>Ga0172362_10001715_pt1 | contig 18844 bp, 20 predicted proteins | sample LakKivs1_kivu2a2_FD_114534 | JGI IMG/M metagenome (GOLD analysis project Ga0172362, IMG submission 114534) | Sediment microbial communities from Lake Kivu, Rwanda - Sediment s1_kivu2a2 | ecosystem: Environmental > Aquatic > Freshwater > Lake > Sediment | place: Rwanda: Western Province, Lake... | reverse complement strand
TGTTGAGCGGCGATGTAATCGATGAGGCGAATGAGGTGCTGGGGAGAAAGTTTCCGAAACAAGTTGTGCTCTTCCCGCTCTTTTTGCGCATGGTGAAACACGAGGAGATATCCAAGCGCGCGTACAAAGGGTCTGAAAAGCGATATGCCAAGCTGGTCGGCGACAAGGCGGATGTTCCGATTTTGGCGGCGGCAGCCGTAAGCAGAGCGGATTACTTGGTCACGGGCGACAAAGGACTCCTCGCGCTGAAGAAAGTGGGGGATATCGAGATCATCCAAACGTGGAAATTGTTGAAAAAATTGGGAATTTAATTTCATTCATTTCACGGCAGCACGAGCGGCGCGAAAGCATTCCAGGCCATGTGCTCAAGGATCGCGGCCGATATGAAAAGCCCCGCGAGTATTCCATCCCTGGGCCTCTTCCCGACGATCATCAACCTTATCCCGAGGGCGAAGAGCATCGTGCCGAGGCCGTGGGTGAGGGCGGTCACCGGGCGATAGACGCTCGGCTGCACGATCCCCTCGAGCACCCCGAACACCAGCCCGGCGAGAAATCCACAGAGGGCGGCAGTCCGCCGGGACCTCAGCACCGCTTTTCTCCTGAGGGCAAGCACGTAGATGCCGCCGGCCTTCAGGATCTCCTCGGCGATTGGGGCGACGAATACCGCCACCGCCCACTCGGTCATGTACGGCGAGAACGAGTCGTTGATCCTGCCCGCCACGAAGAACGCGATGAGGCCGAATGACGCGGCCGTGATGATTGCGCCTCTGGCCGTGATGCGCTTCCGGATGGAGGAGCAGAAGAAGCCAACGAAGAAGACGAACACCAATGCCGCGCCCGGGCCCTGGAGCGGCTTGATGTAGTCGCTCGCCGCGCCCGCGATGATGGCGAGGATGAGCCAGGCATAGGCCTTGACGTTGGTCATGGTCGTGAATTTGGTTTTGGGGGGTTAAAGCATGACATTGGCGTTTGTTTTTTCCTTATAAACTCGCTTCGACTAAAACATTGGCGGGAATATGGACAGAACGTTTGATGCAAATTCCACCATCGCGCAAAACTCATCTAAAAACTATATAAGTAAGAAAGTAAGAATACAGATATGTGGTTTCATGGTGCGGCAGGAAAAGCCGGACGTGGCCGTTTTGAGCAGCAAGGGGCAGGTTGTGATACCCCAGGCCATAAGAAAGAAGCTGGGCATAGGGCCCAAGACGAAGCTCCTCGTCTACGGATACCAAGGCGCAGTAATAATGAAGAAGCTGGAGATACCCGATGCGGCGAAGGAACTGAGAGGAATCTTCGATAGGGTCGACGCGAGGATCGCTAAATACGGCGAGTTGACCGATGAGGAGATAGACGGGATAATCCAGAGGCGCAGGGCGAAGACCTCCCGATGAAGGGTATGGGATGAGGGTTGTTCTCGACACAAACGTCCTAGTGTCCGCTCTGATCAAAGCAGGGAAGCCCAGGGAGCTCATCCTCAAAATTGCGAGGAAAAATGTTCAAGTGGTTTTATCCAAGGGCATTTTGGAAGAGTTCATCGATGTCACAGATGACCCGAAGATAAGGAAGTACATCCACGGGGACGATAGAATGGTGTTCTTGAAGGTCGTCGGAAGCATCGCCAGCTTGGTCGAAGTAAAATCTAGGTTCAAGGTTGTCGGGGAAGACCCGGCCGACGATGTCGTGCTCAGGACCGCCCACGATGGCGGGGCGGGATATATCGTGTCCGGGGATAGACACTTGCTTTCGCTGAAAAAGTTCAGGGGAATCAAGATAGTCACCGTGGGGCAGATGTTGGGCATCCTTTAGAGGATCCAAATTTTAGTATTGCACCACATGATTCGAGTTCTAAAAGTGGTTCACGGGCTCTTCCATACGCTATGTTTTTTCTTTATAAATCCCCTTCAACCAAAGCATCGGCGGGGAACGTGGATCACGAACTCGGAGAAATTTTGAGAACTTTGACTTTAATCCATCGAGAATTGTACTTGGTAAGAAAATTGTTGGAAAAGAAATGTTTAAGACCTTGATTGAAAATCTTTATTCATGCAAGTTTGGATTTCCGTAGGTATAGTAAAAAACTGGGAAACTGCGATTTCAGAAAATATATGGGGAGTTAAAGAGACGCAACAAAATCTTTGGGAAAAGTTACAGAAAGGAGATTTATTGTTATTCTACGCAACTTCACCCATAAGCGGCGTAATTGGTATTGCTAAGGTCGAAAACAAATTCAAACAAGATAAACCCTTGTGGGTGGAAGAGCGTGAGAAAAATCAAGTAATTTGGCCTTACCGCTACGATTTTAAAGTTGAATTTGTTCTTCCGAGAATGGACTGGGAAAGCAAGAAAGTTAGTACCGCGGGGGTAAAAGTAAATATAATGGCTGGTTTAAGCTCGGTCAAGGATAAAGAAACTGTGAAGTTACTTCTACAAAAAATGGATCAGAGTTGGAACACTGAATTAGCGAAGTTAGTAGAAGAAATTCCCACAAAAATTATTAAAAAAGAGGAAGTTAATTTACACGATCAAATGAAAGAGATGCTTCTAGAGCTGGGTAAAATTGAGGGATACATCGCTGAGAAAGAATACATATTTCCAGATACTGGCGAACGGCTCGATGTGGTTTGGAGAAGGGTTGCAGCAAGTGTGCCAACATACGTTTTTGAGGTGCAAATTGGTGGAAATTTACATCAGGCTCTTGTAAAATTGAAACATGCTTATGACCTTTGGAATAGCAATATTTTCATAATCTCCGAAGAGAAAGATCTTCAGAAAATAAATCAGCTTCTTGGCGGAGCTTTTCATGAGATAAGAGATCGAGTTAAAACATTGACAGTTGAAAAAATAAAAAAGGTTCATGAAATTCAGATTGAAGATAACAAATTAAAAAAAGAAATAGGTTTTCGCTAAGTTGCTTAAACTTGCGACCAGTTTTTATGTAAGATTGAAAAGCCCAAACACAAATTATACCTTGCGACGTAACTTGCTCATGGCCAAAGCATGAAAAAATCTTCAGATGTTCAAAAATTCATCCAGGTGAACGGCGAAGCGTTCCCATACACAGTCGAGCGGAGAAAAGTTCGCTACCCTCGGCTGGAATTCAAAACCGATGAGCTGCTGGTGATCCTGCCGAAGAAAGGTGGCGACGAAACAAAATTGTTGGAAGAAAAAAAGCGCTGGATCTCCAAGAAGCACGCGGAGATCAGAAATGCCATAGAAAAGCTCGGCGGCGTGAAGAGCAACAGCCTGCCCATCCTCGGGGATTTCTTCGAGCTCCGCGAAAACGGGCGCCTGAAGGTCGACTTCGACGCGAAGGTGATCGAGTACGACCCGAGCAACGGGAAACAGCTCAGGCGGCTCGAGCGCATCCTGAAGAGAAAGCTCCTCAGCGAACTCGAGCCGGCGGTCGAGGAGTACAGCAAAAAGCTGGGCGTGGAGTTCAACAGGATAACGGTGAGAAAACAGAGGAGCAAGTGGGCCAGCTGTTCGTCAAATGGAAACCTGAGCTTCAACCTCCGGCTGATCTGCCTGCCGAGGGAGCTCATCAGGTACCTGGCGTGCCACGAGGTCGCGCACCTGAAGGAGAAAAATCACGGCGATGCTTTCTGGGCGATAATGGAGAACGAGTTCAAGAATTATGGGGCGATGGAGATAAAGCTGTTCGAGTACTGGTTCTTCGTTCAGACCTTGAAATTGCGCCTGGCATGGTAGCGATTACTTCTCAATCCCCGCCCACTTGCGAAGATCTTTGCCGACCTTCTCGACAAGGTGCTCCTTCGCTTCCTCGCGCATCTTCTTCAGATTGGGGATGCCCTTCTGGCTCTCCGCCACCCACTCCTTCGCGAACGCCCCGCTTTGCCCTGTTTTAAAGATAGTGAGCTATAAACTAACTATGTGAGAAAATGATAAACAATACTTCCAAAAATTCGTAGCCATTATTCGCCAATCGAGTAAATTGGATGAAAAGCAAGTGTCAATTTTCCTAAAAAGATTTATATATAACTTTAGTTATTTTATCAATTATGAAGCGATTACACATAGCGATCTTGGTGAGGCTACTCGACGGATTGTCCACACCCTCTAAGCTAGCAAACGAACTCAACCTGACGCCAGGGCGGATTTCGCGGGCGCTGGCCGAACTCGTTGAGGGTGGATGGGTAGGGGTTCAAAGGGTAAAAAAGCGAAAACAAATCCGCCTCTCGGACGCCGAGCACGCACGAGCGTTTCGAGAGCTTTGCCTTTCGAACCCCGGCACCAAATTTGAACGGGTACTGGCATACGGGCGCTTCGATGTGCTGAGCGCGGTACTAGGGAGGGGTTTGAGTGTTGCCGACTTGGCCCGTCTGACCCGCTTCTCCGTCTCTTCTGTGAGGGGCCACCTCCGCACCTTGGCCGCAGTCGGCGCAGTTGCGAAGTCGAAACGCGAGTACCGTATCAACCAAGAGTTTCGGAGGCTGATGGATTTCCTCTCGGCCTACTGGCGGACCAAGAACAGCCGCTTGGCTAACGAGGTCTCGGGACAAGCGATAATTCCATGGCAGAGGGGGCCAGAGTTCATCGCCCGCGTACCTGCGGATGCGGTGCCGCCCAAGAACTGGCGACCTACTGGCATAACGGCACTCCGCGACGCCGGCGTTGATCTCATTACGGAGTTCGCCGAGTATTTCGCGTCCCCGTACGTGAAGTTAGAACCCGAGCATGTGCCCGTGCACCTTTTACTCTCCCACCCAAACGATGCCAGGTACGCCGCCTACGCCCTTCTCTACCTGGAGAAGATGAGGCTGGCGGAGCCGAGGGTTCGGGAAGCTGCGAGTTACCACGGCGCCATCGATGTCATCAACGCCTTGTTCAGGTTCAGGTCAACCCACGCCCCTGTCGAGGGCTTTTCTCTACCTTCTTGGGAGGAGTTTGCCAAGTTAGCTTCTGAGTATGGGGTGAGGATCGTGGCAAATTTCACGGCGGACGATCTGCGGGCGAGGTTTAAGGAAATCGGCGGGCACCTGCGCGCACCCGTGGCAGTCTACCTGATTGGCGGAGGGGCAATGGCTTTCAGGGGATTAAAAGACGCGACCAAAGACGTCGACTTGATAGTGACCACACCCGCCCAGTTCGGACACCTCGCGAAGGCGCTGACGGCACTCGGTTTTAAAGCGGTGGTGGGTTCACCCGTTCCAGTCGTTGGAGCTTCGGCGATATTTGCAGACGATAGGGGATTTCGTCTCGATGTTTTTTGTCAGAGCGTACTGCGGGGGCTCGTTTTTACCAAGGCGATGCAGCAGAGGTCTGAAAAATTGGTAAATTTCGGCAAGCTTCAGCTGTTTTTGGTTTCGAACGAGGACATATTCCTATTCAAAAGCATCACCGAGCGCCCTAGAGACCTAGATGATATGACATCGCTGGCTAGGACGAATCTGAACTGGGAAACGATTTACCGGGAAGCCGAGGAGCAATCAAAGATCTCGGGGACGATTTGGCCGGCTTTCCTGCTCGTGAAACTTGAAGAGCTGGAGGATACTAAAGGAATCGCCGCTCCCGGTCTCGCCCGCCTCCGTAAGCTCGCGGAAAAGTTCATGCTCGAATGGTTAGTCGCACAAAAACTTGAGCGTGGCCTGAGGACTGCCGACGACATAGCAAGGGAGCTGGGCTTGCCAAAAAGTTGGATCGAGGAGACGCTGAAATCGTTGAAAGGTCACAGCTAAGTGGTGGCCGCTGGCTCTTAGAAAGTGCCTTCTTCTTGCTGGGGTTCCCGCTCGGGCCAGTTGAAGTGAGTTCAGGCGCAATTTTCAGCGATGTCTCCATGTTCAAAATCTCAACCGTAGACCAAGCAATGTCAATGTTTTATTAGTACTACTGTTAGTAACTAGCGCCACTGCTAGTTATTCTATTTCTCAATCCCCGCCCACTTGCGAAGATCTTTGCCGACCTTCTCGACGAGGTGCTCCTTCCCTTCCTCGCGCATCCTCTTGAGATTCGGGATGCCCTTCTGGCTCTCCGCCACCCACTCCTTCGCGAACGCCCCGCTCTGGACATCCGACAGGATCTTCTTCATCGTCTCCCTCGCACGTTTGTCGATGATTACGGGCCCTCTCGTCCTTCCGCCGTACTCGGCGGTGTTGCTCACGGCCGCCCACATGCCCTCAATTCCGTGCTCGTAGATGAGGTCGATGATGAGCTTCAGCTCGTTCAGGCACTCGAAGTACGCGACCTCCGGTTGGTAGCCAGCCTCGACGAGCGTCTCGAACCCGGCCTTTATCAGCTCCGAGACCCCGCCGCAGAGGACGACCTGCTCGCCGAACAAATCCGTCTCGACTTCCTCCTTGAACGTCGTCTCGACCACGCCGATTCGGGTCAGCCCCACGCCCTTGGCCATGGCGAGAGCGATGTGCTTCGCCTGCCCGCTCGCGTCCTGGGCGACGGCGAGTATGCCCGGCGTGCCGGAGCCCTTCTCGTACATCCGCCGCAGTATCGCGCCTGGTGCTTTTGGAGCGATCATTATCACGTCCACGTCCTTCGGAGGCACTATCTGCTTGAAGTGGATGTTGAAGCCGTGGCTGAAGCACAGAGCTTTACCCTTCTTGAGCTGCGGGGCGATGTTTTCCCTGTAGACCTGCGCCTGGTACTCGTCCGGGACAAGGATGTGCACGATGTCGCCCCGTTTCACCGCCTCGGAGATGTCGTGGACCTCGAAGCCATCCTTCACGGCCTGCTCGTAGCTCGCGTCCTTTATGCTCCCTATGATGACCTTGCACCCGGAGTCGCGCAGGTTGTTCGCTTGGGCGCGCCCCTGGTTGCCGTAGCCGATTATCGCAATCGTCTTCTCCTTTATCACGCTCAGATCGGCATCTCGATCGTAGTAAATTTTCGCCATACCCACACCTCCACGATTGTTAGTTCAATTCACCACTGTAGTATTAAAATTTTAGCCCATCTCCCGCGATATAATGACTTGGCCGGAGCGGGCCACCTCCTGTAAAACATCCGGGCCGAGGGTTTGGACGAGCCGCTCGATGTCATCGTGGGTCCCGCTGAGCTCTGCGACGAGCGCATTGTTCTTCGACTCCAAGACTCGCCCGCCGGCTTTCTCCACCTGCTGTATAACCTCCCACATCTTCTTGTCGCTCAGCTTCTTCGTCTTCAACAGCGCGACCTCACGGACGATGCTCGTCTCGGGCTCAAGGACCTCGACGTTGATTACCTGAGTCAGTCGCGATAATACCCTGTACAGATGCTCGGCCATGTGGTCGTCCGCCTTGAACATCAGGATGATCCTCGCCATGCCAGTCGGCTCTATGCCGACGGTGATGCTGTCCAAGTTGATCTGCCTGCGCGTGAAATCCCTCGATACCCTCATCATCACGCCCGGGGAGTTCTCACAAAGTACCGAAAATATTCTCTGCCTCATTTTTTTCACCTACGTCAGCATCTGGTCTAGCCTGCCTCCGGCCGGCACCATCGGCAGCACGTGCTCTTCTGGGTCTATCACGATATCCAGCACCGCGGGCTTGCCGCACCGCAGCGCCTCCTTGAGCTTCGGCGCTATCTCGCTCGGCCTGCTCGCGCAGTCGCCCCATGCGCCGTACGCCTCGGCCAGCTTTGGAAAGTTCGGCGTGGTACCCAGGCAAACCCCCGAGCGCCTCTTCTTGTAAAACATGTCCTGCCACTGTTTCACCATGCCAAGGAAGCGGTTGTCGAAGATGCATACCACGACGTTTATCTTGTTCTCGACCACGGTCGCGAGCTCCTGAGAGTTCATGAGGAAACTTCCGTCGCCGGCGATGTCCACGACGTCGCACTTGGGGCACGCCACCTTCGCCCCCATCGCTGCCGGAAAGCCGAAGCCCATTGTGCCCAGGCCTCCTGAAGATATGAAGTGCCTCGGTTTTTTTGTCACGAAGAAGTGCGCAGCCCACATCTGGCACTGCCCCACCTCGGTCACCGCTATCGCGTCCTCGTCAAGCACGCTCATTATCTCCTTCATTGCGCGCTGCGGCTTTATCGGCACCTCGTCGTAGTCCATGCGCGGGCTGTACTCCTTGCGGAGCTTCTCCATGCGCTCCAGCCACTCGCTCGGCCGGCCCTTCTTCGCGTGCTTTTTCAGCCCGTCGATGATCGCCGCGAGCCCATGCCTGGCGTCCGCGACCATCGGCACGTCCACGCGCACGTTCTTTCCTATCTCCACCTGATCTATGTCGATGTGAATTATCTTGGCCTTGGGCGCAAAGTGAGCGACTTCCCCAGTGGCGCGATCGTCGAAGCGCACCCCGACCCCGAGTAAAACATCGCTCTCGGTTACGGCCAAGTTTGCCACCCTCCTGCCGTGCATGCCTATCATGCCGAGCGAAAGTGGGTGATCCTCGGGGATGGCTCCCTTGCCCATCAGAGAAGTTACGACCGGGACGCCCAACATCTCGGCAAGCGCGACGAGCTCGGGTGAAGCGTTGGACGAGATCACACCACCACCCGCGTAGATGACCGGCCTCTGAGCCTTCGTCAACAAGCCGACAGCTTCCGCGACCTTCTCCCGCTCGGGCTCGAGTTTGATGGCTTTCGCGTATTTTATATCGGCTGGTATCTTCACGTCTGCCTTGCTCGCCTGAATATCCTTCGGTATATCTATGTGCACGGGCCCTTGACGACCGGTCGTGGCTATCTTGAACGCCAGCTTGACCGTGCTCGGTATCTCAGTCACACCTCTGACGATGAAGTTGTGCTTGGTTATCGGAAGCATCACGCTCAGCATGTCCGCCTCTTGAAAGGCGTCGGAGCCGATGAACTTGCTTGGGACCTGCCCACTCACCGCCACGACTGGTGAGCTGTCCATGTAAGCGTTGAGGATTCCGGTGGCGAGGTTTGTCGCGCCTGGGCCAGATGTGGTCATGCATACCCCCGCCTTGCCCGAGACTCTGGCGTAGCCGTCGGCGGCGTGCGCGGCCCCCTGCTCGTGCCTCACCAAGATGTGATTGAGCTCTGGGTAATCGTAGAGAGCATCGTAGATGGGCAAGACCGCCCCGCCCGGGATGCCGAACATGTGCTTGACGCCCTCCGCCTTGAGCGACTTCATCAGCGCATCTGCTCCAGTCATCTCGACCATCGCTTCACCAACTTGCTAATTGGGTCGGCATTCATTTATAGGGTTATGACGGCAAACGCGCAAGCACCGATACCCTGAACTTTCGCTTCCCGCCCCTATCCTGCCCGATCAACTTGGCCGTCTCGGCCACCTTGGCATGAAAATTACTTTTCAAGATCTCGGCCATGTTCCTCGCCAAGCTGATGGAGCTGAGGTAGAAATCCAAGCCCTCCGGCTTCTTATCAACTTTCGAGATGAATAATTTGCGATCATCCTTCATCATCTTGTCCGCATTGGACACGAGCGCCCTCTCAATTTTCTCCAACTTATCAGCGGGTATTTTTTTCTCTCCCCTGACCTGTAGGATCGCCTCGTAGTAGCCAGCGTGCATGAGGCTGCACACCGCGCACGTCGTCGGCTTTACCCCGACAATGACCTGCGCGTCGTCGACCATCGGTTTGCTCTGGGCTTCGTGAACCTTTCCGCTTGCATGAACTTTGACGAGCACTTCGCGCGCAGATGGTTTCACCTCAAACATCAAATCGACGCCTTCGGCTTCATCCGGACGGACGAATTCTATGTCGACATCTGTGAACTTTGCCACGCGCAAGGCGGACAGCACGGCAGCTTTTGCGGCTTCCTGTGCCGCAGTTCCCTCGTCGATGGGCTCCTGCCATCTGCCGCCGACCATGTACGCGCCGCACCTTTTGCATACGCTCACGCTGACCTGTCCCGGCGCGCGGATCAACCGATGCTCGCTCGCGAAGCATTCCTGACATAGGCCATGGATTAGCGGACCCTTCTGTGCCTCAGATGCGCCACACTTGTAACAAAAACGCCGCATTTCATCACATTAAAACATGCTCGGCTGTTTAAAAGTCGGTTACCCTACATCTTGACCATTTGCGCGTGGGGTACGTTCTGAATCCTGATGATATTTGCGGGACTTATGAAGCCAGCCTTTATCGCATGCTCCACGATCGAGCCAACCAAATTGGCGATCGTCGCCTCCTGAAGCGCCCGCATACATTTATCGACGCTAGATTCCTCACCGCAATAGAAACTCTTGTCGACCTTGAGCCTGAGCTCCCCCTGTTTAAGTTCTTTCCCTAGGAGCCCAGCGTCGCAGATCACGACAAGAACCTCGCCCTGCGTCCGCAGTACCCTGAGGATAGGCATCCTACACGCTCCGCACCGCAGCTCGGGCCCCGCAAGCCTCGCAGCGCAGGATGTGTACGCGATCTTTTCTGACGAGCTTGGTATCCGGACCACCGCACTCGCGGCACAGCACGAACTCCTCGACGTAACGCTTGATGCGGTCGTCCACCGCGGCTTTCGAAAATTTTCCCTGGAAGACGGCCTGATTGCCGTCCATGTTCCCAGCTACACCGAGCTCCCGCAACAGATATTTTATCAGATGCTCCGGCTCTCTATTCAAAGCGTTCACGATGGCCTTAAAATTCTTGATCGTCGTACGATTCCCAGTGACATTTGTCTCCGCCTCCGGGATCTTGAATCGCTCCTTCTCGAAGACCGCCTTCGGGATCACCTCCAGCGCGCGGTCGAGTGATTTCTCATAATCTTTTTCCAAATTTTCACCTCAGGCGTCTGAACTTTCCCACCCTAGGTTCAAATATCTCCCCGTCGGCTATCAAGACGCGCATCGCATCGTCCACCAGATCTTGCGTCAGATTCAACTCGGCTGATATATCGGTTGGTGAGATCCCCTCGCCTTTATCAAGTTTGTCGAACGCCATCAGGACTTTTTTCTTCACGTCGTCCGGAACCTCTGGGAGAGGCTCTTCTTCCAGCTCCTCCGTCTCTCCTTCGATGCTTCCCACCTGCACCTGCGGAGGCACCTCCACCTCCAATATTCTCACCTGCGGCTCAGCCTTCTTGATCTGAGGACGCTTGCCCTCCTTGAATAGCTGCTTCCGCGCCCCTAGTATCTCCAGTTCCCTCACGATTTCCCAATTAGGATCGCTCACTGTGACGATAACATCTGGCACGAGGTAGGTTTCTCCACCATATTCTCGAACCCTCCCGATAACATCGACAAGGTCACCGACGTTGATGTTCGCAACTTTGGATACATCCTGCCTCCAAGACTTGAGACGGATAGTTTCGCTGCCGTCGTCGATGCGCAGCGCAGCGTAGCTCTGGTCTTCGCTCACATACTTGTCGACGATCGTGCCTATCACGCGCGCGCGTGAAATCTGTTGTCCCCAGGGCGTGGCTAGATAGTCGGGCTCCCCACCCTCAGCGGAGCGCACGAATTGACCCTTCACGATATCTTCAATCTTGATTTTGTACGCTGGTTGCATCTCATCACTGTTCTAGTTTTGAGGTGACGCTTTAAAGCCTTAGCCATGTTTTAAAACAAAGCGATGCCAGTTCTACTTGGGCTTCACTTGTTCGAGCTGAAAGGTGCATTTGGAAAAAGAATCGCGAGCGTCATGGGTGCGCTGGCCGACGTGCAAGACATCGACGCTATGTTGAAAATTTTGGCAACCATCGACAAGAGATCACAGACGATCGGTCAAATTTTCGACGCCGACCGCATCGCCGGCAAGAAACACTTGGTCCATGCTGCCAAACTCGCGCTCACTGCGCAGGTCACGCGTATGAATTTTGCCGACTCCCTCAACATCGAACTCGTATGTTGGGCCTCTGGCCTGCGACAGATAGTTCGAGCATTTGACAGAGTTGGTGTGCACAAGGGGTGTAATCGTGTGGCAATTTTGACGATCGGTAAAAGCCGAGAAGAGGTGAAACGTGCGCAGACGGAAACCCTGCGCGAGCTGAACCTGCATCGCGATGACAAAGTCCTCGATGTGAATTCTAAAAAGATTTCCACGCTGATGAAAGCCTTCGACATATCAAAAAAAGAACTGGAGATTGCACCAATCGAAGAGTTAGTGCTGGAAAAAATAGCTCTCCTGAGCCTTCAGCGCTGATTATTCCACGAGCCCTTCAAACAACAGTTCTTGCACCAAACTACCTTCATAAACTCACCCAGCGGCCATCTTCTTCAGCTTTTGGACGCCGTAGTACGAGCCCCTTGCAATCAACGAATCTCCCGCAAGCACCTTCATGTCTCTCCCAGGATCAAAAATGTGATGTTCCTCCCGCTTTATTACCAAAATGTAGGCGCCGACTGTTATCCACAAATTGAGATCACCAAGCGTCTTTCCGACCAACTGCGAGTGCTTTGAAACATCTACTCGTATGACCTGCTCATCCGTCTCGCTCAACGCTCGAGCGAAAACTGGATGAAGTTCTACCTTGCGAAGCACGACGTCAGCTATGGAGTCCGCCGCGTCAGATATCTTCTCCATGCACTTCGCTAGTTGGAGGACGCTGCTGAGCCTTGCTACGTCCCGCTCCTTCTTCGCTGCCTTGAGGGTCTCCAGCCAAATCTTATAGTTGAGTTTATCGAACTCCTCCTCAAGCTTCCTCACTTCCTTGGCGATTTCCCTAGACCCGATGAAGATAGAAGAATAGGCCATGTCCACCATCACGCTGCTCATGTCCCGCATGTGCGACAAAGCGTAGCGGATGATCGGCAAATTCGTCTTGAGTAACCCAGCCTTCCTGTGAACGCCCGCCATCTTGCATAGGATGTCGATTCCATCCCCTGGCCCCCGAACTATCAAGAGATCTCCAAGTAGAACTTCAGTATCCTTCGTCGGAGGCACTATCCAAGATTTTCCTCGCTTTATAGCTAGAGTAAAAACTCCAATCGTTGATGGCAACCTTAGCTCGTGAAAATTTTTGCCAGTTAGCATATATCCCTTGCATACTTTGACAGCAGCGATTTTTTCGTCTGCACTCGATATTGCTTCGTGTATAACGGGGTGAATCTTAATACCCCTCAGAATTAAATCAGCGATGTCTCCCGTCGCATTGGATATCGCCTCGGCTGCGCCCGCCACTTGAAGGATGCCCGTTATCTTTCGAGCTTCGTTGACATTGCGCGCAGCGACAGCGGCCATTATCCTGATATGATACATCAGGTCGTCCATTCGTTGCTCTAGCTCGTGCACCCGCTCCGCGATCTCTTTGCTTTCGAATAAGAGAGAAGCGTACGCTAGCTCGACCACGAGATCAGAGGTGTTTTTCATCTCGATTAGAATCTCGCGCGCGCTCCTCGGCTTGTACACAATTTTTTCCATGTCCTCACACCCCCATTACTATTTTTATTGCTATAATTAAGCATGTGACACCCATGACGTCACCGATAGATGTGACGATGGGTATGACCACATTGTCTGGATCCAAACCCCTTATGTACGACAAAAAGGCCAATCCGACGGTACACCACATCGTAACGGCGATCGCCACCATGCTAGCTGCGAAAAATGCAAACATCAGCATTATCGAGCGAGCAAGTCCCATACCGGTGATTAGTGCCATGCCGAAGAATATCGCACTCGTGAACCAAAAAACTCCGATGCTCATCAGCCAAGTCGCACGTGTGTTTTTCCGTAGCACTTTTTGTTTCCCAAGTTTTGGTTCAACGGTACCCATGTGCAACGCTGAGGCCAACCTTGCGCCGAGGATGCTGCAAACGTTGTTATTGATTCCGTTTATCGGCGGAACCATCACCAAGATCAATGGGAATGCTTTGATGCTCCCCATTTGGGAGTCGAGGATGAGTCCTGCGCTGAGCGAAATCACTACGCATAAGACAAGTACGGGGTAGCTTTCCCATAATATCCTTCGAAGGCCATACACTGCCATTTTTACACCACCAAAATCGCAACTAGAAAAATACTTATCATTGTTAAGAGATCGCCGATGGTCGCCATTAGCGGTGCGGTGACATTATCTGGATCCCACCCTCTAACGTAAGCGAATATCGACACCATGACAGTTATCGCTGCCAAAATAATACCCGACACCACTCCCGCGATAATTGCTATGGTTACTATTCCTAGAACATTGATGGACGTGATGCCAAACAGCGTACCTACCCCAACCGAAAGGAGCCCTATAGTGGCCGAAGCGAGGAAGCTGAGAATCATGGAAGAAATTATGTTGACCTTGAGTTCAGCCGACATCGATAGCTTTGGTTCGATCACACCAGTATGAAGCGCTGTTCCAAGTCTGGATGCCAGAGCGCCATTGATGTTTCCTCTCAGATCTAATAGCGGCGGAATGGCTAGTATAAGCCCAGGAAGAGCTACCGCCAACTGTTCTTTCATACTCTCGAGCACATTTCCAGCCAAAATTTCGATGATTGCGCAGAGTAACAGAATCGCTAGCCCCTGAATCACGATAGCTCTGACATTTAACTCGCGAGGCATCACCGCACCCAAAAAGGCGTAGGCTCACATTCTATATACACTTTTTAAAAGCGTGGGCGGGTTTCACTTAAACCCAAAGTAGACTGTCCCATTAGTTTTCGATGATTCCAAAATGGCCAACGACATTTTCAACGCTTTTTTTGCATCCTGCAAATTCACGATTGGTTCCTCATTCCCGAGTACCACCGATTTGATGAAATATTCGTCCTGTGGTTTATGGCCCCATCTCTCGGGTCGAGTTATGTCAAAAGACCATTCTTGCTGTTCTTCTTTCCCCGTGGTGAGGATTACCTTCTCGGGACCATCTACTACTACGGCGTTTCCCTTTTCACCGATGACTTCCATCTTCACGGGAGGACCCATTGACGATGTGACGCTGCCGCTGAATTCATTGATCCAAGTGACATCATTCTCGAATTTAATCACGTTCACCACCGTGTAGCCTAGGGTACCCAATTGTTGTAGGTCTTGCCATTTGATCGTTGCGTACAGCGACACAGGTTCCGAGTTCAAAAGCCAGCGCGCCGTATCCATACAAAACACCGTCATGGTTGGTATCGGACCACCCTTCTCCTTGTCCCAAATCCACGACCCACGCGGCCATTGTCTCGCGAGGCTATCTGCGGGCACGAATTCTCTAAAGTGAACGAGTGTAGGACTTCCTATTTCGCCTTTGTCGATGAGTTCTTTCGATTTTTTAAAGCATGGAGCGAATCGATAACAGTGCCCCGGCATCAATTTGACACTTCGCTCTTTTGCTAACTTATCGATGCGGTCTATTCCTTCCGGTGTGTCGGATGGAGGACATTCGATGATGGCGGGTTTTCCGGCTTGGATGATTTCGTTAGCTATAGGTTCGATGAATCTAGACGGGATGGCGCAAATGACCGCATCGACACTTGGATCTTCAAGCATTTTTTTAATGTCCGTGTAATATGTTCCGATCTCGAATCCTAATTTCTTGCTGAACTCTTTGAACTTGTTGTGTTCGTCGGGAAATTTCGACCATGCGGCGACTATCTTAGCTTCTGGTATCCCATTTAAAGCTCTGGAATGGACTCTAGCCATGAAGCCTAGACCTGCGAGACCTATTCCTATTCTCTTCATCAAACATTGTTTTTCGAAGTTGAATTTAAGTTTACCTAGTCTGGATTCATTTTGATGTGATTGTTCACCGAAATACTATGGTGCGGTATTAGGGGTTTGAACCCAGATTTGTACCATCCAGAAGATTTCCGGAAAACTCCTCTAAAACAAGCTGACTTGCTTTAGGATGCCTATTGCGGAGTATTAGGATTAAACCATTAATTAACCGATTTATAGGCACAAATCATAAGTTCTAGTACGCCTCTACTTAGGGGACCACACATGCCCAAATTTGGTGTAAAGACGATCTACCTCGTTTTGTTTGCGATCATCGTCGCAACTGTGATGGCGGGAGGTTTAGTTTACCTTAGAAAGGGAGGAGGGATCGAAAGAAGTTTTGGATCGAGTTTCGAAGCTCATCAATATCTATGGAGAAATGCCCTCGAGAAAGCCGAAGTGGACAAGTATAGTAAATATGCGATATACGCGAGTCGAATTCTCGCGGTAAAGCACCCCGAAGTTTACTTGCAAGGAGATGACCTCTTCCTGAAACAGATAATGACGGCAAGCGGTTACAAGAAGGTGTATTTAATCGAGAACATACACGATACCCGCTTTGTTGACACGCTCTTCGGTGGCCCACCCTTTTCCTTTAAGGATGTAGAATTTGAAACCTACGAAATAGTTTTTTCCTCTCAGCTCTGCCCGGAGAATTATCCGTTATTTTCCTACCTAGACAGGCATTTATTCCCAGTCGCTACCACGTTGAAAACTTGGGAAAATAGGATCACGCAATTAGAGCGGGGGGAGCAGTTTTACTTCAGCCTTAAGGAAAACAGGGACTCCGCCGCGAGTTTATACGTAATCTATTGCGATAACGAAGAGACCTATCTGTATGATAACGGCGAACTCATTTGGATGAAAAATCTCACGAAAACAGGTGAAATCAATGGTAACCCCGTTTTGATCTTGAACGAGGAAAATGTTTGGTATCCTTTGATGGGGAGAGACGACACAGCAAGAGATCCTATACTTAATCACATTGTAGAAGAATATTCCACCGACGTTCGCACCCCTCGATTGACTGAATTCGAGGAAAACGCAGTCGAGATCTTGAAGCGGGTGACCGAGTTGGAAGGCGAAAATCAATTTCTAATGGCGGCGATAGTAGCTGTCCATACCGAGGCGACTTGGCGAGGGAGCATCGAAAATTACGGCGTATTTGGAGCTGTTTGGGAAGAGTTAAACATCCCCCCATATGCCCACAGTGTTTTTCAAGAAATTTACAAACGAGCTAACTCCCTCAGCCCGATCACCGCATATCTAGCTTGGATCTCCGGAGGGCACGAAGGAGAAGATAAAATCAAGGCAATCACCGACGAATATCTGATACACGCTGGTTCGCCGACTTATAACTACAGGTTCGCCCACGGCGAGATCTGGAACTGCATGTTGGTGGGGCAGACAATCGATGAATGTTATCGAACACGGGCCGGCCATTGTGTTTGGCAGGCGGCCAACATCTCGTCCGTCTTAGATGCGCTAAACATAAGGAATTACATAATCCAAATCCTGTTCCATAATTTCCACCATATTGTGTACCTGCCACAGTACGATTTGTTTGTGAGCAACGGAGCCGTTGTTTCCGAGATAGAAAATAAGCCGCCCTACCTCGGCATCAGTTTCATCAGCTTCGAAGGTAAATGGGCGCACCCAAGGCTGTACACTTATGTTGGCACCCTTTCGCCTGAAGAATCGATAAACGTGCTCAACTTCCTGAAGGAAAAGATCGATGGAGACATTGAGTTTAGGGGCATAATGGGGACTTATTTTGCATCCTGGGTCGAGCTTATTTCTGGGCTTGAAGAGGAGGAATGGACTCCATTTGAGTTGCCTTAATGTCTCGGACAAAAGGGAGATTTGAAAAACAGATGGCCTTGAATTCCACTTTCATGGTAAAAATGCATATACGGCTTAAGACTGTAAGGCCTTTATCCGATCTCCAATACTCCCGGCTATCCCAATACGTGCGCCAGCCATTTTTGACCTATGGTGCGGGGGAAGGGATTTGAACCCTCGAACCCCTACGGGACAGGCTCCTCAAGCCTGCGCCTTAGACCAAGCTCAGCCACCCCCGCACGATTTTAATGTTGTTTAGGAGCTCTAAAAATTTGTCCAAGAGGTGAAATTTAGTTTTAAACGACGTTCAGAACTATGAGAAAAAGCGATAGATCCAACTACCTACGACTTCTTGAGCTGCTTTATAAAGTCCTTGCACTTGTCGCCGAGCCCATCCAGAGCCTTCGACAATATCTGCTCAGGTGGCAACGCGCCCGTCGACTCTATGGTGAAGATGAATTTGCTATTATCATGCCCAATCTTAATCGCCCCCTTCGGGCACGCCTCGACGCAAGCTCGGCACATGGTGCACTTCTCCACATCCGTGATCTTCAACTTGCCGTCGCTGAGCTCGAGTATCTTCCGCGGGCACCTCTCGACACATTTACCGCATGCATCGCACAGCTTCGCATCGAGCTCAAATATCGGCATATACTTGTAGGCTATGACCCCGGGCTGCCACTGCGCGTGGTTCTTCCCCATGCCGAGGTGGGCTATCGCGATGAACTGGAGGTTCTGCCCCTCCGTCAGCTTCACGAGCGGGATGGAATCGCTGACGGGCGCGACCTCTTTGTCCGTGGATTTCATGTCACCGCTCATGACAACAGCTGGGCCTTCCTTCTTGAGCTTCAACTGCACGCTGCACTTCTCGCATCGCTTGTCATCGCACTTGCACTCGCTGGGCAGGATGTAGCCGTCGGGCGTCTTGAGCGGGACCAATCCGAGGGTGTGGCTCAACATTTCGTCGTATACCACGGAGTCGTTCACCACGAACTCCACATCGTCGATCGCCATCACCGGCACCTCCCGCATCATCACCCGCCTCAACGTGTTCGCGAAGGCTGGGTCTGCGCCGGAGAGCAAGAACTCCATCTCGTCCGCCGTCAACTTCCTGACATCTATTTCCATCCAAACCCCCCAACTACACCCTGCGGCCCCTGCGGCCACCTTTCCTTTTGACCCCGTCGTGAGGCGTGGGCGTCGCATCTTCTATGCGGCCTATCCTCAACCCTGCTCGGGCGAGCGAGCGTATCGCCGCCTGCGCTCCCGGGCCGGGGCTCTTCGAGCCGCTGCCGCCTGGCGCTCGAACTTTGATATGTACTCCCATAAACCCTTTTTCCATGGCCTCTTCTGCAGCTCTAGCCGCAGCCTGCATCGCGGCGTACGGCGACGACTCCTCGCGCTGGGCCTTGACGATCATGCCACCCGACCAACGCGAGACTGTCTCCGCGCCAGTCAAATCAGTTATGTGCACTATGGT
>Ga0172362_10001714_pt1 | contig 18847 bp, 22 predicted proteins | sample LakKivs1_kivu2a2_FD_114534 | JGI IMG/M metagenome (GOLD analysis project Ga0172362, IMG submission 114534) | Sediment microbial communities from Lake Kivu, Rwanda - Sediment s1_kivu2a2 | ecosystem: Environmental > Aquatic > Freshwater > Lake > Sediment | place: Rwanda: Western Province, Lake... | reverse complement strand
AATAGCGATATGAAACCAGATGATGCAAGAAGTATGTGTTGCAGATTACGCTTGGACAACAGAGAGCTTAGAAAACGTGGTGGTGGCCTGTTTGGTGCAAATCCAAAAACAGGGAGCATCGGTGTTGTCACTATAAACATGCCGCAGATCGGATACCTCTCAAAGGATGAAAACGATTTCTTCGAAAGATTAGATGCTCTTATGGAACTTGCAAAACAAAGCCTTGAGATCAAAAGAGAACTAATCGAGAACCTTACATTCAGTGGCCTGCATCCATATTCGCGCTTCTATCTAAGTGATGTCAAAAAAACTTTTGGGGAATATTGGAAAAATCATTTTTCAACAATTGGACTGATTGGAATGAACGATGCGCTTCTAAATCTTATGAATAAAAGCATCGGTGATGAAGAGGGTAAAGTATTTGCTGAAAAGGTTTTGGATCACATGCGTGACAGGATGGCAGACTTCCAAGAAGAAACAGGCAATATCTTTAACCTTGAAGCAACACCTGGAGAAGGAACAAGCTATCGTTTACCAAAGATTGATAAATTAAATCATCCAGATATAAGAATTTACAACCAAGAAAAATACAATGGTGGTAAACGTGGCGGGGAAGTCGAGCCATATTATACAAACTCCACCCAGCTTCCTGTTGGTTATACGAATGATGTTTTTGAAGCGCTTGATTTGCAAGATTCTCTCCAGTCGAAATATACTGGAGGTACAGTTTTGCATATGTTCCTTGGAGAAGAACCATCCCCTGGCGCTACCAAAAAACTAGTCCGCAAAGTTGCCGAGAACTATCATCTGCCTTATTACACCATTACGCCTACATTTAGTGTATGTCCAAAGCATGGCTATATCCCTGGGGAACACGAATATTGCCCGAGATGCGATGAAGAAATTGGTTATACAAAAATGGTTGTTAGGAGGTAGTTGAAAATGGATAAGGAGCTAGAAGAAAAAAGGACTAAATGTGAGGTTTATTCACGCGTTGTTGGTTATCTTCGTCCTGTCAACCAATGGAACCGTGGTAAACAACAAGAATTTAGTGACCGTAAAGAATTCGATATGAAAGAAGAATAATTGGTAAGATATGAAGATAGGCGGTTTTCAAAAGACATCACTTCTTGATTACCCAGACGAAATCAGTGCAATTATTTGGACAGTTGGTTGTGATTTCCGCTGCCCATTTTGCTACAACAAAGACATTGTCCTTGGTAAAGCAGGACTTGTGCCGGAAGAAGAAGTGCTGGTCTTTTTACAAAAACGTAAAGGTTTGCTAGGTGCTCTGGTCATTTCTGGTGGGGAGCCTCTTATGCAAGAAGACATAGCTGATTTCATAAAAAAAATAAAAGATATCGATTATCTTGTGAAGATCGATACGAACGGCATGCATCCTGAAAAACTTAAGGATTTAATCGATCAAAAGTTAATTGACTATGTCGCTATGGACATTAAAGCTCCAAAAAATAAATACGATAAACTCACTGACATTAAAACAGACATCAAAAAGGTAGAAAAATCAGTTGAAATTATAAAGAATTCAACAGTTGGTTATGAATTCAAAACAACTTTTACTCCAGAACTACTAACAAAAGAAGATATCGTGGAAATTGCAAAATGGCTTGAAGGTTCAAAACGTTTTTATCTTCAACAATTCAAAAATGATGTTCCCTTGTTATCATACAAACTAGAAAACGTTTCACCTTACCCAAAAGAATATCTAACTGAAACTTTAGAGGCGATAAAACCGTTTTTCAAAAACTGTGATGTTAGAGGAATCTAAAAATTAAAACTATGGTTTTTTAAACAATTACGTCATTAAAGATTTGTTTTAGGAGGAAGTAATCATTCAAAACTTGGGAAACATTGAACTGGCTAGGGAACTGCTCTTGGGGTCTGATTATTCATTTGTGGTTGTAAAAAATGGTGTTTTATTAACTGGAAAACGAGGAGGGGGAATCAAAATAATTCTAGAGACAATAGATGAACTTGGGGGAGATATGCAAGGTTCTACCGTTGGCAGCAGAAGTCTTGGCAAGGCATCCGCGCTCCTTTGTGTTTATGCCAAAGTATCTGGTGTATACACGCCACAAGCAACAAAAAAAGCTATCGCAGTATTGATAAGAGCGAATATTCCTGGGCGAGCAGATAAAATGATTCCCTTTTTAAAGAATAAGGATGGTACCGATCTTTCTCCATTTGAAACCATGCTGATGGATGTTGATTCTCCTGAAGAGGCTTATAATATTTTGAAAAAAACCTTGACAAAAACGTGATAAAAAGACTAAATATCAATTAAGTATTTGGGGGCGTAACATGGATTATGAGTTAGCAATTATAGGTGCAGGACCTGCAGGTTATTCAGCAGGGATTTACGCGGTGCGTGCTGGTATAAAAACCGTTATTTTTGATAGAGGCGATGGTGGAGGACGTGCGGTACTTTCTCCAAAAATAGAAAACTATGCTGGTTTTGAGTCTATTTCTGGTCTTGATTTGATGGAGAAAATGAAACAACATGCAAGCAAGTATGCTGATATTCATTTTTTTGAGGAAGTTAAAAAAATAGAACGATCTGTTGATAAATTTACTGTTGAAACTGCAAAAGGAAAATACACAGTTGGTGCCATACTTATTTGCACTGGTACTGAACATAAAAAATTAGATGTACCTGGAGAAAAGGAATTTCAAGGCAAAGGTATAACTTATTGTGCAACTTGTGATGGCTTCTTTTTCAAAGGTAAAAAGATAGCTGTGATTGGCGGTGGAAATACAGCAATTATGGAAGCGATATTTTTAAAACAAATCGGCTGCAAAGAAGTAGTATTGATTCATAGGAGAGATCAACTTAGGGCCGATAAGATATATGAAGATGAAGCACGAGAAAAACACATTCAATTTCTTTTGAATAAAGTTGTTGAAAAAATTAATGGCAAGGAATTAGTGACATCAATTAACTTGTCGGACAATGTAACCGGTGAGAAATCGGTTCTTGAGGTTGATGGTATATTTGTTTCCATTGGTGATACCCCACAAAATGATTTGGCAAAGCAGTTGAAAATAAAGCTTGATGAGCAAGGTTATGTAATTGTTGATAGACAGCAAAGAACAAGTGTTAAAGGCGTTTATGCTGCTGGCGATATTACTGGTGGTTTAAGACAAGTTGTTACTGCCTGTGCTCAAGGTGCTGTTGCTGCGCTTGCTTCAACTGAGGTTCTTGATAAAAAATACCCTTATTAGAGATATAAAAACAAAATTTTTACGATATTATAAAATAAATTTAAATAATGGATAATTAATTATATATATTAGATAATATAATATTAATACAGAGAATAATATGGCAAAGAAATTGATAATACTATTTACAATTTCTGTGTTAATCATCCTGCCTACAACAACATTTATTGGAGTTGGAAGAACCTTTTCGTTAAAGAATAGTTTTATAGAAGATAGATATGACTTTAAGATTTGTAGCATTAATGCTTCTAATCCATATGATTATGGTTTCAAAATGGGAAAAATACTAAACACATTTTATAGATTTTTGAATAATTTTGTTTTTACTTCAGAACGAACAAAAATCAATGAAAGCCATATCAAAGATCAAATAAAAGACATAGAAAAATATTGTCCTTTCTTTTTAGAAGAGCTTAAGGGTTTATCTGCTAGCACTCATATAAAATTAGAGAATTTGATCATCTTACAAAATAAACTGTCTTCTTTATCTGACGACCAGTGCACCGCGACACTTGCGACAGGAAAAGCCACTAAAAATAATGAAACATTTCTGACATTTAACATTGATGCGCATGCCGATAATCTTGGTGCTACTATTCACTCTATTCTCATTGGAAGAAGCTTCAGTGAAAAATTATGGGTTGTAAGGATAAACACGATGAGATACAGATACGTTTTTTTGGGCATACCTATAATTAAGGAGTTACCTCTTTTAAATGAAAAAGGACTTGGATGGGGGTGCCCTGGAACACATTTTAATCAAAGTGAAAACTTGGTTGATACGGGGCCTGGAATCGGAACAATAATACTTGATAGAATGGCAATGATGACTTGCAAAAATGTTTCAGAGGTAGCGGATCTATTTAAAAACAGCGACCGTGGGTTACAACGTGGGGAAGGCTGGCAGCATCAGTTTGATGGTGCCACATCATGTTTTTGCGATAGCGAAGGCGGTATACTAGTTATAGAGATGACACATAATTACATCGCAACTGTATTTGGAAATTCAACAGATATAACAGGTGCACCAGAAGGAATTCTTTGGCATGCAAATCATCATCAATGGTTGGATCCAAATCTTACTGGATCTTTATATCCTAACGAAATCCCTTCGTCAGGTTTCAGAGCAGAAAGGGCACGCGAATTACTAGAACAATATTATGGAAACATCACATTAGACATTTGTAAAAAAATCACAAGAGATTACGGTGGTGGGTATGATAAAAATAAAAGAGATTCAGGTGACATATGTCGCATTCCTGACAAAAATGAAAAAAGAATGACTGATTATGCATGGATTATTGTACCAAAGGAGCTAGCGGTTTATATCACGCATACAAATCCATATAGAGGTATATTTTGGAAACATGATTTTTCAAAACTATTTGCCTCATAATTATATATGAACTATTTATTAGAACTATTGGCCCATTTAAACCTTAAGCATCCTTGTCAATCCTATGAAACAGGAAATCATATAAAATTTGAAATATAGATCGTAGGCAAACTTTATGTTTTTCACTGAAGTGCCTCTATCTCATCTAAACATCTATTTTTTATAATCTCTACTACTCTTTGACCGCTTTTTATAACTGAATTAGTTATTTTGCCTGAAAAACTTTTCGGTTCAATTCCAATTAAAACAATGTTTTCTGCATACGACTCAAGGTATGTTATCAAAACAGATAGGGGGATACAATGTGTGCTCATATGCATTGAACCAATTTTTTCTTTAGGAACAATTCGTATTTCTCCTGGAGATAAACCCATTTTAGTTGCATCAATTATTATGAGATTTTTTGGTTTGTATTTCTTGACCAATGATGTATAATTTTCAGGTACAACATCACAATCAATGACAACCAAATCATTATTTTCAAAAGATTTCAGCTTATCTGCTATATATGGTCCAACTGCATCGTCTCCGCCATCTCTATTACCAATGCACATTACCAGGTATTCCATTGTATAGATCTAACTATCATTAATAAATAAAATTTTTGTATAAACAGAGAGACAGGGCACTCATTTTTTGCTATATTTTATTTTCTGGTATGTCAGTATATACCACATCACAGCGGTGCCGCCGGTAGTTATACTGCTCGTAGATAGATCTTGTACCGTATATAGTACTAAGGACATGATTGTTAATAGAACGGCAGTTAATGAATATGTTAGAAGAGACTGGGTATGCGTGTCTTTTAATCTGTAGTTTCTAACAATAGCTGGTATCAGTGTTAGCATGAAACAAAAATTGATTGTTGTTAATGCAATATCCTGCCACATAGTTTAGCTACCGTGAAACACAGACTATAAATAAAACTTATGCATCGCATAAATCTAGAAAATAAGGTATTACTGGAATTGAAATGTCAGAGAAAATAAAACTCGCTCATGGCGCTGGCGGGGAATTAATGGATTCCCTTATCAAGAAAAACATTCTGAAATATTTTTCAAAACAAAAACATCCTTCTGTAGAAGTTTCTCTTGATATGCTTGATGACGCGGCTGTTATTGATGATATTGTTTTTTCTACTGACTCCCACACCGTGTCTCCACTTATTTTTCCTGGTGGCGATATAGGATCTCTTGCTGTTTGTGGGACAATCAACGATGTATCTGTTCTGGGTGCAAAGCCTCTTGCTCTTTCTGCAGGTTTTTTGATAGAAGAAGGTTTTTCCATGGATACTTTTGAAAAAATTGTGAAAAGCATGGCATCAATCTCAGAGAAAGCCGGCGTTCCGATAATAACTGGTGACACAAAAGTTGTGGAGAAAGACGCTTTGCAAGAATTCATGATTAACACCAGCGGAATAGGACGAAAAAGTAAATTTCTCGGTCATAACATCAAAGTAGTAAAACGATATCGGCGTTTCGATAGCAGATGGCTTGTTGATTCAAATCTACGTGATGGCGATGTTATCATTGTTTCTGGTAATATTGGTGAACATGGTATTGCCTTGCTTTCATTTAGAGAAGGTTATGGCTTTGAGACTGAAATCAAATCAGATGTCGCTCCATTGAATGGGCTTATGGAAAAAGTTATGGCTCAGGGCGGCATTGTTTCCGCCAAAGATCCTACGAGAGGTGGGCTGGCTAATACTGTTAATGAGTTCAATGAGAAATCCAGAGTAGGAATTGTGTTAAATGAAGAAAATATCCCTATTCCTGATGGAGTTAGGTCTGCCTGTGACATGCTCGGTATCGATCCTCTTGAGATTGGTAACGAGGGCAAAGTGGTGCTTGGTGTAGTTGAGGAAAAAGCAGATGATGTACTCAAGGTTTTGAAGAAGCATCAATTTGGTAAAAATGCTGCTGTTATTGGCAAGGCAACAAAAAAAGTAAAAGGCGTAGTACTTGAGACAACTGTTGGTGGAAGGCGTATCTTACATAAACCTCTTGGTGACCCCGTTCCCAGAATATGTTAATCTTTTGCGGAAATTTTTAATAGTCTTTTAGATTACCTCCATCTGGAATAAAATATCTGTTACCGGGGTTGTTTTATGACGAAAGGTCTAACTAAATCCTTTAAAAAAGCGTTATGGGTATATCATTGTAACTCTGGGTCATGTAACGGATGCGATATTGAAATTATTGCTGCGTTATGTCCTCGTTATGATGCCGAACGCTTTGGAATTAAACTCGTCGGTACCCCAAGACATGCAGATGCATTACTCATTACCGGTCCGGTAACACGCCAACTCGTTGAGAAAGTAAAAAGAGTGTACGAGCAGATGCCTGACCCAAAAGCGGTGATTTGCGTCGGTAACTGTGGCAACACGGGTGATGTGTTTTATGAATCTTATAATCTTGTGGGTCCAATTGACAATGTTATCCCTGTTGATGTCTATGTGATTGGTTGCCCACCGCGTCCGGAAAACATTATCAATGGTGTCACTAAGGCTTGGATGAAACTTGAGACTTTGGAGGCGAAAAAATGACCGAATATCTGACACCGGAGGATTTGGTTAAATCATTTACTGATAAGTTTCAGTTAAAAATCAAGGAATCACATGCAGAAAAATATGCTTACGGCTCTAAAAAAACCGAGTTTTCTCAGATATGGATGAGAATCGACAACAGTATTTTCAAGGATGTCGTAAAACATCTGTTTACTTTTGATAAATATCCTCATTTTGCTGTTTCCTCGGGGTACGATATGGGCAACAGTATTGAACTGGTTTATCATTTTTCTATATACAACGGTGAGAGGAACCGTGAGGTTTCAATCAATATAACTGTTGAACTGCCTAAATCCAACCCTGTTATTGAGACTATCTCTGATCTTATACCTGGTGCTGTTATTTCCGAGCAAGAAAAACAGGAAATGCTTGGAGTTAAAATTCATGGTATTCCAAAGGACGCCAGGGTTTTCATTTCTGATGATTTTCCTGAGGGTGTTTTTCCGTGGCGTCGTGATGAAACCGGTCCTCACAAAGTAGCTAGGAATCTTCATGGGGTGAAAAAATGAGTAAGGCTACTACCAAAACCTCTTATCAGCTCCCTATTGGTCCTATCCATCCTGCTCTTAAGGAGCCTGTGATGTTTGAGTTTGAGATCGAGGGTGAGAGGATTGTTAATGTTGATGTTGCTCTTGGTCATGTTCATAGGAGTATTGAGTGGGCTGGCACAAAACGTAACCCTGTACAGATTTTGTATCTGGCTGAACGTATATGCGGTATTTGTTCTTATTGTCATCCTATGTGTTTTGCTCTTGGTGTTGAAAAAATCGCTAAAATAGTCGTTCCTGACCGAGCAAACTATCTTAGAATTATTCATGCTGAGCTTGAGAGAATATGCTCACATATCTTGTGGGCTGGTGTAGCTGCCCATGAAGTGGGTTTCGATTCTGTTTTGTTTTTGACTTGGCAGATGAGAGAGAAAGCATTGGATTTAACCGAGTATCTTACTGGTAATCGTGTTACTAAAGCTATCACTATGATTGGTGGCGTACGACGTGACATAACTGAGGATATGCATCCTAAGATTTTGGAAACCCTTGACTACTTTAAGGAGAATTTTGAGAAACTGCGTCATGTGTTTTTGGATGATAAGACATTTATGTTACGTAGTCAGGGATGCGGTATTTTAACAAAAGAAGATGCATTAAAACTATGTGCCGTAGGACCAACCACTCGCGCGTCTGGTGTTAAGAAAGATGTTAGGCTTGATCAACCGTATTTCGCCTATGGTGATCTGGATTTTGATTATGTGACGCCAGATGTACTGACGGGTGAAGTGAACGGTGATGTTTACGACAGGATCATTGTTCGTTTACTCGAGGTTAAGCAATCTATTGAGCTTATTGAGCAGTGCATCAAAAACATGCCTGCCGGTGAGATTGTGGCTGAAAAAAAGATTGCTAAACTGCTTGCAACACTTAAAAAAATTAAAGGTGAGGGCATTGGTCGTATGGAAGCTCCGCGTGGTGAGGTTTTTCATTATGTGAAACTGAATGAGAGCGACGCGCCGTATTCTTGGAAGGTTCGTGCACCAACATATAGTAATATTCTACCTTGGATTCCTATGCTCAAGGGGCAACAGATTGCTGATATACCTATTGTTGCTGCATCCACAGATCCTTGTATGTCTTGTACAAACCGTGTTGCAGTTGTGCATAAAAACGAGAGACATATTCTCGATAAAGAGATGCTACATCGTATGAGTGTTGAAAAAACAAGGAGGCTCATGACATGAGATTTTCTATGCTACCACAGGTTTTTGCGCAGATGTTCAAAAAACCTTTTACAAACAAGTTTCCAGCTAAATATACACCGGATTCGACAACCAAATTCATGGAAAACGTACAAAATGGTAAAACACAAATCATACCACCTGTACCGCCACCAGAAGGTTTCAGGGGTAAAATACAGTATGATAAAGAAAAATGCATTGGATGCCAGCTCTGCTTAAAAGTATGCCCATCGGAGGCTATTGAGTTCAAACCAGAAGAGAAAAAAATCAAGATTTATCTGGCGAGATGTACTTTCTGCAGTCAATGTAATGATATCTGCCCTGTGAACTGCCTTAGTATGAGCAAAGATTTTTTACTAGCAGATACTGACAAGTACTCCAAAGAGTTGACTGTTGAATAAAGATGACTCATTCAACCAAGTTTATTTTCAAAGGCATTGTACAGGGAGTTGGTTTTAGACCTACGATATATCGTGTAGCCACACAGATGGGTCTAAAGGGATACGTTTTAAACACAGGTTCTGAAGTAGAGGTTGTTGTTGACAGAAACCCAGAAAAATTTATTGAGCAAGTTAAAAAGGAACTACCGTCAATTTCGAAAATAACAGAAATTATTGTTAAAAAAGACAATAGGGCATTTAAAGATTTTAGAATATTACATAGTACACAAGGAGAAAAACAATCTCAAATTCCGACTGATATCGCTACTTGTAATGATTGTTTAAAAGAGATTTTTAACTCAAAGAACAGGAGGCATCTTTTTCCTTTTACAAACTGTACTGTTTGTGGAGCAAGATTCAGTTTAATCAAAGAGGTTCCATACGATAGAGAACGCACCTCTATGAGTACGTTTAAACTCTGTAAGAAATGCGAAGAAGAATACAGAGATCCAATGAACCGTAGATATCACGCTCAGACAATATCGTGTCCAAAATGCGGACCATTATACAGACTTTATGACAAAAAAAAGAAGAAGGATCTTGGAGACAAAAATGCTATACAGCGATTTGCACAATATATAGACGATGGATATATAGGTGTTATAAAATCTTGGGGCGGCATGCATATCTGTTGTTCTTTAGATGAAATTAAGTATTTCCGTGAATGGTACCATAGGCCACAAAAATCCTTTGCTTTGATGGTGAAGGATATTAAAACTGCTGAAAAGTATGGTGTTGTCTCAGATGATGAACGCAAGCTAATGTTATCTAAAAGTAGACCTGTTGTTCTTGTTAAAAAGAAAAAAGCAGAGGAAGTTTCACCTGGTTTGAACACGATTGGTCTGTATCTTCCTTACACTGGTCTTCATAACATCCTTTTTTCGTTTTTGGAGTCGGATGCGGTCATAATGACATCTGCTAATATTCCTGGTGAACCAATGATAACTGATAATGATGAGGCTTTTTTGTTAGGTGCAGACTATTATCTACTGCATAATAGAGATATACCAAATAGAATTGATGATTCAGTTGTTAGAGTCTGGAAAGGAAAAACTTTTTTCCTTCGTAAATCACGAGGTTTTGTACCGGAACCGTTTGATGTTTCTTATGACAAAAACATTATTAGTGTAGGTGCTGGTGAAAACATCTGCGGTGCGTTTTCATGTAACAATAAGTTGTATGCTACGCAGTATATCGGTAACTCAAAGTATTATTCTGTTTCGGAGTTTCTCGAACAAAGTCTTAAGCACCTTATGAGACTAGCTGTGGATAAAAAAGTTGTTGATGCAGTTGTTATGGATCTTCACCCTGGCTATAATTCAAGAGAGGTAGCTAAAAATTTTTCAGAGGAGTTTTCAGCACCAGTTTTTGAGGTGCAACATCACTGGGCGCATGCAGCTTCTTTGCTATTAGATAACACGATGAATGAAAGTGTTGTTTTGTCGCTTGATGGGCTGGGCTATGGCAGTGATGGTATTTTTTGGGGTGGTGAGGTACTGGTTTCGAGATTTGACTCTTTTGAAAGGGTTGGTCATCTTGAATATATTCCACTGCTTGGTGGTGATCAGGCTACAATGGATCCGCGTAGATTGATTTTTGCTATCTTTAAGAAATTTAACGAAGAAAAATATTTTACTGGGAAAGAGGCGGATGTGCTTAGCAAGATGATGAGCAAATCACCTGTGTCTAGCAGCTTTGGTAGGGTTCTAGATGCCCTGTCATGTTATCTGGATATTTGTACAAAGAGAACCTATGATGGCGAACCTGCAATGAAGCTTGAAAAATATCTCGCTCTAGGAGAACCAAAATATTCTTTTGAAACTGAAGTAAAAAATGGTGTTGTTGGTACAACTGGTATTTTTAGACAAATTGAGGAAAAACTGAAACCACCTTTTACAGAAATCCAGAAAGCGAATATCGCTTATTCTATAGTTAAAGAAATTGTTGATAGACTCGTTGAAATTGCAGTTGAAAATGCTGAAGCTAGTAGAATTAAAACCATTGGTTTGACTGGTGGAGTTTCTTATAATATTCCAATTACTGAGATGGTTGAAAAACAGGTAAAGAAAGCAGGTCTTTCATTAGTTGTACACAACAGAGTGCCTAATGGTGATGGTGGTATTTCCATTGGGCAAAACGTTATTGTTGGAAATAAATTTTAGGGGAGAATGATTTTTATTTTTTATAACGGTATTCGATATTGCAGCTACCTTCTGTGCTAACCATACAAGGACCAACAGGAGAATCTGGTTTACAAAGAGTTCCAAACAAAGGGCATTCTTGAGGTGAAAGCAACCCTCGTAATAATTCCCCGCACATGCATCCTTTTGGTTCTTTGAATTCTTTATCTTTCATCTCTTTTAGTTCATCTTCATATTTTTTAAGTGCGTTATATTCGTCAAATCGCCCCTTCGGACCTAAGCTAGACTGAGGAATAATTGGGAAGCCTCTCCATTTTTTGTCATTTGGTTCAAAAACTTCATCTATAACTTTCTTGGCTTTTACATTCCCCTCTTCATGTACGGCTCTAGTATATTCATTCTGAACAAATGCAGCGCCATGTTCAATCTGTTCTACAAGCATCCATACACCCATCAAAAGATCAAGCGGCTCAAAACCTGCAACAACCTGGGGAACATGATATTCTTTTGAAATGAACTTATAGGGTTTTGTTCCAATGATAGTGGATACATGTCCGGGTTCTATCAAGCCGTTTATCTTTATCTCACCCATGTCAAGAATAGCTTTTAACGCAGGCGGTATTAATCTATGGCAGCTAAGAACAGAAAAATTACACGGAGGATTTTTCAATAAAACTGAGGCCGTTGTGGGCGCAGTGGTTTCAAAACCAACTGCCATGAAAACAACATCTCTGTCTTTATTTTTCTCAGCTATGGAAACAGCATCCTCAATTCCATAAACAGTTCGAACGTCACAACCCTCTGCTTTCATGCTCTGTAGTGAATATTTTTCTCCTGGTACTCTCATCATGTCGCCAAACGTTGTCACTGTTATGCCTTTTTTTGCAAGAAGTAGCATCTCCTCAATTTCTTTTGTTGTGGTTACACAAACAGGGCATCCTGGTCCCTGCCCGATTTCTATACCACATTTTTTTAGCAAAGCATCCAAACCATGTTTCACAAGAGTATCCTGGTGTGTACCACACACATGCATAAATTTCAGGTTAACATCCAATTTTTCGATTCTAGAAACAACGTCCTCTGCTAGTTTTTTGTCTTTCAACGAAAACACTAGGTACCCTCCATAGAAAGCATCTCTCTAAAAAGCTTGAGTGTTTCTTTTGCCTCTTTTTCATCTAAAACCTGTATAGCAAAACCAGCATGTACAAGAACGTAATCACCGACTTTCACGTCAACAAGAGTTATGTTTGCCTTACGTTTTGTCCCCTCGCCATAATCAACAGTTGCGTGCTCTTTCTTGCTATCGATTTCGATAATCTTACCCGGTATTGCTAGACACATAATTCACTGACTTCTACTCTTTGTGCGTTTTTCTCCATTCCTCAAGAGGTGTACTGAATTTCTTTTCGACTTCGGTTCTGAAAGTAGGTCCACCATTATATGCACAAAACGGAATGATCCTATCGTCAGGAGTAGCATAATGAATCACACAGCGTTTCACACGTTCGATATCGTAGTTGTATGCATCCTGGAAATGCATAGCACCTATCATCATGGTTTTCCATGTGAATTTACCAACAGCTTTCTTGTCTTTTTCAGATGCAATGTTTGATAGTATCTCCATTATATCCAGTCCTTTCGGCATCTTGTTTTTGTCGATAAATTCCCCAAAGTATTTGTCAAATGTTTTTGCGATATCATGTTTCTTTTTAACAGTCCTGTATAACTTAATTAACACTTTGAATTTCTTTGCTTTTTTTGATAGATCTTCCATTTTAGTGAATAAACCTTCAACATCTACAAACCTCGGGATTGGTGTTACTTTTCCTTTGTTTATGAAAACAAATGTTGCGTAACCGCAATGTGGATGAGCTGAGAATGTTATCTCTTCGCGGTCAGATAAAATTGATACAAGGTCAGATATCGGTGCAACTAGCGGCACAGGGTAGAAATCTTCTTTTTTGAGGAAATTTGTTTGTTTTTCAAGATCGTGGATTAAATCAGGTATTGTGTATCTTTGGTTCTCCAACTGTTCCTTGTCTATCCTGCCTGTAAATGATACTGGTTGGAAGTTAACGCCACGAATTACTTCAGCGTTTTTTACGGCATACTTTACTATTTCTCCTACTTGATCATCGTTTATCGTTTTTACGACTGTTGGGACTAGCACAGTAGACAACGGTTTCGGCTTAGTTTTTTTACAGTTTTCTACCACTTTCAACTTTAAGTCCAAAAGGTTTCTTCCTCTAGCGGCAACATAGTCTTGTTCTCTTAGTCCGTCGAACTGTAGATAAATTGTGTTCATTCCAGCATCTCTCATCTTCTGACAGAAATCGAGATCAACCATCTTCAAACCATTTGTAGCAACCTGTATCTGTGCAAAACCAAGTTCCTTTGCTTTAGCAACGACATCCATAAAGCGAGGATGAATAGTTGGTTCACCACCAGCAAACTGTAATGCTTTACATGGTACTGGACGCTCCGCTCGCAGGTTTTCCATCATACGAACAATATCATCATAAGATGGTTCAAACACGTAGCCTGCAGCATTTGCATTAGCAAAACAGATGGGGCATTTCAAGTTACAGCGATTCGTTAGATCAATTAGTGCTAGGCAGGTATGTGACAGGTGAAGTTGGCAAAGACCGCAATCGTTTGGGCATACCTTTGCATCAGTAATTTTTGGGTTATCAACACCTTTTCCGTCATATGCCCATTCCTCAGCTTTTAGATACATATCTACATCTGACCAGTAGACATCATCGAATTCGCCATGCTCTTCGCAGGTTTTTTTCATCAAAACCTTGCCATCTTTTTCGTATATGGTGGCTGTAACAATCTTTTTACATTCAGGGCAGAGTGATAAAGTTTCTTTTGGAAGTCCTTTCTTAAGATTTGATTTATTAAAGCTCATATGCTCACTTTCACCTTTATTCGAGTCACAGTAAAAAACCGTGTTATATATAACTGTGTCGGCTTTGATTATATTTGGATTTATACCAAAAGTTCTTTTAACCATATCAAAAATTCATCTTACGTGGAAGAAAAAGATTTAGCAGAAGAAGTGAAAGAACTCAATAAGCGAATCAATGAATTAGAAAAAATGCTTTCGACAATAATCGCACCGTTACAAGATGTAAGTAAAGTCACTCAGAATTATATGAGATTAATAGGCATCTTGATTGATAGAGGCGGGTTATCGCCCGGTATGATGCTTCCCGAACTGAAAGACCCGATATCAAAGGATGTTGTTAGAGCTCTGTTGGAGAAACCCAATCAGAATATTTCTCAAATAGAAGAACTAGTTAGAAGTAAACGGGGGACTGCTTCAAGAAGAATCATAAGAGAAAAACTCCAGTATCTGGAAGAGAAAAATATCATTCAAAAACAGCAGAAAGGGTCCCTGTATGTATATAGTCTCAATGAAGCGATTGTGAAAAAGTGGTCACAACTGCTCGGTTTTCATATATAAAGTGACCACGGTACATAGGTTCAATAAGAAGAATGGAGAAATGAAAAATATGTCAGAACATGATAGAATGCCAGACCCAGAAAAAATAAAGGAAATATTGGATATTGTGAGTCAAAAAATCCCCGGGTTATTGAAAGAACTGAGTAATCTTCTTTACAGCCCGGATAGCGCAAAGAAATATGCGCAAGCAGCAGCGACCTTCTACAAAGAGTTAAAGAGTGCAGGAATGACTGATGAGCAAGCATACGAACTCACGCAGCAGTATCTATCAACGCTAAACATAGGAAAGATGATGGGGAGATTCGGTAACCATCACGAACATGAATAATTGATATAACTCAAGGATAAACCATGCAAGAAGAAATACGTGAGAAACAGGAAAGAGGAGGAATGAAAATCTTTGGTCTTCTTCCCTATCTCCCAAAGTTATTATTCAAATTTGGCATAACCTTCTTAAGTTTTAAACGACGTGCGAAAAAAGCAGGAAAGGTGTTTAGAAAAGAGCTAATAAAACAAGGTATGGATAAACACATGGCATCAGAATTGACAGGAAATTATCTTAAAGTAAGTGAAATTAAAAATTTTATACAGGCGTTTCGCTGAATGCTCTTTTTAAGGAGAAATATTAAAAATGAGTGAAAAGAAAGCAAAAATGTTTAATGAAAAGGCGGCAAATCCAAAATATAAGGCAGACCAAATCATACAAACACTTTCCCTGAAACCAGGACAAACCGTAGCTGATATCGGCTCAGGGGGTGGGTATTACACGTTTCGATTTGCAAAGTCAGTTGGAGAATCAGGGCAGGTCTATGCTATCGATACTAATCAAGAGTTCTTAGAATTCATCAATACACAAGCCCGCGAGCAAGGATTATCCAATGTTGTTACACATCTTACAGTATCGGATCACCCGGATTTGCCAAAAAACGCGTTTGATTACATATTCTTGCGAAATGTCACACATCATCTTCAAAATCGCACCAATTATTTTAAGAATTTAAAAGAAGCATTAAAACCAAATGGAAAAGTAGCCATCATCGAATATGATGACAGAGGAAGTTTATTTAGTTTTCATAAGCTTCATCGGCATTTCGTTCCAAAGGAAATCCTTGTTGAAGAGATGAAACAAGCAGGATACCTGCTACAGAAAAGTTATGATTTTTTATCAGAGCAATCTTTTATGATATTTTCTATAAAATAGTTGATATAATTTGTGTAAAAAATAGCAGAGAAAACATTTTTTAAATGTTAGGTTTATTATCGTTAAATAAAAATTGGGAGGTAGAATATATGTTGTCGAAAATACCAATCGATATAGAAAAAATAAAGCCAGAAGACATAGACAAAGAAATTCTTAGAGCAGCAGTTATTGCCGAACTCGATGCGATAAACCTTTATGAGGAAATGGCAGCGTTTGCAAAAGATAAACATATAAAAACAATTTTACTTGATGTAGCTAAAGAAGAAAAAGAGCATGTTGGTGAATTCCAAACACTTTTGTTGATGTTTGATAAGGAACAAGTTGAAGCATTAGAAGATGGTAAAAAAGAAGTAGAAGAATTAACTTCGTGATTTATTTACTCTATTTTTCTAGTTGCCGCATCAAATCACTACTTATGCATTTCATAATATTTTTCATTTAAATTTTCTAATATAAAATTTATTTTTGTTATATTCAACTTCAATCAATTTATCCTCATGCAATAACTTTTCAACAATACTCCAATCTTTATCGGCCTTTTCTAACAATTCAGTTACGCCATCTTTCCTAATCGGATGTACAGATGCTACACTCAATATGTCCTCTTCTATTTCACCCGTAAATCCAAAAGTATTTCCTTCATAACCTGTGAGATACTCGGCATCAATGCCATACTTGGTAAAAATCTGATAAGCTATGTTAAGATTAGTTTCAGAAGTAGGTTTTGCCCATTTTTCAGCAGGTGGCCTTATAGGAATAGAAATGTAACTTTTTGTTGGATGTAGTCCCTTAATAAAAACAGCGGTGCTCTCAATATTTCTAATTTGATCATTCACATTTTGAATAAGCATAGTTTCAGTTGTTAAATACCCTTTAAAAGATAATGAAAACTCTGATATCCCCTCCAGTATTCTTTCAAATATAAGGGACTTGTGAGGTTTATTAATTTTTTTCCAGATTACATTATCGACAGTATCAATCTTTAAAGAAACCCAATCGGCATTACCAATATCATCTCTTACATCTTTTTCTGACAGCAAAGATGCATTTGTGATAACAGCGATTTTAATTCCAAACTCTTTAAGATACGATATTTCTTTGCCTAGATTGGAGTCTAAGGTCGGTTCGCCATCAGAAACAAAAGTAAGATAATCAATAGATTCACCTTTAGTTTTTGCTTTTTTTACCTTGTTTTTTACTGCATTAACAATTTTTTCAGGTGTGTAAAATTGCTGTCGTTCAATCTGCATCTTTTTTGTTTTTCCAAGTTGACAATAAGTACATGAATACGTGCAAATTTTTGGTGGAATATTGTTTATGCCTAGACTATGTCCAAGACGGCGTGAAGGAACCGGACCAAATGTTATGGACTCGGGAATATTAACCATACTTATTTTCTCTCAACCTGTTTTTTAAAGCTTTATGTAAAGTAATCACAGCAAGTTTTGCACAATGAGAATGTTTTTTTGGCAAGTCACCTAAACCAGTAATTAAATCCTCCTGAGAAATCTCTAAAGCTTTACTTGGTGTTTTTCCTTTGATTATTTTTGTAAGCATATTGCCACATGCAAGTGTAGCACCACATCCATCTGTCCAAAAACGAGCATCTGCAATTATCCCATTTTCAATCTTGAGGGTTATCTTCATAGTATCGCCGCAAGGTCCTTTAACTGTTCCATCTGCATCTGAGTGTTCAAGAATCCCAAAATTATTAGGATTACGATACTCTCTTATTACTATTTTTGAATATGTTTTTTCTTCATCATATTCTATTTTTTTCTGCAGTTCTTTTATCATCTTTAAAAATTCATCTTCAGTCATTTTATTTTAATGCCTCCAGTATCCTTTTCCACATTTCACGAATTTCCTTGGATAATTTACAATCTGAAAACTCAATCACACTTTGTTCATGGATCATAGCCTGAGTTATTGTTGTATCATAGGAGAGTTTCCCAACAATCAAAATATTATTTTTCTTACAGTACTGTTCAATTTTAGATGTATTTTCAGTGTTAATTGATGACTTATTAATACACACCACTGCAGGTATATGAAAATGCTTTGCAACATCAAGTACGCGCTCAAGATCATGAATTGCTGGAAGTGCCGGCTCTGTAACAATCAAAACAAGATCAACGCCAGTTATAGAAGCAATCACGGGACATCCAATACCGGGTGGTCCATCTATAATAATCAAATCTTTTTGTTTCTCTTCGGCAAGATGTTTAGCATTATTTCTAACAACAGTAACAAGTTTACCTGAAGCTTCTTCTGCAGTGTTTAACACCGCATGAGCCATTGTGCCAAACCTTGTTTCAGAAATATAAGCAAAACCTGAATCTCTATCAACCATCTTAATGGCTTTAGCAGGGCAAACATATGCGCATACGCTACAGCCTTCGCAAGATTCTTTGATAAGATTTATATTTTGATTAATTGCATGAAAACGACAAGACTCATAACATTTCTTACAATCTGTACAGAGATTTTTATCAATAGATGCTATTTTAAGACCATGGAACTTCATTGTTTTTTTTATCTTAGGCTTAAGAATAAGATGCAGATCAGCAGCATCAACATCACAATCAGCAAAAACAGCATTTTCTGCAAGGGATGCAAATGCTGCAGTAATCGATGTTTTACCTGTGCCACCCTT
>Ga0172362_10001713_pt1 | contig 18848 bp, 16 predicted proteins | sample LakKivs1_kivu2a2_FD_114534 | JGI IMG/M metagenome (GOLD analysis project Ga0172362, IMG submission 114534) | Sediment microbial communities from Lake Kivu, Rwanda - Sediment s1_kivu2a2 | ecosystem: Environmental > Aquatic > Freshwater > Lake > Sediment | place: Rwanda: Western Province, Lake... | reverse complement strand
TTAACTCTGTTTACAGCGCTGCTGTACACTATTTGTTCATTGCCGCATTTTAGGCATTTCACCCGAATGAAACTGCTTCTCGGTTTTGGAATTAGTTTCTCCCACTCAGCCATAACGATAACCCCAGTTTCATGCAATAACCAACTTTCTCAATCGTACACCATCTCTATGTCTTGTGTAACCGCAAACCTTGCACTTCAACTTTAGAGTTTGTTTCTTTGTTGTCTTTGCGAATTCTCTTTGAAGAGGATACTTCTGTCCACCATAGCCTTTTTTTTCTCTTTCATGATGACGCTCGCCCTTCGCTAAGGCTCTCCGTTTTCCAGCCTTATAAAGAGTAACAGTGTGAATTTCATGCTTCTTACATCTAGGGCAATACTTCCTAATTTCTTTTGGAACATTCACTTAAACCACTACCAGCTTTGCATAAAGAAAACACACATGTTCTTATACTTTTTCGCTATCTTCTAGAACGTCTAAAGCGCATGGTTCTGAAATTCGACCAACTAGAATAGAAGAAAACATAGTCACTTTTAAATGCCAGTTAGGTAACTATACTGAACTTCCAAATAAGAGGCGGTGAAAATCTGAGGCTAGGCATTTTACGAATTGCCAAAGAAAAAATAAACATATTAGCACAAATGGTTAAGAAAAATTATCGCAAACTTTTGCCTCTTCTTTCGTTCATCATACCATTTCTCATGTTATATTTTCTACATCCGAATTCCTTTGAACCAACATTGACAGGATCATGGGAAAACAGAGTTGGCTACATTTTATTTCTATGGCTTTTTTCTCTAGAAACAATATTGAGTTGGGAAGAACTTAGAACAAGAGAATTTAAGCTAAAGTCTGTCAAAACCATTGTTTTTATTATAGCTCTCCTTCTCCCTACAACCTATGTGATTATCTCTGATTTTTTTGGATTGAATACGTTGATCATAGATTTGGTTAAACAGTACAATATAAAACCAGGATGGGCAGAACTGATGCCGCTTTCAACGGAGTATCTGGTTTTTGCAGTGCTTTTCGCTTTAATAATCTTCTTAGAACAGGGACGTAGCGGCTTAAAAAATTACTCAATTTCCACGTTCTTCTTAGTAATAATTGGGACTATATACATGATAAACAATGCTTACCCATTCGGAAAGTTTGCACCATTTCAACTTTTTGTCCACCCCACAACTTTGCTTGCAGCAAATATCTTAAATCTGATGGGATATCAAACCACCATAAGCTTCATATATAATCACCCGGTATATGGCTCCTTAACAAGTTTAGGAATCAGTGATTCACAAGGAAATTCTGCGCAGTTTGGGATAGCTTGGCCATGTGCAGGCGTTGAGAGCCTTCTAGTTTATACAGTAACAATTCTGTTGTTTCTGAAGAAAAGTGCGATTCCTTTGCATCATAAAATAATCTATTTTGTAATCGGTGCCATAGTCACATATTTTATTAACATTCTAAGGATAGTTAGTGTTTTTGTTATTGCAATAAATAAGGGTAATTGGGGAATATTTCATGACTACTATGGACAATTATACTCCCTCACATGGATCATTTCCTATCCCCTAATAATCATCGGAAGCCAAGCCCTCTGGAGGAAAATCAAATATCGGAAAACTGGTACACCGAAGTTCTCTGAATATTCTGATGAACCCAAATTGGAAGCATAATGTTTAAGCTTGGAAAGCTGAGGAACAAAGTTGCCTACTAAAGGAGGAACCATCAAAGATTGCTCAAATTCTCTCACTGCGGAATCAATATCTAATCAAGCCTTCTTGTTACAGCTAACTGACTTCAACTCTTTCAGCCAAACCCTGTTTAACTAAAATCTTAGCATTTTCAACGGGCAAAGATGCAACATCTTCAACTTTGAAAGGTCCATACGTTCCCATATCCGCCCCTATGATTGCTGGAATTTCCTTCAAAAAGCGCAAGACAACTCTTTTCTGTTCTTGTTTAACATCAATTTTCAGAATATGCCCTTCGAGGAGGTTCTTGACAAAACTTTGACAGGCCTCCGCAAGAGGAAAAACTCCAGCGTATATTTTCTCTTCCTCAGTCGTCAAAAAATCTTGTGAAACTTTTTGCCCCTTAGACGCCTTTTTAACCAATTTCTTATAGCGCACTTGAATTAATTCACAAAGCATGCGTCTAACATTTCGCATTTCGCCTTTAAGCAGGTTCGCTTTTACTGTTCTTTTGTCAAGCATTCGGCTTTCTTCCTTAAGCCTCCTCAGGTAATTAGCCATTCTGGAGTAAAATTCGGGAGGAAGTTTTTGAACTTCAGTGTTTTCAAGCTCTTGTTTCCAAATCTCATATAACTCGTTGTACATTTACCCTAGCACCTCCGCTCTACCTTTACAAATCAATAGCACTGCTGCTGCTGTTGGCAACTCAACCTTTCGATTTTTATATGGTCCAAACGTTTCATCATTCAGCCTAAACTCTGGCACATCAGATACAGAAACACTTACCGTACCTGTTTTAAACGCTACTGCGTTCTCGAAAGGATCAAAAGCATCTATAGCTGACATTGGAAACTCGATCTTCTTTAAACCAGTCTTACCATGCAAAGTGTCGGCCAATCTGATTAAACGGTGGATGTCAGTAGTGACAACTGTGTCGATTTTCGCAGACTGCAACCTTGCGCTATGCTCCGCTATTTTCCTCCAAGTCTGAAAGCCGACACCTTTAACGATATTCCAAGGTCTAGAATTGTTCCAGCTTTCCAAAATCGCATTCTTGTTATCTAAAATTATTTCTACGACGTTTCTCTTCAATCCTACTCGCATAAAATCTTCCTCCTTAGCATTAAGAATAAAATTATACATCCCTCTTGCAATTCTTTTACGCCAACCAAAATCGTTTAAGCTTGGACCTTTCATGATATGCGCCATTCTGGATTCTTTCTTACCTAAACTTTGTAAAACCACATCAATTCCTAAACCACAAACATAATCCACAATCTCCTTACGTGCAACAGCATCAAGTGTTCTAACATCATCGCTTTCAACCTGAACGTGATAACCACGATGCCCAGAAAAAAACGTGCGCACTTCGTTTTTAGAGAAACCAAAATCATTTGTTAGCATATCTAAAAGCTTAATAGTTTCAATTTTTGCGGATTCCAAACAAACCTCACAAGGCCATGTTTTCACATCAAACTTTTCACTACTACATGCAGGACACATTTCAGGTGTAACGCCTTTTCCAGCAAAACCGCAATTGACGCAAACCCATTCGTCATGAACCTTATTGCAGGGTGTAGGAATGTGGTCAGCATCAATATCAAAAATCAGGTCTGCACCCAACCAGCCCTTTTTGTCCATTTCTGTCTCGGGATTCTCATAATAAGCAGAAGAGTAAAAAGCATCAGAATATGTTTCTTTTTTTAGAAAAGATTCTAAAGTATCTCTTGTTTGGAATCTAATGTGCCTTACCATGGTTTTTCCATCAAAAGTTAGAAAGCCAAATTCACGCCGTTCAATCATCGGAAAGGTGTGACTCAAAGAGAAATCCCTATTGTAATATTCGTGAAATATTTTTTTCACAAAAGTAACCGAGTTCAAGATTGTTCAACTTTAAATCATGTCGGGTCATAAAAAACATTTCGTTTCAAAATGTCAAGGAAGGCTGAACAAAAAAGGCTTTCAGGATACTTTTACCATTTCGGAATTGAAGCTTGAATATGACTATCGAGGCAAAAGTGAGGTTGAATACCATGGAATCTAGAATGTTGTCTTTAAGCAAACTTTATAAGTGGTTTCAATATTAAAACATAAAACCCTTTATACTTCAGAATCTAACAGTGTTGAAAGATGGGAGAAGGGTTACGAACTTTGAAAAAGCTCGTTGTGGATATCGAGAGCCAAGGAAAGCAAAGTAGACTTGCAAGTGATGAATTGGCTAGGATAAGGGTGATGGCTATTCGGCGAGGTGTTTGGTTTAAGGTTTTGAGCAGGCTTGAGCGGGGATTAGTAGATTTATCCTTAAGAGTGACGGAGGAAATACGCAGCAAAATCTTGGCGAGGGCTATTTGCTCAATAGTGAAGAAGCTGCTGGAGGCTTTAGAAAGCAAAGTCAGACTGCTGATGCGCCAAATGGGAGCCCCGCTAGCCAAAAAAATAAGCCAGATCGCCCAAAACTGGGGAAACAGAACTGCCCACGCATGGGCAAACGACCTTGGTTTTATACGGTATTTAACGATAATTAAGATGAATGCTTATCCTTTTAATGTTTGAGGATGGAGTTGTTTTGAGTAAATGTTTTAAATCGCGAACTGGCATATATGGCTCTATTATAATTGGAATATTAGGTGACAGAGGTTGCCAATCAGCCTTACAGAAATTATAATGTTAATCTTCTTTTCTTTTCTGCTAGGCTGGGTGTTCTACAATTTGCCACCGCTTCTAGTTGGAGTTAAGCAAATGAGAAAAAGAAAAAGCACTTTTGATGAGCCAAATAAAAATGAAAGGCCAAATGATTGGCCATTTTTCTCTTTAATTATACCCATGAAGGATGAAGGAAAAGTTGCAAGAAGAATATTAAATGCAATGATAAAAATAAATTATCCCACTGAAAAATATGAGATAATAGCCGTTGACGATTCCTCAACTGATGATACTTCAAGAATTTGTGAACAGTTTGAAAACGCATACCCGAATAGGATACGATGTTTCCATAGAAATGTCTCATACGGAAAGCCTTCCGTATTGAATTACGGTTTAAAATTTGCTAAAGGAGAAATAATCGGTGTCTTTGATGCAGATAACGTGCCTGAGCCCGATGTTTTAATTAAAACTGCAAAATATTTCAAAAATCGTGACGTAGTTGCAGTTCAGGGCTTATTGTCTTCAATTAACGCAGAAGAGAACATGCTGACAAAAATTATACATTATGAAGGGTTGATACAGCATTACGCGTTCTTATCCGGTAAAGATGAACTTGGCTTGTTTGTGCCTCTTGAGGGAACATGTCAATTTGTTAGGCGAGAAGCTTTGGAAGAGGTCGGGGGATGGTTGGATGGAGCCTTATCAGAAGACATGGAGCTTTCTGCAAGATTGACAGAGAAGGGGTACAACATAAAATTTGCCCCTGACGTGCAATGCTGGCAAGAAAATCCAACTAAGTTTGGTCAGTTATTTGCGCAACGTGTAAGATGGTTCAGGGGATGTGCCGATGTTGCTTTCAAGTATGGTAAGTTGCTGAGACGTCTAGATAGAAAAAGCTTAGATGCTGAGGTTTGCTTTGCAAGTCCATTTGTGATGATGATGGCTTTAGTAACATATATTCTAAGTGTCTATATGCTTTTTGTCCCATTCAACTTAGGGACATATGCAACTGTTCTAACACAGTTTATGTCTCTTTTAACCTTGTTAACCTTGTTTATTCTTGGAGTAGCATTGGCCTCTGTAACAAGACCTAGAAAGATTAGCAATGTTAAGTGGTTGCCTTTCATATATCTTTACTGGATGACACAGGTCTTCGTTGCTTTCTATGCACTCTTGGAAACTGTCTTCAGAAGACCACGTAAATGGGCCAAGACACCGCGCACAGGAGTTATAACCAATCAAGAGCTTATGCCAATTTCAAATTTTAGCTAAAACCCACAACGCTTACCAAAAGCATTCACACAGTGTTATAATGCGCTTACAGCTTAAATTTTCAAGGACACAAGCATTGATAGGCCTTTTTATTCTAGGCTTTATTGTGCGATTAATCCCCGAAATTTTGGCATACCCATATCCAATCAGTTGGGATATGATACACTATGCATATTTCATGAGAACAGGGATTGTTTGGGAACATTGGAGCACTTTCTTCACATCACCATGGCTTCTTTACGCTTTCATTTTTCCAATTCACAACCAATTTGGAGTAGACTCGTTTTTATTGTTAAAAGTTGCTGGACCTGTATTGTTCGGTTTCAACGTATGTGGAATTTATTGGTTTGCCAAATCTCTCTTGAACTGGGGAACGAAAAAGTCTCTTTTGGCTGGAGGCTTTTTCTCTCTTCAGCTCGCTTCTTTAAGGATTTCTTCCGAATTTTTAAAGAACACTTTAGGTCTTGGCTTGCTGCTGTTTACCTTGCCTTTAATTAAACAATTGGATTCTAAGCGAGGCTTTGCCACTTTTGTGTTGCTTTCCTTGTTAACTGTTTTTGCCCATGAATATGCAGCTGTAACCTTGCTTGTGATAAGTTTAGTGTTAGTGCTTTCTGGCCTACTTAATCGAGAAGAGAAGAGAATTAGGTTCGCGAAAAAGTTAATTGTTGCAATTTTGCCTGCTTCAATAGTTTTTCTTACAGGGGTATACCTAAGAATGTTTCCGGTTTCTTACGCATACCAACCAATGGTTGGGCCGAATCTAGTTTGGGTTAACGACACAACGCCTCAAAATTATGGAACACTGTTTTTCTTTGTGAACTACGTTGGCATGAACACAGGTTTAGACATTTACCCAAATTATCTATTTCTGCTCCTAAGTGTGCTAGCGCTTTTCTCTCTTCTTTATCTGCCATATTTCTATTTGGTTTGGAAGGGATTCTTTAGAAACGAAATTCTAGACGTATGGACCGGTTTACTGCTTATAGGTTCATTTGGTTGTTTAGTAACTCCCTTCTTTGCTCTGGATCTCTGGCATCGCTGGATGTTCATGCTGGTTTATCCTTTCACGTTTTATGCTGTGAAAGGGGCAGAAATCTTGCTAAGTCGAATATCTCAAGGCAGAACCTCGCTAAGAAAAATCAGAAATAAAGTATCTGTAATGGTTTCCGCTACGATTTTGCTAGGAGCCATCTATTTGGTCACACCATTCTTGATGATTCACGCTGGATTCGGAATCTACTCACTGTATCCAACTTCCAGATATTTCTCTTCCGCACCGGCAGTGCCCTATCAAGACATAAATGGAACAATCAGTGCAATGCAATGGCTTAAGGATAATATGCATAATGATTCATGTGCAGTTTTACAAAACGCCTTCGCTACATGGTCAAAACTTTATCTTAATAACTCGCAAAATGTCATAGCCTACATAAACGATGTTGATTTAGCGGTGAATTTAGCTTTGCAAAATAAATACCAAAAAATTTATTTTGTTTGCTGGAACAAAGAAATAGGCTGGTATGGGACATATGTTCCTACAAACTTTAATGAAGTGCAGAGTTTCGACAGAATATCAATCTTTGAATATGTGAGGAGATGAAGTTGATTGAATTTCAAAACGGCAAAGTTTTTTTAAGCAAGGTTGTAGCTTCTAGAGTTAAATGTGTTAATCTTGTTATGCACTTAGATTAGTAGAATGATAAGAGGGTAAACTGAGCATTGGTAAGTAAAAAATTGGCAACTAAAGGCAAAAAAATTTTGGTAACTGGTGGTTTGGGCTTCATAGGGTCACATCTGGTGCGCGAGCTCGAAAACCGTATGCATGAAGTGTGGATTTGTGATTTGATGCATTCATGGAAGCCAAACTACATTCGCTGTGACGTAAGTAAATATCGCCAAGTTGAACGACTTTTTCAAGAGCATGATTTTGATTTCGTTTATCATGCAGCGGCTGAATATGGCAGATGGAACGGTGAAGACTACTATGAAAACTTATGGCTCACAAACGTGGTGGGCACTAAAAACATATTGAGAATGCAAGAGAAAAAGAAGTTTCGCATGATATTTTTTGGAAGCGCCGAAGTCTATGGCGATTACAATGGTGTGATGAGTGAGGATGTGATGGACAAAGTTCCAATTAAACAGATGAACGACTATGCCATAACGAAATGGGTTAATGAGTTACAGATAATGAACTCTGCAACGATGTTTGGAACTGAAACGGTAAGGGTGAGACTGTTAAACGTTTATGGTCCAGGAGAGCATTATACACCCTATCGCGGCTTTATACCTAAATTTATTTATAAGGCACTCCATGATGAACCTTACACGGTCTTCCTTGGTCACAAAAGAACACTCGAGTATGTTGAGGATATCTGTAGAACACTTGCTAATATAATTGACAACTTTAAGCCCGGCGAGGTTTACAACCTAGGAGGAGATAAGCAATATGAAATCAAGTATATTTCAGACTTAATCCTAAAGTGTCTTGAGAAAGATTATCTAAAGGTGATATACAAAGAAGCAGAGCCTTTCACAACGAAAATCAAGACTCCTGACTCCTCAAAGGCCAAAAGAGATCTAGACTTCAAGCTGACGGTTCAAGTAGAGGAAGGATTGCAAAAAACTGCGGAATGGTTTAAAAAGTTATATAAAACTGAAGATGTTTAGAATGCACATATTTGGGAGTTGAAGGATCCAAACATGAAGATTGAAGATGTTTTAGATTGTTATGCCAGTAAGAGGATTTTGATAACGGGCGGAACAGGCTGCATAGGAAGCAACTTGGTTAAGGCTCTTCTTAAGGCAGGGCCTGAACGTATCATTCTCATAGATGATCTCTCAGCATCCTATGAGTGGAATACTCCAAAGGATTCTAAAGTGATCTTTATACGCGGAAGTGTGTTAGATGAGGAAAAAATGAAAAGGGCTTTCAGTTTCAAGCCTCATTATGTTTTTCATTTGGCAGCTCATTTTGCTAATCAAAACAGCGTGGACCACCCAGAAACTGATTTGTTAGTTAATAGTCTTGGAACATTGAAGACTCTGGAATATGCAAACTTGGTAGGCGTTGAACGGTTAGTTTTCGCTTCTTCAGGTTGCTCCGTTTATGGCAATAAAATGCCATTGCCGTTGAAGGAGGATTATGTGTCGTTGCATCTGGATACACCATATCAGATCAATAAACTCGTAGGAGAACTCTACTGCAATTATTTCCATGATTATTATAAACTTCCCGTGTCCATCGCTAGATATTTCAACGTTTATGGCCCTGGAGAAGTGCCAGGCAAATACAGAAACGTCATCCCCAATTTTATTTGGTGGGCTATGCATAAGAAGCCTTTGACAATTACTGGAACTGGAAAGGAGACGCGAGATTTCACTTTCGTCGATGATATTGTTGATGGAACCCTGCTAATGGGGGTTGTTAAAGAGGCTGTAGGTGAAGCGATTAATTTGGCTTCCGGAGCTGAGACAAGCGTTATCGATCTAGCTAATTGGATTAACGAGTTTACTGGAAACGAGGCTGGGATAGTTTTTGAGTCGAGAAGGGATTGGGATAATGTGGTTAAGAGGAGAGCGTCAATAGAGAAGGCTCGGAGAATCTTGGGGTATGAGCCGAAGATAGACATAAAAACTGGTTTAAAGAAGACTTATGAGTGGATTGCTGAGAACAAAGACAAAATAGAAGTTGCGAGGCTTTGAAGTTGTCCGAGTCAACTGTTACACATGACGCTTCCCACATGTTGAGGGGTGGAGTTGATAAAGATATCGACAGAAAGCCCGTAGTAGTTGCTTGTATACCAGCTTTCAATGAAGAAAAGACGATAGCTAAGGTGGTTTTACAGACAAAGAAATATGTCGATAAAATTGTAGTATGCGATGATGGTTCCTCGGATATGACAGGAGAAATAGCTAGGAAGTTGGGAGCTGATGTCATCAGACATGAAAGAAATCTGGGTAAAGGTGCCGCCCTTAGATCCTTATTTGAGGCTGGTAGGAAGATGGATGCAGACGTTTTTGTGACTTTGGATGCTGATGGTCAGCATGGTCCAGACGAGATTTCGAAACTTGTAGAGCCGATTGCTAGAAGGGACGCAGACATGGTAATTGGAAACAGATTTCATTCTAGCGAGGTCATCCCCGCAGTTCGTAGATGGGGCAATCGTGTTTTAAATTTCTTTACGAATCTTTCTGCTGGTAAGGCTAATGATACTCAGAGCGGTTTCCGCGCTTATTCGAAAAAAGCTGTAAATGTTATCAATGTAGATGAGGATGGTTTAGGTGTTGATTCGCAGATTTTTATCGACGCCAAGCAGAAGAGCTTAAAAGTTGTAGAAGTCCCTGTTACGGCAAAATATCCAAGGGATGTCAAAACTTCGCAGAAAAATCTCTTTCGGCATGGAGCTGAGGTCATTATTTCTCTTATTGGGTTGGTTACCGAAAGAAGACCTTTGCTTTTCCTCGGTGTTCCAGGACTGGGTCTATTGGCTGTAGGCGGGACTTTTCTCATTATGGTTCTCAAGATATTTAATGAGACAAGGCAGTTTGCCATAGGTACTTCCATTTTTGGGATTTTGTTTACTCTGCTGGGAGCACTTCTTATGTTCTGTGCTTTAATCCTGTGGTTTATCGGCAACCGTTTACGTCGTTTTGAAAATCACATTTCAAATCGACAAACATAGAGCTTTTGGGTTTGGTCTATGCGTATATTTGTGGTTCAAGAGTCTGATTGGATAGATAAAGGTCCTCATCAGCAACATCATTTAATGGAAAGACTGGTGCTAAAGGGGCATGAAGTTCGAGTGATTGATTTTGAGATAGAATGGAGAGGAAAGCCGAATAGTGAATTGTATTCGAAGAGGAAAGATTTCAATGGGGTCTCCAAGGCTTGTAAAGGATTGGGTGTTACGGTTGTTAGGCCTGGAGTGTTGAAATTGCCGCTTTTGGACTATGCTTCAATACTGTTAACGCATAGTATGGAAATACGTAGACAGATGGTGGAGTTTAAACCAGATGTTATCGTTGGGTTAGGAATATTAAACACGTTCATAGCGATGCAGATTGGAAAGGTGTATAGGGTTCCATTTGTTTATTATCTTATTGACACATTGCATACGCTAATTCCGTATCAACCATTAAAGTTTTTGGGAAAACATTTGGAAGGTCACACGCTGAAACATTGCGATGTTGCCTGCGTAATCAATGAGGAGCTTAAACGCTATGCAGTCGAAATGGGCGCTCGGCCAGAAAAGGTTCATGTTGTCAGAGCAGGTGTAGACGTGAAGCGTTTCAACCCGAATGTTGATAGCTATGCAATGAGGAGGAAGCTTGGAATAGATAAAGATGACGTGGTGCTGTTTTTTATGGGCTGGCTTTATCCTTTTTCAGGGTTAAGAGAGGTTGCAATGGAACTGGCTAAGGTTAAGGATTCGTATCCGAACACAAAACTCCTAATCGTGGGCGAGGGAACCCTTTATCATGAACTTCAGCAAATCAAGGAGAATTATAGTCTGCGACAACTTATTTTGGCTGGTTGGCAACCATATGAAGACATCCCCGAGTATATTGCGGCTTCAGACGTATGTTTGCTTCCTGCTTATAATAACGAAGTTATGAGGAATATAGTTCCAATAAAAATGTATGAGTATATGGCTTGCGGCAAACCTGTAATTTCAACGAGGCTACCTGGTATAGTGAAGGAATTTGGTCACAACAATGGAGTGATATACGTAAAACAGCCAACAGAGGTCTTGAAGAAAGTGATTGAGTTGCGCAATGATGATGGAAGCATAAAGGAACAGGGGAGCAAAGCTAGAAACTTTGTTGAAAAATATTCGTGGGACAAGATAACGGAGAGCTTTGAAGACATTTTAAATAGTTTGGTCAAAAATGCAAATCAAACCAAATCTTAAGACAGCTATGAATTACTTTCCTACTAGCTTTATGTAGGTTGCTAGAGTAAAGCAACAATATGAAGATCCTTCAAGTCATACCCTATTTCCTACCCGCATATGCATTTGGCGGACCTGTAAAAGTGGCTTATCAAGTATCGAGAGAGTTGGCGAGAAGAGGACACGAAGTTGTTGTATATGCAACCGATGCTGAAAATCCGAGTTCTAGGTTAGACACCGAACCAGTAAAAGTTGTTGGTGGAATAAAAGTGCACTATATGAGGAATCTTTCTTTAATGTCAGCTGGGAAACTAAAACTGTTCATAACTCCCCAGCTAATTTCACAATGTAAACAAGAAACTAAGAAATTTGACGTGATCCATCTTCATGAATATAGAACTTACCAAAACATTGTTGTCCATCACTACGCGAAGAAGTATGGTATTCCTTATTTTTTGCAGGCTCATGGCTCTCTTCCCAGAGTTGTGGCCAAGCAAAACCTAAAGCGAATTTACGATGCACTTTTTGGATATGAGTTGTTACGGGATTCTTGGAAAGTTGTTGCCCTCAGTCAGAATGAGGCAGAACAGTATAAAAGTATGGGCGTATCCAAAGAGAAAATCGTCATCATACCCAATGGAATAGATTTGTCTGATTATGCTAATCCGCCACCTAAAGGAGCTTTCAAGGAGAAGTTCAAAATACCTAAGGACAAGAAAATAATACTTTACTTGGGGCGGATTCACAAGTCAAAAGGAATAGATCTGTTAGTTAAGGCATATTCGCAACTGATTTCTCACATGAAACTCAAAGAGACCATGCTGGTGATAGCTGGGCCAGACGATGGATATCTTTGCGAAGTCAGGTCTCTAGCCAGTTTCTTGGGGGTGTCTAACTCTGTTTTATTTACTGGTTTTATAAGCGCTGAAGATAAACTCAAAGCTTTGATTGATGCCGATGTATTTGTTACCCCTTCATTCTATGGTTTTCCTATAACCTTTTTGGAAGCTTGTGCAGTGGGAACACCAATAGTAGCGACAACAACAGGAGATTACTTAGAATGGATAAATGGCAACGTAGGATATGTGACCCCTCCAAGTGTTGAAGAACTGGGCGGCGCTATACACAGAATATTACGTGATAATAGATTACACGAAAAATTTTCAAGAAATTGCAAGGAAATCGTGAAATATAGGTTTTCATTGGAGAAAATTGTAGATCGGCTCGAGCAAGTATACGAGCAGTCACGAAGAAAAGTGCCATAGAAGCCCTGTGGAGAGTTGAATCTGCAGAGTATATTTGACCGTATGCGAGCACGCAGTTTTTCATCAGAAGAGAGGACACGAAATTGAGCACGATGGAAGACAATTATGTTTTTGAGTGTAATACAAGCAATAGGAAAGGTTGGCGGAAATGCAATTAAACTTACTTACAACATTCGGAAGTCTAGCTATCGTTTACGGTGTTTCGTTACCAGTAGGATACCTTATAGCTAATCGCCTAAGCCATAGATTCAATCATAACCCATTCTTCATCAAGTTCCCAATTTACATCGCCTTAGGAATAATATCACTTGTCCCGCTCTATTTGCTAACTGCTCTCGCGTCGGTAACCTTCTGGACCCCTCTGCTTATATCTGTAGTACCTTTTATCTACATTCTAGCAGAACACAAGGTCTCAAGAGAACGAATCAAAAAAAGCATTACAGTTACATCGTTCGATAATATGCTTCCATTAGCTTTATTTCTAGCAACCACTTCCTTCTTCGTTTTGACCGTATCCTATATGGGATGGCCTCCGCCCGGAGATGTTTCGAACGCGCATGGACCATTTGTTTCACTCATTGAGTACTATGGCAGGCTCAACTTGAGACCAGTCCTTATAAATGTCGTTTATTATCCCCAAGGACTTCATGTAACTGCGGCCACTTTTAATACTTTAACAAACCTTTACCCTGCTCAAGTTGTTTTTATTTTGGGCGCTTCTTTTATCATTTTGATTCCACCTCTTATTTATAGCCTAACTTACTCAGCTACCAATTCAAAATTGCTCTCTTTGTTAGCTTTCAGTTCGGTTTTTATTCCTCATCCTTCCTTAAATCTTGAAAAGTGGATTGTAGGTTATTTTTATAATGGCCCATATGCATGCCTCATGGGTTACCTAATCGTTTTCACATTTGCTGGAGCATTAGTGAATTTGAATCAAAACATCCAAGAAACAAACTGGCTACCTATTAGAAAACTCTTATTACTAGTTGTTTTGGTATTCATCTCACTTCTGATAACATACCCAAATTTCGCTGTATTGATCACACCTTACGCGGTCATAATTTTGATTATGTTCAGAAGTCAAATTTACCAACGAAGCTTATTTATGATAAGGAAGTTTTTAGGATCGAGTACCCTAATAAAAGTTTTATTAGTCGTCTCTGCTTCAACTTTGATTGTGATTTTGTATAGCGTGACATCGGTGAGTTGGAGTCTCTTTACCAGAGTCTTTTCCTCATATCTGCCGATGGCTCCGCATGCATATGTTCTTTCCTCTTCATGGTTTTACGACAACATAAACGGAATCGCATCCATTATCGCATCTTTCTGTGCCATCCACCAACTTTTAAACAAAAGAAGATTCCATATAAGTTTGCTCTACATTTGCTTAATAACTATGGTTCTTTTATCTCTAAACGAAACAATTTGCTCCTCTATCCTTTGGATAATTCTGCCCTCGCGGAGTGTTATTATCGCCTCAGTTCTGTCTTGGCCAATGATCTTAATCGCAATCTATGACAGTTACTCCTCTTCTAATCTGTACCGAAAGATTCAGGCATCTCTATTTAAAAGTCGTTATAGACCTAAACCAGTGAATGTGACTCAAAAAGCTACCGCAATGTTTCTGATTTCGTTATTTGTACTGTCACTCTGTGCATATCTTGTATTTGAACAAACAACTCGGTGGGGTGGATTTGCTCGCACTCCAGAGTTTTCAGACGATTTTCTAGCGTTAGAATGGATTGATAAGAATGTACCGTCCAATGCATTGATACTAAACGATGGTTCCTTCAGTAGTCGTTATATGCTTTCCTTGTCTGTGAAAAACCTGACGCTTCATGTGTGGACAGAATCTATGTTCCCTAAACGAGCAGCTGATCTATTTATGATATGGCAACAACCAAAAAAAGCTTCGTACATAATCGCAATGTTGTTAACATACAACGTGAGTTACATCCTCTCAACCTCTGAGGAGGGATATCTAATAACATCAGAGCTAGAACATGCATTAGACAACCCAGAATATCATTCTGGCTACTTTAAGAAGCTGTTTACACCAGAAGAATATGCTGAAATATTTAGCCGCTATTTATTCTTAGTAACAGTCTTCGCGTCTAATAACACGCGCATTTACAGAGTTTTAATGTGAATCATAGTGCTTTTCAATAAGTGCAAGTTCTTAATAGCATTATGGTAATTTAAAGAATGGAGAAAAGAAAACGTGGGAAGAAGTTTGCGAAGTATGTGGACGTTGTCGCCATCCTTTCCAAAGGTTGGCCACAAGATAGTGATTGATGAATCTGAGATAGTCTTGAAGAGAATAGACGTAGTATGTATACATGCCCTTTCCTTCTTTCTACATTACGCATTAGTGTTGGAGCGAGGCGCAGACATTGTTGAGTTAGTTCTATCAACCTCAACGATAGAAAATACTGACATTTGATTATGTAGGAGTAAGCAGTTTTGAAAAAGTGTATGAGGAGGTCATTGAAAATTAAAGGCATTTATGCATATGGTCTAATACTTTTTCTAGTTTTGTCTTCTTCCTTATTTGTTATTTCAACCATGGATATGACACTCTCTTACTTATTGCTTTCTAGCAGAACGCCTAGATTTTTTTTCTTTTCAGAACAAGTGAACTTTGTAAGCAGAGATGAAATAGTATCTGTGTTAAAGTTTGTTCTAAGTCAGGTGATCATAATTTTGCCGTTGCTCTTTCCAATTTTAAAGATGCATACTAACACAGATAACAAGGAAAAAATGCTAAGTTTCCAGCGGAAAAGCTCCCCAGCATGGCAATGGCTTGTCTTGATGTTTCCGTCATTTTTGATTATGATCTTTCCATCGTTATTTTTCCCAATCGGGGATGATGTTGCGTATATAAAGGCTATTATTTCCACTCAGAATCGTGGATTAGACTTCATTTTTTGGGGAGATAATACACTCATCACGCGCCCATTTTTCTACATATATTTGACAGCTCTATCCTTCCTTTGCGGCAACAATTACATGATTACTCTTACACTATCGAGTGCAATTTCTTTAATCCTATTAGTCTTCGGCCTACACCGCCTCCTTTCTCACTTTCAGATAGCTGAAAATTTAAAAATGTGGACTTGCGCTCTTTCTTCACTGCTCCCATATATCCTCAGATTTGCTCATGAACTATATGCGAACTTCTTTGCTTACGCTCTTTCGTTTATATTTTTCTCAACGACGTTAGATTATTTAAAAAACCAGAATAGACGCTCATTAATATTTTCATCATTAACTTTGGTGATTATTGCTTTTAGTCATCTCGAAACTTATTTTGTAGTTCTGTCAGTAGTATTTATTTTCTCATTAGTCAGCATGGTCTTTTCAAATTCTAATCGTGCTACGCTTCCCTCTCTCATATTAAAAATTGTTCTCCCATCCATTATCACTCTTATGCCTTTTGTGCTGCTTTCAATTTCCAAAGAATACTATTTCGGAGTTTTTTCCAACTATTTAGGTCCAGTGAATCAAAGGTATGGGTTAACCTTCTTTGAAAAAATACTTAGTTCAACTAGAAACTCTGCTGATCCATTCTGGGGTAATGAAGTAATGATGGTGTTTTTGATTCAAGGAATAAGCGGTTCTGGAGGCTCTTTTCCCATTATCAACTTGGCTGCAGCAATCCTGATATTGTTGGGAACAAGCCTCGTGAATTTAAATACGCAATCTGGAAAGTTGCTGTTCTCAATGAACCTCCTAATGATAGTTTTAGTATTGAACATCTATGGGCTTACGGACATTCTCTGCCCAGTGAGACTTGCCATGTTTTACCCAACCCCCTTACTACTTGGATTGGGTTTAAACTGGATAAGTAGAAAGTTAGATCCAAAAATTCATGTGCCAGCTTCCAATTCAAAGATGAATTTACTGAATAAAAGAAGGCTCGGAGCGCTATTATTGATTTTTGTTCTTCTATGCACAATCAATGTGGCGGTAAACGCAAGAGTAACGCATGGCACCGATATTTATGCTCCAAGCGTCGACTCGTTAAATGATATTCAACGTTTGAGGGAAAAGTTTGGATACGGAAATGACAGCGTAATAATTCTTGTAAAACCCGAACAAAATTGGGGTAGGTTAACAGAGTGGGTAGAAGCTTTAACAGGGGCTAAAGTATACCTTGGCTACATCACATGTATATTAAATAACCAAACATTGGAATGCTCACGCTCAATTTTAAAACAGCCCATAGAATATCAGCAGGGCCTTCTTGGATCGTGGAACAAGCTACGAATAAATGGCTGTTTCAACAACCTACCTAATTATACTTTAGTGGTTTCAGAACATTTATATTCTCCAGACGCTCTCGAACGCACAGAACTGCTAGAAATAGAAGATGGAATTTATGTTGTAAAGCACTAGCGCGCGCTCCTTAAAAACATAGTCGATGAAAAGAAGGTGGCAAAACATTGACCAAAGAAGGTAGAAAAGTTTTGGTGACTGGTGGTGCTGGCTTTATTGGGAGTCACTTAGTAGACGCATTGATGAGCAAGGGAGACAAGGTCGTGGTTTTGGATAATTTGAACAGTGGCAAGTTGAACAACCTTGACAAATGGCATAGCAACGCACGATTTAAATTTCAGAAAGGAGACACCCTTAATCAAGATGACGTAAAAAACGCAATAAACGGCTGCACTGTTGTTTTTCACCTCGCAGCGAATCCCGATGTTCGAGTTGGTAACGTAGACACTAAGGTGGATTATGAGCAAAACGTGATGGCTACGTACAATGTGTTGGAAGCCATGAGGAAAAGTACTTCCTGCAAAAACATCATCTTCACATCAAGCTCAACTGTCTATGGCGAAGCAAAAGTCACTCCAACACCTGAAGATTACGGACCTCTAAAACCCATATCTCTATATGGTGCGTCAAAACTGGCTTGTGAATCCCTTATTTCGGGATATGCACACATGTTCGGAATTAAAAGTGTTATATGTAGACTCGCAAATATAATTGGTTCAAGAAGCAGTCATGGCGTTATTTACGATTTTGTAAAAAAACTTCAAGTGAATCCTGAAAAACTCGGGATATTTGGTGATGGAACTCAAAGCAAGTCTTACCTTTACATAGATGATTGTATAGACGCTTGTCTAATTGCCGCTGAAAAAACCCGTGAAGCCGTAGAAATTTACAATATAGGATCAGAAGATAGAGTAGATGTTTCAACAATAGCCAAAATTGTGACAAAGGAGATGGGCTTGGGCGAAGTGGAAATTTATAGAGCTGGAGGCTCAGACAATGGGAGAGGGTGGAAAGGTGACGTGAAAGAAATGCTTCTTGATATTTCCAAATTGAAGAAACTTGGGTGGAAGCCTAAGTATGGTAGCGTTGAGGCAGTAAGACTTGCCCTAAGAGACCTATTGTCTGAACTTGAAAAGGGAAGATGATAAGTTTCGCCGTACCTGCCTCAAGAAGCTAATTACAGTGCAAGTTTCCTTCGATAGTAACTTAGTGGATGGCGTATTTTCCGGCATATTTCGTCTGGATTTGTGCAGACTCCGTGGGTTTGTAGCGTATCACATCTTGGCGGAGTGTAGCGCGTTCTTGAACCCCTTTCGCCTGCTATGTGCTCGACTTGGTAGCGGGTCATTCTCTCACTGTAATCTGAAAAGTTTTTGAAAAGTTCAATCACGCTTTCCGGTGACATTCCAATGTTTACGAGAAAACATGTTAAGGTGAACCTGCCTATGTGGGAGAGATGGCGTCCAGCTGATATTGCTTGGTATAGGGTTTTTATGCACGGCGGAAAGGCTGTTTGAACGATGGTTTGGGGAAAGCCTTCCATTTCAGCCTTGCCTATCTTTTCCATTGATAATTTCTTTATTTTCTCTGCTATTTCCAAGATTTTGGGTGGAAATGTGGGTAACTCTTTTGTTTCTAGTCGTTTTTCAACGTGTTTGCGGACCTCTTCACTCAGTAGCCTTGCAGTTTCGTTTCTTGTTAAGTAAATGTTGCCGTTTGATAATAGACGATTTACAAGCTTCCATTTTTTCTCTCTCAAATGTGTTGTGTTTTTGAGGTAATCTGGGAAGCGAAGT
>Ga0172362_10001706_pt1 | contig 18874 bp, 9 predicted proteins | sample LakKivs1_kivu2a2_FD_114534 | JGI IMG/M metagenome (GOLD analysis project Ga0172362, IMG submission 114534) | Sediment microbial communities from Lake Kivu, Rwanda - Sediment s1_kivu2a2 | ecosystem: Environmental > Aquatic > Freshwater > Lake > Sediment | place: Rwanda: Western Province, Lake... | reverse complement strand
TAACAGAAAATAAATGCTCTTTACAAACTAAAACAGAAGAATCGTCATTAAACGTGACTCTATATAAATCTTTAATTCCTTGAGGATAAACACCTCTAACTAAATATTTTTTACCATCACTACCAATTACTTCATCACCAACAATCAAATCCCCTATTTTTTTTCTACCATTAGGGGTAAATACTCTGTTTTCAACGAATTCCGCTTTGCCAAGTCCCATATCATCTGCTAAAATATACCTTTTAGATCCGACTAATTTTTCGATTGCTTCTTTTTGATGACTTAATGGTGGTCTATGTGAATATTTTGAATAATCAATTTTGATTTTTTCCACATTATGTGTTTTAATAAGTGATGACTTTGGAACCCAAAATTCAGTTAAAACATCATTTTCAAAAAATTTTCCCCAAACATGATACGATTTATCTTTTTCAACCAATAACTTTTCAATATAAACTTGTGTTGGTGTCTGTAAAAAATATTTATCCTTTGCAAATTTTTCAGCAAAATACGTATCAAGAGCAACCCACTTACGAGCAACCTTTGGTTTTACATCAAAATAATTAATTATATAGTCTGCTTGAGTTCGTGTTGGAAAAAACTTTTTATTGGTTTCTTTTTTTGTTTTTAGATATAATATATAGTTATTAGCGCCACTATACAAATCTAGAAGGTCCAAAGCTTTAACTTCAATTATATTTTTAGTTTGTTCCAATTTCTTAATATAAATAAAAATAATCATAAAAAGTATATTTATCAATAAAACAACCTATGACAAACATAGTTCCAATTACAAGACTGGGTAAATTTTTTGGTGAAAACGATTTCAATCTAGAAATTGAAATGGGACAGGAGTGGTTAGATGGCGATATGAACTACACTTGTGTATTATATAGGGTAGACAAGAACAAAACAAAAACCGATGATGTTTATGGTGAGGCAGTTAGTGATGGTATTAAATTTTTACCTCCGGTTGAATTTAATGCATATGTTGCAATTGCTGCCCCTGAAAACAGAAATGTTGGATCAACAAAAAACGTTCAGTTAGAACCGGGGAACATTACAATTTCTGTTTATTTAAAAACATTAGAAGATTTAGAAATAGACATCGACCTTGGAGATTATATTGGGTATTACGATACAGAAAGTTTTGTTAGATACTATACCGTTGTAAATGATGGTAGAGTTGTGTCTGACATTAAACACACCTATAAAGGTTATCGTCCGTTTTATAAAACAATAATTGCGGCCCCAGTTGGTCCGAACGAATTTAGAGGATTTTAAATAATATGGCATTTCCTAAAAAAATAAAAAAATTTATTCCATTAACCGAACCTAAAACTCTTTTACCACGAAGAAGGGAGCTTCGAGATATGATTGAGCAGGATGGAACGTTTCTCCCTAAAAGTTTATTACATGCAGATTTGGACAGAGGATTTTTGGATTTTGTAAGAAATGAGTTAAAATGTGTTGTGGAAGGGAAAACTGTACCGATGATCGATATTTTAATCACAACACAAAATTGGGTACAATTTACGGAAACATGGGATTTTCAAAATATCGACAAAAACACTGAACCCCCATTTATAACAGTAATTAGAACACCTGAAGTTAAGTATGGTAATAACCCAGCAATTGTTTATAATATTCCAAATAGAAAATTGTATTTCTATATGAAAGTTCCAACCTGGGACGGAAACAAAAATGGATTTGACATTTATAAAATACCACAACCCGTACCTGTTGATATAACTTATACAATTGCAATTGTTTGTAATAGAATGAGAGAGATTAATAAGTTTAATCAAATAATGATGGAAAAATTTGCATCACTTCAGGCGTATCAAAATATTAAAGGACATTATATACCTTTAAAACTTAATAGTGTTAGTGATGAATCAGTAATGGAAGTTGAAAAAAGAAAATATTACATTCAAAAATATGAAGTTTTGATGATGGGATTTCTAATAGATGAAGATCAGTTTGAAGTAAGTCCTGCAATCACGAGAACTTTTCAAATTTATGAAACTGAAACAAAATACAAAAAAAGAAAATATAATTCTAAAATTCCACCTGAACCACCAGTTTACGATTTAATATTTCCAACAACATCCGATGAGATTGAAGAATTGTTTAATTACAATCTGAATTTAATTTTAACTTTTACTGAAAACGTAAGTTCATTTCAAGTTTATATAAATGATGACTATTATGGAGACACATTAGACACAATACAAGTTAGTAGTGGAGATATGATCAGATTTCAAATTGTTAGAGTGGACGCAACAAAAGTTGCTAAATTAACATATACCCAAAGTATACTTTAATTTATTCCCCATATATATCTTTTTTTTCTTTACACTTTTCCATGATCAAAGATTCCAAAAACTTATACATTTTCAATCCGCGTTTATCACAATAACGTTTCAAAACATCATGGACATCTTTGTCTATCTTTAAATTTTTAATCTTCTTGGTATCTTTATTCATAGGTAGAAAAAAGGCAGAAAAAAATCTTACCAAAATATAAATACTTTTTTTAAAGTAAAGTTTTTGCTTAAAAAGATAATATTTATAAGAAAATAAATAAAAACTAAATTATTATTAAACATGGCTACTAACAGTAAAATATTTGTATCACCTGGAGTGTATACATCTGAAGTAGATTTGAGTTTTGTTGCTCAAAGTGTTGGTGTGACTACTCTTGGTATTGTTGGTGAAACTCAAAAGGGACCAGCGTTTGAACCAATTTTTGTGAGAAACTTTGACGAGTTTACACAATACTTTGGTGGAACGTCACCTGAAAAGTTCATCGGAACACAAATCCCAAAGTATGAAGCATCTTACATTGCTAAAGCATACCTTTCTCAATCTAATCAATTATTTGTTACAAGAATACTAGGTTTGTCCGGATATGACGCTGGACCATCTTGGTCTATTATGACAAAAGCAAATCTTGATCCATCAACATTAGACTATTGGTGTTTGAGTGGTGTAACACCAAGTGGAAGTTGTGAACCAATTTGTGTTGTAAAAAAAGAATTACCTTTAATGGTAGATTTCAGTGCTTGTACAGATGGTACCGTAGCATATAATTTGAACGGATCATCATTCCCTTCATTCATTAATATTGATGAGTTATACGAAACATTCCAAGGAGGAACATCAACATTAAGAGATGATATTGATCAAATGATTTTAGATATTATTAATGATTCGAATCCATATTTGGCGGAAGATCAGTACATTAATTATTTTGGTTCAATTCCAAAAGTTGATTATACATTCTTAACCGCTACTGGTTATACAGCATCAACTAATGTATTTGGTGTTGATAATGTTTCTTTTGAAGATTCTAACTTATCTTCAGGATTGAACGATCCTTGGTATTATGCTTCATTTGATAACATTGGTAATTCACAATATAGTGGTTATTCATTCTTTACTACTGTAACAGGTATTACTCATTTGAATCCAATTACAACATCAACAACAACAGGTGTTCCACCTACAACAACTACTACAACAACAAATCCTTGTGTTACCCCAACACCTATTACCACAACTACAACAACAACACCTTTGATTATTGATTGTTATGCTGGTACCGTCGTTGGTATGATTTATTATTTCACAGGTACATCATATACTCAATATGATGATTTAGTTGTTTGTACATTAAGAAGTAGAGGTTTATCAACTTACTCTGACGAAATTAATCCTGTATTTGAAGTTACAGGAACTTCACAAGTAACTTATGATATGACTGGAGAATATAGTGGTGTATTGAAAAACCCATTCTTACCATTCGAAATTCAAGCTATTAATAATGATGGTACTGTATTTAATTTTGAAGTTTCATTAAGTGTTTCAGATGCTAACAACGTAAGTAAAGTATTTGGTAGAGGAAACTTTGACAAACCAAGAACTTCAGTTCCATTAATGGTTGAAGAACTTTACAGTACATTATTAACTTATGGTTGGAACAAAGGATTTATTAGAGGATTAAGTCCTGTTGTCGTATCTTCGGACGGATCTCAAGCTAATGATCCAAAAACTATTGGTTGGTACATGGAAAGATTTCAGTCACCAAGTTCACCTTGGGTGGTATCTGAATTAAGAGGTTCAAAAGTTTATAACTTATTCAAATTCTTTACAATTTCTGATGGTAATAGTGCTAACACTGAAGTTAAAATTTCATTATCTGACTTATCATTCAATAACGAAACATTTACTGTACTAGTAAGAGATTATTTTGACACTGATTCTAACCCTGTAGTTCTCGAGAAATTCACTAATTGTTCAATGAACCCAGAAGAAAATAACTTTATCGCTAAAAAAATTGGTACATTAGATGGTGAATATGAATTAAGATCTAAATATATTTTAATCGAAATGAACCCAGACGCACCGGTTGATGCTATCCCTTGTGGTTTCGAAGGTTATACATTTAGAGAATATTCAGCAGGAAGATCACCATATCCTGTTTATAAAACAAAATATTTCTTACCTGGTGAACAAGTTTATAACCCACCATTCGGTACAACAACTGGTCAAGACGATGCATTCATAAGTGCTGGTGATAACGTAAGAAAAACTTATTTAGGTTTAGGTTCTTACTGGGGTTATGATTCTGACTTCTTCCAATATAAAGGAAAAGTAAAACCATTTGATTTATGTAATGGTGATGGAACTGAATGGAACTTCAGAACAAAAGGTTTCCATATGGACCAATTTGCTAGCGGAATTACAATTTCATCTGGTTTCGCGTCTAGTGGAACTCCGGCTTATGAAGTAGGTTCTACATCATTCTCTTCTGAACCACAAGATCCTACAGATCCATATTACAGATTAATCGCTCGTAAATTTACAGTGTTTGTTTATGGTGGATTTGATGGATGGGATATCTACAGAGAATACAGAACAAATGCCGATAAATTTGCGTTAGGAAGAAGTGGATTCTTAAATGGGGCTTGTTCTTCATTAAGATACCCCAAAGGTAAAGGAAATGGTTTATTTAAACAAATTTCAATTGGTGACGGTACAATCGAATACGGAAATACTGATTACTACGCATATTTGTTAGGACAAAAAACATTTGCTAATCCTGAAGCAGTTAACATCAATGTATTTACAACACCGGGTATTGATATTCAAAATAACTCTGATCTTGTTGAACAAGCTATTAGTATGGTTGAAGAAGATAGAGCGGATTCATTGTATATTGCAACTTTACCTGACTACAATATGTTTGTTGCTACAACTACGGAAGGTGATAATATGATTTATCCACAAGAAGTGGTTGATATCCTTGAAGAAACTGGTATCGACTCTAACTATACCGCAACTTATTATCCATGGGTATTAACAAGAGATAGTGTTAATAATACACAACTTTATATTCCAGCAACCGCCGAAGTAACAAGAAACTTGGCCCTTACAGATAATATCGCATTCCCTTGGTTCGCAGCAGCAGGTTACACTCGTGGTATTGTTAACTCAATTAAAGCACGTAAGAAGTTAACACAACAAGATAGAGATGTTCTTTATATAGGAAGAGTTAACCCGATTGCAACATTTGCTGATGTGGGTACTGTAATTTGGGGTAATAAAACACTTCAAGTTAGAGAATCAGCACTTGACAGAATCAATGTTAGAAGATTACTACTTCAAGCAAGAAAACTAATATCTGCGGTTTCTGTAAGATTGTTATTTGATCAGAACGATCAACAAGTAAGACAAGACTTCTTAAACGCTGTTAACCCAATATTAGACGCGATTAGAAGAGACCGAGGTCTATACGACTTTAGAGTTACAGTTTCTAACGATACAGAAGATTTAGATAAAAATCAGTTGGTAGGTAAAATCTACATTAAACCAACAAGATCTCTTGAGTTTATTGATATAACATTCTATATCACACCAACAGGAGCATCTTTCGATAACATCTAATAAGATAAAAAAAAAGAAGAAAGGAGGTCAAAGAAATTTGACCTTTTTTTTTTATACACAGATATTTATTAATATGAATTATAAAAATTTGGTTAGAGATATTTTATCCGAAATGGAAGTTGGTTCTTTTATACCAACTTTTTATCCGAGTTTAGATTGGGATGATAATATCATGCGAATGCCAACAAAAATTTATCTTTTAGATAGGGAAGGAGTAGATGTTGGTATGTCAACAGAAGACTTTGCCGAATACAGAAGTATGATTGGTAAAGAACATTTTGATTATGAAGGTCATACTATTGTTGGTTATTCACCAGATGCATTAGTTGACTTTAAAACCACAGGGGACAGAAAATTTTTAGATGATATAGAAAACGCACCACTTGTTAGAGTAGGATGGGAAAAGTTAAGAGACGCAATCAATAATGGTGTGATATTTGCAATAATCACAGCAAGGGGTCATCACCCTAACACACTTAAAAAGGCGGTCTTAAAATTAATCAGTATGGAAAGGGGGGGTATCGACAAGAACCAAATGTTAAACTCACTTCGAAAATTTAGAGAGACCATGAAATTAAAACCTATGAGTGATTCTGAATTGGTAAGAGATTATTTAAATCGTTGTGTTTTTGTACCGGTTAGTTATGAGTCAGATGAAGCTGCGTCCCCAGAAGAATTAAAGTTCCAAGCAAACAAAAATTTTCACGATTATGTAAGTGCTTTATCTTATAGATTACAGAAGAAGGCATATTTTGACGATCAAATCGGAGATAAAGGGCCTGTGGAAAGTGGATTCTTATTTGTAGAACCCGAAGTACACTTTTTAGATGATGATGAAAAAAACGCAATTGCATCAAGTGAAAGAGCTAAAAAAACAGGATTAAAATCTTTAAGAACTTTTTTAACTAAATCAGGTGAAGAAGAAGAAATTAAAGAAAATAAATTAGCTGAAAATATTATTGCTAGAATTAAAAGAAGAATATTTTAAAAAAAAACAAAGTAAATAGAAAAATTTTTTGACATGATATATTTATCATAATAAAAGAATAAACATAAAACAAAAAAAAATAAAAAAATTATGGCTGATTTATTAATGAAAATGCCAGTTCCGTATGAACCTAAAAGACAGAACAGGTTTATTTTACGTTTTCCTTCAAGTTTAGGTATTAACGAGTGGTTTGTAGAAAGTGCATCTCGACCAACAATTAAAATCAACTCTACGGAAATTCAATTTTTGAATACTTCAACTTATGTTGCTGGTAGATTTGTATGGAACTCAATCAATGTTAAGTTTAGAGATCCAATTGGGCCATCAGCTTCACAAGCAATTATGGAATGGATTCGTTTATGTGCTGAATCAGTAACAGGACGTATGGGTTATGCTGCGGGTTACAAAAAAAATGTCGACCTTGAAATGTTAGACCCTACAGGAGTTGTTGTTGAAAAGTGGATATTAGAGGGGGCTTTCTTAACTGATGCTAACTTTGGTTCGTTATCTTACTCACAAGATGCAATTGCTGACATATCAGCAACACTTCAAATGGACCGTTGTATTTTGGTTTACTAGAAACAATTCAAAATATTTTTTTCAAAATCCCTTTACTTCGGTATTAGGGATTTTTTTTGTTTATATTAATTCTTTACTAAAAACAATGTGAAATTATATTTAAAATAAAAGTAAAATTAAATATGGAAAACAATGCTCACGAATACGGACAAATGAATTTTAACTTACCACACGATGTTGTGTCTCTTCCATCCGGTGGTATTTTTTATCCAAACAAAAAAAAGAGTGTAAAAATTGGATATTTAACTGCCGCAGATGAAAATATCCTTGTAAACTTTGACGGAAACAAAACTATTAAAGAAAGTATTGTATTACCTCTTTTAAGAAATAAACTGTATGAATCGGATTTAAGACCAGAAGATTTACTTGACGGAGATGTCGAAGCAATTTTAATTTTTTTAAGAAACACATCTTTTGGACCGGAGTACAAAGTTAATGTTGTGGATCCCTCAACTCAAAAAAATTTCACATCATCTATTATGTTAGATGAACTTAACATTAAAAAAACCGCAGTAAAACCAGACGAAAGTGGTACTTTTACAGTTTTACTACCAAAAAGTCAAACAACAGTAAAAGTTAAACCTTTAAACATGAGAGACACAGTTGAGATGGAAAGAATACTTGACATGTACCCACAAGGACGAGTTTCACCAATTATCACCACAAGACTTCAAAAACAAATTGTAGAACTTAATGGTAGTGACGACAAAGGTCAAATTGCTAAGTTTGTTGAAAGTATGCCCATATCTGACTCTAAATTTGTTAGAAATTTTATTTTTGAAAACGAACCTAGATTAGATTTAACCCGAGAAATTATAGCCCCGTCTGGAGAAAGAGTTACTGTAACAGTAAACTTTGGGGTGGAATTTTTTCGGCCTTTCTTCTGAATATAGAACCTTTATATTAGACGAATACATATTCTTAGCCAGAATGTTAAGAATTTCTTACTCTGATTTCCAGAGAATGCCAACTTACGAAAGAAAATACATTATTGATAAATTAATTGAGTCGAAAAATAAAAACTGATAAAAATATATTTATTAAATAAAAAATATGTTTTCAACAGGATCAGGAGCGGACGCAGCACAAGTTGCCGCTGAAACTCTAAAAATACAACAAGATCAACTCGCTAGAAATGCTAGAAGAGTTGGTAAAGACCTCTACACAAATATTTTAAAAGGGTTTGCCGAAGGTAATATTTTTGACCCAAGCGAAGATGGCAGCGTTGCAAATGTTCTGAGTAAAGCCATCAAACAGGTTACTGATCCCAGAGAAATTTTAAAAAGAACTGCGGATTTAGAAAACATGGCTGCTAAATTAAGAAACACTCTTGGTTTAGGAACAGAAAAAAGTAGAGAATTTTCACAGGCAATTGCAGACAATGCGGGCAGATTTATTGAATACGGATTTGATATTGAAGACGTTGTTGACACATACGAAGATTTATTTAAAACATATAGGACAAATGTAACAATATCAGATGAAGAATTATTACAACTCAAGTCAACTGCCGCAGTAACCGCTCAAAGTGTTGGAACTTTAACTGAAAGTTTTAGAGCGGTTGGTGTAGGTATCAATGAGATTGGTGATAGAATGTTAGAAGTTACTAACATTGCAAAAGATGCTGGAGTTGCGGTAAGTGCTGTGGCGGCTGGTGTTGTCAGTAATTTAGAAAAAATGAATATCTATAATTTCGAGGGAGGAACAAAAGGTTTGGCCAAAATGTCAGCACAGGCCGCAAGATTAAATATAGACATGGGTAAAATTTTTACAGTTGTGGAGAAAGTATTTAACCCAGAAGGAGCAATAGAATTGGCAGCCTCATTACAAAGGTTAGGTGTGTCTGCAAACGCACTTTTAGATCCTTTGAGATTAATGGACCTATCACAAAACGACCCAGCCGAACTACAAAATCAAATAGTAGAAATGTCTAAAGATTTCGTGAGGTTCAATGAGACTCTAGGTCAATTTGAAATTTTACCAGGTGAAAAAAGAAGATTAAATGAAATAGGTAAAGAACTTGGTATGACAAGTGGAGAATTACAAAAAATGGCGATAAACGCCGCCAATCTTGACCATAAAATGAAACAAATTAAATTTCCAAGTTCAATCGCAAGTAAAGAAGATAGAGAATTAATTGCAACCTTAGCCACTGTAAATAAAGAAGGTATTGCAGAAATAAAAGTTAAACAATTTGACGATAAAGGAAAAGAAACTGGAGAATTTAAAATTGTTGAGGCGTCACAACTTACCGCTGAACAAATCGAGGCACTGAAAAAAGACCAACAAAGTAGAGGTCTTACCATGGAAGAACTACAAAAAGAAAATTTAACTGAATTACAGAGACTTAATTATTTGGTCGAGTCAATTGTAACCGCAATTGCATATGGAGAATCTGGATCTATGCCAGCAAGGGAATTATACGAGTTTGGTACTAAAAAAGTAAGAGAAAAGTTATTTACCGAAGGAGATAGACAAGGTATTGTTGGTGAAGAATTTAGAAACAGTAAACAATATAGACAAACTATTGATGATATGTATGCTGGTTTAAAACCAACGCTTCAACAAATGGGACCTGAAGTTATGGAGTTGATAATGACAAAAGGAAAGGAAATTATTCAAAATATGAATATACCAACTTCTATTGGAGACATAACAACTATGATTAAAGACAAAATTACGGATATTATAGGAGGAGGAGGAGGATTCAGTAATATTTTATCTAATTTAGGTATTGGAGGTTCTGAAACAGATCCTTTATCAAACTTTAATAAAAACACCGAAGTATTAAACACAACCGTTTCAAACTTTACCACACAACTTAATAATGTTTTTGAAATGGGTAAAATTGAATTCAAACCATTAGAAATAAATGAAAATGTTAAAATAGACTTAAATGTTAAGTTAGACCCAGATTCTAAAAATCAGGCATTAACAGACCTTATGACAAGAGCATTAACAGAATATTTTGAAGGTGGTAATAATACAACAAATATCAATATGATACTTGATCAAATGAGTAAACTTAAAACTGGAAATGGTTTAATACCTGGAGGATCTGGAGGACAATACACCGCAAGTGCTCCAGGAAAACCTCAATAAAATTATCATATCTTTAATTTAAAAAAACCATAATTATCTATTTATTTATAACAAAGTAAATTTTAATGTCGGATACAACTTTATCATTTGATGCAAGTTCATCATTTAGAAATTCATTGATGAATAGAAACCTACCACCATATGCGGTACCGGGAGCCTTTTCACCACCATCAGGAAATGTAAATTATGAAGTTTCACCATTGAATGATAGTTCAGTTATTGACTCACCAAATGATCTGATAGGTACAACTCAATTAGCAAATCAATTATATCCACTAAATGAATATGGTCCAGATGGAGGATATAATAATGTTACATCAATAAGCCCAATTCCATTACCAGTCGATCCGAATCAAGGTGAATATGGGCAGGATGATGCGGAAATTTCATTAGTTAATGAATTTTTCATTGACGCTGCATATATTAAAAATGTTTATGGTCCAGAAACAGGATATAAAGATTTATATATTGTAACTGATGTAATTCAAAATGCACAATATTTTGTACCCTATTCTGATAGTGAAGGAGTCCCTTTAGTCTTTCTTCCTTCAACATATACACCATTTCAAATATTAATCGACGACAACCCACAAGGATCATCCGGATTATTATCACAAGACTCACAATTGGCCCAAAGAGCGGCGATCGCACTTCGAGACGAATTTAAAGCAAGAATTGCATTTGAACAACAACAATTAATATCGAACGTATTTCAATTAGATAACTTACAAGATCCATTTGAGGCTTCATTAGTTGCTACAGGTCAACAACCATTGATTGGAAAAAACTGGAAAATTACAGTTCCAGAAAACCCATTACTTTTAGCTATTTCATTCGCCAATAGATTAACAGGAACTTATTTTCCTGTATCACCAATACCTGGAGATTATTTTGACGAAAATAATCAAGTATTATCACCACAGACAGAAAATGCACTTAACACGGTGAATAATTTAACTGGAGGACTATTAGGTCCTATTTTAAATAAAACAAGAAATCCATCCGAAGTATTTTTAGCAAATACTGGATACGGACAAAAATCGGTTTTATTTAAAAGTTTAGATTATAATGTTTATCGTCCTAAATATGAAAAAGGATTATTGTTAGGTGTAACAACAGCAATCAATAATTTACTTGGTAACAATACAACTCAAGGTGGCGGTTACTATGTAGGTAGTGATCAATCTGAACCATCGACAATCAACACTCCAGACAATCAAATACCTGTTGATAGATTTGGTAAACAACAACCATCACCTGTCTATGGCCCAAATGAACTTGCTCAACTTTACGAAGGAAATATTGACAAAATCAAATTTGGTCTGGCGGGTAAATCTTACACAAATTTAGGTGGAATTGCCGGACAATTTGTATGGTTGTCACCAAAGTATAAAAATAATTTAGGATTTAAAGTTAAGCCAGGTGGAGATATTGTAAAACCACAAGATGCCGAATACGATGTTGTTTCAGGAGAGTTTAACGAAGATACAGACTCAACACAATTTGAGTTCAAAGGTGGATCAATATTGGACAACACACAAAGATTAATTCAATCTGCGGATAATGTAACAGGAGCAAAACGACTACAACATGTTGGAAACGCAATTAATCAAGTCTCCAAAGTTTTCAACGACGGATATAAAGAAATGACAAAAGGATCCAGAGTAGTTGCATATTATGATAGCATAACAAACTCTGAAACAATGAGTATTGATGGAACTGAAGTAGGTGCGGAATATTGTAGAGTTTTTCAAAAAGACACACCTTACCTAACATATGCTGATTTACAAAAAACGGATGGAATAACAACATCAGGTAGGAAGTTTAGTTATTCTATTTTTGATAATACATATAATTTAAATATTGCACCTTTAAGAAACCCAGGATCAACTAATATTATTGATGGTAAAGTAAAAAAATATATGTTTTCATTAGAAAATCTTGCTTGGAGAACGTCTAGTGAACCAGGATATACGTATGATGATTTACCGGCATGTGAAAAAGGACCAAATGGAGGTAGAATTATGTGGTTTCCACCATATGATTTAAAGTTTAGTGATTCATCAACAGCTTCTTGGAATTCAACTTCTTTTCTTGGAAGACCTGAACCAATTTTTACATATAAAAACACAAATAGATCCGGAAGTTTAAATTGGACTGTTGTTGTTGACCATCCTGCGGCTATGAATACAATCATAGAAAAACAATTGGCAAATATGTCTCAAGAACAAGTTGACTCAATTATGGACTCATTTTTTGCGGGATGTATTAAGTATGACTTATATACCTTGGGATTAAAATATAATCAGTTATCTCAAAGCGAACTTTATACTTATCAAGAACTTTTACAAAATCCAAATTTATCACAAGAAGAAAATTCAGCAATTCTTAATGACCTAGGAGTTTTTCAAACACCATCACAAGGTGGGGCAAACACAACAGAAAATAACTCAAATACAGGTAATGGAAATGGAAATGGATCAGGAAACCAAGGTAATAACACTACAAATGAGTCTGATTTAAGTATTACGTCATTAGAAGGTGAATTAAATTCATATATTGGTTTTGGATTTTATTTTGATAACGACTATCCAATTGGTAAATCTTCAAATTTAACTTCGGTACCAAGTCCATTTACAGAATGGTATTCTCAATATCTCGGTAGAAGGTCGATATATGAAAGCACGTCTGCACCTCTTGAAGTTGCCGTTGGTAATGAAAAATTTACAAGTGACGGTATTGGTGAATTTTTTGATGATGTTATCATTGGTAATTTTGTAACAATACAAAATGATTTTATACCTAAAGTACTTAAAAAGGCTCTTGTTGATTTAGAGGCCACAGTCACACTTGAAATGATAGGTTCTGCGTCTGCACCGGCAGAAGTAAATTACAACGTAAACTTATCTAAAAGAAGAAATAGTACTGTAGAAAATTGGCTAAATACACAAACAATTGGTGATAAAACTGTTAAACAATGGAGAGATGAGGCTAAACTTATTATCACATTCAGAGCGGATGGTGAGAAGGCCGTTATACCAAAATATGGAGATTTAGTTTCTTCAGAAGGAAATACTCAAGTCGAATCAGTAGATCAAAATTACAGTTTGTCTAGCCCGATTGAATGTACTAAAGACATTGTTGATGTGAAATTAAATAAAGTAACAAATAATTCACAGTGGTATAGCATACCAGCAATGGCATGTAGAAGAGTTGCATTTGCAAAAATTAGACTATCAAATGCTAAAGAACCAAAATGGAAATGTGGTGATAATAATGATGGTAAGTGTGTACAAGATAACAAAAATGGAACTTTTAAAAGTAAATCTGAATGTGAAAACGCTCCACCTGAACAAGGAGGATGTAAAAGAAACGAACAACTAAAAAACTTCAAATGCGTAACTCCAGGACAACCATGTCAAAAAGTTGCCGAAGGAACTGGAGATTATTTAACTCAAGAAGATTGTGATAAAAATTGTGGTCAAATATCAACAAAATATGAATGTATTGACGGAAAATGCCAACAGTCCGCAAAAGGTACGTTTGACACAGAACAGGCCTGTATCGATGCTGGTTGCTCTCCAGAACCAAATCCAGATCCAGATCCAGATCCAGTAATTGATATAAAAAAAACAATTAAAGAAGGAATATCAAAAAAAATACTACGAAAACTTTTTTCCGAATGCGATTATTTTGAAGTAATAAAAGAAACGAACCCAACTGTTTATGCAAGTATTAAAGATAAAGTTAAATATTTTAACCCAACGTTCCATTCAATAACACCAGAAGGATTAAACGCAAGACTAACATTTTTAAACCAATGTGTTAGACCAGGACAAACAATACCAGTAATTGGCGTTGATGGTAAACCAAAATATAATGATGCTAGAAATACATCATTTGGCACACCACCAATTCTTGTATTAAGAGTTGGTGACTTTTATCACACTAAAATAGTACCGAATCAGTTATCAATAAGTTATGAACCTTTATTATACGATATTAATCCAGAAGGAATTGGAGTCCAACCAATGTTAGCAAAAATTACATTAGGTTTTGATTTTATAGGTGGTCATGGTTTAGCAGGGCCCGTATCACAACTTCAAAATGCATTGTCATTTAACTACTACGCAAACACAGAAATTTACGACGAAAGAGCGGTTGCAACTGAAAGTACAAAAGAAAGAGATGAAGAAATGGTATCTAAATTGTTTGGTAAAACAAATAATGGTATATCAAACCCGGCACCAATAAACAACCAAGAAGCCGGAGAAAAGGGAGGATCAACAATTGGTAACATATTAACAACGGAGTATTATGATGATGGTAAAATATTGACCGGAGAAACAGAATTTAGTGGGATATTCGAAGAACTTTCAACAAAGACAAACAATTATTTCACAACAATGTTTAATCAAATTAAAAAATTGTATGAGGTTACTAATTACCCAATGACTCAATTGGTTCTTGATAAAAGAAACTATAAAGATGGAGAACTTAATGATAATCAAACTAATGCTGATAAAATAGAAATTATTGGAAAACCAGACGATTATCAAGGAAGTGTAAGAAAATTATTTAAAGAAGCTCTAAAGGATGTAACAAACAAAGACAATCCAATAATAAAGGCAATTGAAGATAGTAATAATGAATGGTCGAAACCTACAAAACGTGATGTCCAAAACGTATTGTTTAATATAATTTTAAATCAAGAATCTGAAATAGATCAGGCGGTTACTGGACCAATAAATGAAATGGTAAAATATCAAGAAGATTATATACAAACATTTAAAGAATTGGATTTGGTTATAAATAAAGTTGATGGTTATAAGAAAGAAACTGGTGAATATGTTGTTTATAATTTGGAACTCATTCCTGGATCAACAAATGTTTTTGAAAACATGATAAGAATATACCCAGGAGAAACCGCAAGCGCTATAACACTATATAATAAGAGTATTTTGGAAAATAAAATATTGTATCCTGATATTTTATTAGATCAAGGGATTTCATTCCAGCCTCAAACAACTTTATTTTATCAAGATGACCCATCAAGAAGATTTTTTATGACAATGTCACAAACATTTACAAACGATGATAAATATAATTCTTTTGTGGATAAGTTATTAACTGAAAAAGTTAAAGGAAATACAGATCTTGTTAACTTAATTAAAGCAACTTGCGAACAGTTGAAAATTAATTTTAACAGAGAATATAAATTAGAAAAAGAAATTTTTGATAAGTATGAAAAAACACCAGAGTACGAAAAATTCAAAAAATATAAAAATGAAACGTTTGACTCTAAATTATATTATACAACCGAAGAAAATAGTTCTACAAAAGATAATAGAAAACTATTGAAAAAGACTTATTCGACATTTAATACAAACAACAATAAAAAAACCTTTAATGGTAAAGTAACATTTTTATAAAATATATGGCACTTCAATATTATAATAGATATGGTATGTTTCTTGAAAACGGGATACAACAAGTTGTTCCATACATTAGCTTACCGGCTAAACCTTCAGACAAAAAATATATATTTAGATTTGGACAATCAAGGCTGGACAAAGTTTCACAACAATACTATGGTAGTCCTTTTTTTGGTTGGTTAATTTTACAGGCAAATCCTGGTTACACAGGACTTGAGGCAAACATACCTGACGGGGCAGTCTTGACAATTCCATTTCCTCTTGTAAGTTCATTACAAGACTATAAAGGCGCCCTGGAAAATCATTTCTTATACTATGGTAAATAACTCTGAAAATATATTAGTAGAATTTGACTATCAAAACATTTCAGTAATTGATCCAAATAAAGTAATTGCTGAAGATGGAACTGTTAAAGAACGATTAATAAATCAAGAAGATTTAGTGTTCTATGCTAACTTGGAATGTTCGGTAACACCAAGAACAAAGTTAGCTTTAGGTGTCCCACAAAATAATCAAATACAAACAATATCGGTTGGAAAAATTAATTTTTTAAATCCAGGATTTAAAGATTTTTTAGATAGTAACGATACCGATGAAATCACAGGAAAAAATACAATTCAAGGTAAAGGAGTAAATCAACCAAGACTAGATAGAGTTCCTTATGGTCAGAAAAGCGAAGATTACTTTATAAATCAAACATTAAACTCAAATGGACTTCCAGGAACTGTAGATAATGGTCTTTTAGGTATAAATCAAATTAACATAAGTTATGGAACCGAATTTTTACCTGAAATAAACATCACAATGGAAGATGTTAAAGGAAGGGCTTTATTTGAAGGAGGAAACGATTCGCCTTACGCCGCCTTTTTTAATTTACCTTATCCGGTTTTTTATCTTACAATTAAAGGGTATTTAGGAAAGGCGATTAGAATACCATTAATGTTACAAACATTCAATGCTAGTTTTGACCCATCCACACATAATTTTAGAATACAATGTAAATTTTACACATACAAATACACTGTTATGGCCGACCTTACCTGGGGTCAAATTATGGCCGTACCACAAATGTATAGAATAAAAATTGATGAAGCTCAAACAAAAAACAACAGTCCTGTAAACAACAAAACAAATACGTCAGTAAGATATACCAGCGGAGGTTATCAAAAAATGAAAGAACTTTATTCAGAATATAAAGCTAAGGGATTAATTGACGAAACATTCCCAGAAATAACAATACTTGAATTAAAAAAAAGATTAGGTCAACTTATTACCAATATAGAAAACACATTTAGAAAAAAAAATTTAGATGTTTTAAACGACCTAAAACTATACTCCGAAAAATTAGGTGAGTTTTCAAAGGACATTTATTTGGCGTCATCATCAAATATATGGTCACGAAAATGGTTAGACTATGAAAATATATTTATCCAAGGAAATGAAGAAAAAACAATTCTTTATAAATTCAAAACAGAATTTAGCGACATTCAAAAACAAAATGAGGCTATTACCGAATTAGAAGGAATCATTAAAAAATATTTAACAGAACTAAAATCAAACAAGGCGGTAGGTAAAGATTTGGGAGATGTACCAGTCACAGTACAAACTTTTTTTAAAAAGGTCACGATATCCGATATAAATATTGGTGAAACTTTATACAAAAGAACCGGAAAACAATTAGAAACCGGTACAAAAGAATATAATACATCGAGACAAACTTTACAACAAGAAATACTTACATCAAATAAGTTAACCAATTATCCCGGACTAGTATATTTTACAGGACCAAATTCATTCCAAGACATAATCAAAAAAAATGATGAAAAGTTTATCACAAAAAAACAAGAAATTGAACAAAATCTTACTGATCAAATCATCCAACAATTTAAAGACAAAAATAACGGTTTAGGATTTGAACCAACAATTAGAAATGTTTTGGCAATTTTCTTTGCCCAAGGGGAAGCTTTTTATCGACTTATGGATGATGTTCACTCATTGGCTTGGTCGCAAAGAGAAAATAGAGACAGAATCAAGGCCGTTTTCGATTCAACATCAACCGTAAAAAGTGTTGACTACAAACCAAACGAAACTAAACAAATAATTTATCCTTGGCCCCAATTAATAGTTGAAAATCAAATTGACGGTAAAGAAAAATATGAATTAAAATATCCTGGAGATTATATTTTTGCAAACAGAATAAACGCTTTTGTCCCTGAAATCTGGCCCGAAGTACAATTTGTTGAAGAATTTCTACGTGGTTATGTTGAAAGACAAAGCCCGGCATTTGATTTCGGTGACGGAAACAATGATGAAAATCAACCAAGACGATTTAGTTTTAATGCGATAGAATTTCCAATAGGAAATGATGTATTTTCTAATAAAGAAGAAGTAAAATTTTTTTATGAAATATACGAAAGATTAATATTGAATTCATATTATTCCAAATTTAATAGATCATCCATACCCCCCAATAATATCCAAACTTATGTGATTGAATCAGAAACTGATAACCTACTTGAGGCTCTTGGTACTGATAACCCATTTTTATCAAAAAAATTAAAAGAGTTTAATTTGGACTCACAAAATTACTTATCGAATTTAAAAACAATGTCAAATTCAGGTGAAGGTCAACTTTGGAATAACTTTATTAGAGGAATAATTAATACTCCATACATAAAAAATGACACCACTGTTTCATACGGACTATTCAAATATGAACTTTTACAAGACAACATTACGGTACCGAAACTTGGATTAGAAAAAACACAACCAGTAGAATCTTTTTTTGGTGGTGATATAATAAACGAAGAATTTGATT
>Ga0172362_10001703_pt1 | contig 18888 bp, 24 predicted proteins | sample LakKivs1_kivu2a2_FD_114534 | JGI IMG/M metagenome (GOLD analysis project Ga0172362, IMG submission 114534) | Sediment microbial communities from Lake Kivu, Rwanda - Sediment s1_kivu2a2 | ecosystem: Environmental > Aquatic > Freshwater > Lake > Sediment | place: Rwanda: Western Province, Lake... | reverse complement strand
GTAATGAGTAGTGAGAAGGAAGAGACAGTTCAAATTTCAGGATCTATAAGAATGAATTGATTGCAATATGTATAAAAGTCTTAAAAAACTGATGTTAATAATTAAATTTCTTCTAACAACTGTACAATTATTATTTAATAACCCTATGCGTCTTATTACCCATATATTCGGTAATCAAATCTCCAGAGGATCCGGCAGCTTCGGGATTGTGAGCAGTTATCTGTACTGTCAGAAAAATAAACTGAGGCTGTCTGCCAGCCGGCGGACAGCCTCAGTTTATTATATTATTTGAATAGATATCACACTGATTCTATGGTTGAGGGGGGTTTGGGAGCAATATTATAGGTAACGCTGACAACCTCGGGGACCTGTCTGATGATCTCCTGTGCCAGTTCCTCAAGTATCTCAAATGAAAGTCTTGTAGGAGTTGCTGTTCGTGCATCCACGCTATCCCAGCAACGCACTTCGATCTGCTGGCCGAACTCGCGCTTATTATCCTTCATACCGGTCACACGGTCTGCATGGAGAATAGCCATATATTGGAAGGCATCCGTATTTTTCAGCAACTCTTCCACAACAGCAGTTGCCTTCCTGACCGTCTGAAGCCGTTCACTGGTTACCTCACCAATTATCCGGGCAGCAAGAGCAGGACCCGGGAATGGGATCCTTTCAAACTGGCTGGCAGGAAGCCCAAGGACTTTGCCGACTTTTCTCACACCATCCTTGCGAAGCTGTATAAGCGGTTCAATGATCCGGTAACCAAACGCTTCCTGGGGATCAATGCCAAGCTGTTCAAATACATTATGCTGCCTTTTTATGCCCGCAACCGTTTCATCAACGTCTGTAAGAATTGTTCCTTGTAAAAGGAATTTAGCACCACTATCACGGACGATTTTCCCAAAGACCTTTTTATAAAACACCTGGGTGATAGTTTCACGCTTTTCTTCCGGATCTGTGATACCTTTAAGTGCACCTATAAATTCTTCACGGGCATCGACGATCTCCACGTGAACACCCAGTTTTTTAAACAAACCGGCTACACGCTCCGGTTCGCCTTCACGCATCAGCCCGTTTTCAATAAACACTGTTTTCAGCTTTGATCCCAATGCTCTGTGCCCGAGCATGGTAACTGTGGAAGAGTCCACACCACCCGAAAGGGCGTTTATGGCAATGCCATCTCCCACCACCGACCGGATAAGACCAACTTTTTCTTTGATGAACTGCTCAGTATTAAGTTCATGTGCTGTGATTTCTTTGATCATGGTAATTGTTGATTTTAATGTTCGAGGGTATGACAAATTCAATGTGCTGACAAGAATATGCAGGTAAATATAGAAAAACATCTTGTCAAACTATGCTGTTTGTGCTATCAGAATACGGTCTTCTGGATCATTGTTGTTTTTTCTTCCCTGTCTTTTGCCATGGGACATCTTCCCTCGGTCATGTACCTGCTGGGATTTAAAAATATCCAGGATGTTCCTCCCGCATTAATAGGTGAACTGATACTGCTTAACGGGGTCCTGTCAGTAATCGCAGCATATTATTTAAGGAAATACGGATTCCTGGCAGCCGTATTGGTGCATTTTTTCACCGACCTGGTGTGGCATGTGATCTGGGGCCAAATCAGCCGAATGTAAATTGGCAGGCAGTAATTCAAAAGCCGTGCGAATCAGCTATTTATTATTTAACAGCTGGAACTGTATCCGGAATTGATACCAGACATTCACAGGATTACCGGCCTGTCTGCCAGGTTTAAAGTCAGGAAGCGTACCGATAAGCCTGATAGCTTCAGCATCAAGTGATGGATCCACTCCCCTGAGAATTGAAATCTGTTCAACCTTGCCCAGGTATGTAACACAGAATTTGACATATACGTTACCTTCAATTCCGTTTTCCCTGGCGATCTCAGGATATTGGATGTGATCATTGACATATTCCATTAGAGCCTCAACACCCCCCGGAAATTCAGGCATTTCTTCAACAATAACGAACACTTCAGCAGGTGGTCTGTAATCTTCGACTTCTTCATGCGTGGTTTCCACAACTTCAACAACTTCCTCGTCACTGATGGTTTCCACCGTTTCATCCATAGTCATGATCTGTGCTTCTTCTTCAGGCTTGAGGGAATCAACAACTTCCGGGGCAACATATTTTAACTGCAGCTGTGCTTCAGGAGGAGGTGGTGGTGGCGGCGGAAGATCTACTTTCATATCATCCGGCCGGTCAAGGTTTTCCATCACGGCAACAACCTGCCGCTCATTCTTTTTGCCTTTGATCTGTAAGACAGATGCCCTGAGATAAGGTGTAATGATTGCAGTACTTAATGCAACCATTCCAGCTATGAATGCGATTAACAGGAAACGAGGATATTTCTTTCGAAGATTATATGCTCCGTAATCCTTATTCCGGTTTTCAAAAACAATTTCATCAAAAGCCGGAATTCTTTTTAAATCCTTTAACATATTAACAAATTATAAATTCACACCTCTTGGAAGTACAGGTATTTGCTCCAGAGGTAATAAATTACATCCTTCATAAATGATCCCTTGACAGACACCAATCATCGGATAATCTTTGGGATCAGTACGTTTAAAAAAACCGGATTCCCTATTACCACTCAAACGAATAAAAAAAAACAAAATTGCACGGATTAATACAATCAACCCGAAGCAAAAACTGACTGCAGTATATTTTAACAATCAACTTCAGTCAATACACAAAGTTTGAAATATCAGGACAGGCAAAGATATCTATTTTATTTAATCACAGATAATATTTTTTTATGTATTTATATACTTTATGGTTAAATATATCTGAGCTCTTTCCCTGATCAGCTGGTCAATGCCCGCATCAGGCATTTTCTGCCGGTGCTTCTTTGCCGGGTTCTTCCTTCCTGCTGCATCTTGTGGACCAACCAAACGGAAGATACAGGGGACAGAAACCCAACAGGCTGGTCACCACGAAAATTAATGCCAGAATGCCCAGAATAACGGCCAGTGTGCCACTTATTACATTTGTAAAATAAAGTACTGCGACTGCAAGTGCCAGGACTATCCTGACAAGCCGGTCAATAAGGCCCATGTTTTTTTTCATAATTCAAGTAATTAAGTTAATCTTATGTTTCAATTTTTCCCTTTCCGGTTTATATGGTTAGAATACAACTTCATTCGTAGGTTACCACGATACAGGCAGTGTGGTATTTCATTTAATTATTACTTTTGTGTGTAAAATTACAAAATCTATGAAAAACACCAATGTTCCAACCGACAGGCAGAAAAAGATTGCCCGTTACGCAAAAGCGCTGGGACATCCGGTTCGTGTATATATTCTTGAACTGTTATCCAGGCAATCCTGCTGTTACAGCGGTGACCTTTCAGAAATCCTTCCTGTTGCAAAATCGACCCTCTCACAGCATTTAAAGGAACTGAAAAATGCAGGGCTGATCCAGGGAGAAATAGAACCTCCAAAAATCAGATACTGCATAAACAGGCAAAACTGGGAAGAGGCGAAAATTTTGTTCAAAAGTTTCCTGGGAAATTAAATTTTTATAATTTTTGTTCGTATTTTTACGAACTACGAATAATCGATAAAAATTATGAAAATTAAAGTTTTGGGTACCGGTTGCCCCAGATGCCAATCACTGGAAAAAACAGTGATAAATGCCTGTGCGGAACTTGACCTCGCAGCAGATATAACCAAGGAACAGGACATCATGAAAATCATGCAGTACGGAGTGTTACATACACCGGGACTGGTCATTGATGAAAAACTGGTATTAAGCGGGAGGGTTCCGTCTGTGCAGGAGTTGAAGGAAATACTGATAAAAAACATGAAATGATCCTTTCATTCATTTATATTAAATAATTGAAAATGAAACAATTAAGTCACCTTCTCATTCCTGTTATCTTCATCAGCCTTTTTATCGCTTGCAACGCTCAGACGGCTGAAAAAGACACACCGACGCTCACTTCAAATGAGAAAAACGTGAAGGTTTATTATTTTCATTTCACCAGGCGTTGTGCTACTTGCCTTGCCATCGAGGAACAGACAAAACTGGCGATTGAATCTCTGTACCGTGAACAGCTGGCAAACGGCAGTATTTCGTTTCAATCGGTGAACATTGATGAGAAAGACGGAGCAAAACTGGCTGAAGAGATCGGAGTTAACGGACAATCTCTTCTGATAGTAAACGGGAAAAATAAAACAGACCTTGTCAGGGAAGGATTCCTTTACGCTCGAGCCAATCCGGAGAAGCTAAAGCATATCCTTAAGGAGGTTATCGATCCCCTGTTGTTATGATCAATGGAAGAAATACTGACAAACCTTGTCGATAACAGTCCTCTGCCGGTTGTGACTGCCTTATTGCTGGGATTGCTCACCGCCATCAGCCCCTGTCCGCTTGCAACAAACATTACGGCCATTGGGTTCATAAGCCGGGATTTATCGGACCGGAATCTGGTGTTTATCAATGGAATGATCTATACCCTGGGGAGGGCAATTACATATACCGTTCTGGCATTGGTAATATCTGCCGGAGCCAGCCAATTCCAGTTATCAGGGTTGTTCCAGAAATATGGAGAAAAGTTGCTCGGCCCTCTGTTGATCCTGATAGGACTGCTGCTGCTGAATTTGCTGAGAATAAGATTCCCTGCATGGAGCAGGTTTAGCAAACATTACCAGGGGAAAAAAACATTCAATTACCTGGAGGTGTTACTTCTGGGGATCATCTTCGCACTGGCATTCTGCCCCTACAGCGGAGTGCTGTACTTCGGAATTTTGGTGCCTCTGACTATAAGCAGCGCGAAAGGTCTTTACCTCCCTGTGGTGTTTGCGGTCGCAACAGGAATTCCTGTAATCATCATTTCATGGCTTATAGCTTATACGGTATCAGGTGTGGGCAATCTGTACAACCGACTAAAGACTTTTGAAATATGGTTCAGAAAAATTGTTGCCATTCTGTTTATCGGCATAGGGGTATATTATATCATAATTATTTACTTCAGATAAAATGAATTCGCAAAGATGATTGTATTTATGTACAAAGGATTGCCGGTTGCGTTACCTGATAGGCAATCCGGGCTCAGTGTCATGTACGGTAAAGCCGGTTTCTGTTTTTAACTTTTCAACTTTTGTAAATACTTAAGGATCATGGAATGGAAAAAAGAGATCAGGACATTGGCCTGGATTATCGGGATATTCCTTTTTGCCTTCCTTATGCCGGTGGATGGGGTGCATTTTAAAGAAGCAGTATGGGCTATGTTTGACCTCACCCAGTGGTATGCACGCGAGCACATGATATTATGCCTCCTGCCGGCATTTTTCATAGCCGGAGTTATAGCAGTATTTATTAGCCAAGCTACTGTGCTTAAATATTTTGGAGCCAAAGCAAATAAATGGGTTGCCTATACCGTTGCCTCTGTATCCGGAACTATACTTGCCGTTTGCAGCTGTACTGTCCTGCCCCTGTTCTCCAGTATTCATAAAAGAGGAGCGGGCTTGGGTCCGGCCATTGCCTTCCTCTATTCAGGACCTGCTATCAATATTCTCGCCATCATTCTTACAGCCCGTGTCCTTGGTCTCAGTATGGGAGTAGCACGGGTAGCCGGGGCCATAGCTTTCTCGGTTATTATCGGCTCCCTTATGGCCCTGATATACAGGAAAGAAGAGAAGCTGAAGCGGGAGGAGCAGATGAATTTCCCCGATCTTCCCGAAAAACGTCCCTTCTGGCAGACTACATTCCATTTTTTTACCCTTGTGCTTATTCTGGTTTTTGCCAACTGGGGAAAACCCGGGGAAGGAGTTACCGGCGGAGTCTGGTACTGGATATGGGCAAACAAATGGTATATCACTGCCTGCTTCGGCCTTTTACTGGCTTTTTCAATGATTTATATCTTAAAGATCAGATGGCTGCATGTCGTCATTGCCACAGCAATAACAGCTGTCGCTGCTTTTTTATCCGGTTCACCAATGATAACTGTTGTCACAGGAATTGCCGGGCTCGTCATTATTACTTTATCTGATAAAAGAGACCCTGGTAACAGAGAATGGACACTATCCACATGGGATTTTACCAAACAGATCGTTCCAATGCTGGCCATAGGAATCCTGATAGCCGGCTTTCTGCTTGGATCAAACCATGAGGATACCCATATAGCAGGTGTGATACCTTCTGACTGGATTACAAGATTGGTGGGTGGAAATTCGTTTTTCTCAAATTTATTTGCTTCAGTTGCAGGTGCGTTCATGTATTTCGCAACACTTACTGAAGTGCCCATTGTACAAGGCCTAATCAACGCGGGAATGGGCCAGGGTCCAGCCCTGGCACTACTCCTGGCAGGACCGTCGCTGTCCCTACCAAGCATACTGGTTATACGCAGAGTACTCGGGACACAGAAGTCAATAATCTATATCTTTCTGGTTGTACTCATGTCGACAGTAACCGGATTGATCTATGGGATGATATGATCAGAATGAAAAGGAGGTAAAGTCCTTAATGTTAATCTTAAAATACCTGTTATAATAATCTGAGAAGAATTTTCACTTGCTGTAAACATTAATAATATTATGTATGAAAGCGAAATCATTAGGTTTTATAGGCGCCGGCAGAGTGACAAGGATATTTCTGCAGGCATTTAAAAACCATAAAGTTTCATTCAGGCAGATCTGTATGATTGACCCTGTAAAAGAGATCCTGGAAGCTATTATGAAAGACTTCCCAAACATGATTACTACTACCAATGACCTTCAAAAGGTAATGCAGAATGACGTCGTATTTATTGCATTGCATCCATCGGTAATAATGGAAACTCTTGATAAAATAAAACCATTGATGAATCCCGGCAGCTTGCTGGTTTCTTTAGCACCAAAAATCACTATGGATAAAATAAGCATGAAACTGGACGGCTTTCAGAACATTGCCAGGATGATCCCCAATGCACCTTCCATGATTAATGAGGGCTATAACCCTGTTGCTTTTTCCAAAAGCATCTCTGACACAGACAGGGAATTCCTTATAAAGATTTTTGAAGTGCTTGGGAAGTGCGTCCCGGTGGAAGAACACAGTCTGGAAGCTTATGCTATTATCACGGCTATGTCCCCGACCTATTTCTGGTTCCAGTACCGGGAATTGTTTGAAATAGGAAGGAAATTGGGATTGTCTGATGTGGAATGCCGGACAGGGATAGCAGAAACCATCAAAGCATCGGTCAATACCCTTTTTTATTCGGGCATGACGCCGGAAGAAGTGACCGATCTGATACCTGTCAAACCTATTGCAGAATATGAAGCTGAGATCAGGAATATCTATAACTCAAAACTTTTACCGTTGTATGAGAAGATCAAACCCTGACAGCAGGCTGAATCTCAGCAAGAGGGGAAAAAGCACCGTATACTTACATGCGAATCGTACAGGATAATTAAGGTAATAGGCAATACATTCTCAGGTCATAATTTTATTTAGTAAAATTTTTTTGACGTATATATACGTTATATTAAAAATTTGACGTATATTTACGTCATATTAATTTTCGAAATTATGGTACAGTCAAAAACCGCATTATTTGATATTCATCTGCAGCAAAGTGCGGAATTATTTAAAGCCCTGTCCCATCCTGCGCGCCTGGCTATACTAAAACACCTGGCAGAGACGAGGACCTGTATAACAGGGGATATTACCGAAGAGATACCATTGAGCCGTACTACGGTCAACCAGCATCTGAAGGAATTGAAAAAAGCCGGCCTGATACAGGGGACCATTGAAGGAGTAAGAACAAATTATTGCCTTGACCTGTTGCGGATTATGAATTTCAGGAATGAAGCCCTTAAATTCCTGGAAGAATTAAGCACTGCCGGGAAAAACATATGCTGCTGATATGAAGATTTTAGTCCTTTGCACGGGAAATTCCTGCCGGAGCCAGATGGCTGAAGCATTTTTGAGATCGTTTGACAGGAACATCGAGGTTTTCTCTGCAGGGACCGATCCTGCCAGGCAGGTTCATCCCTGGGCCATACAGGTGATGAGTGAGCTGGGCATAAGCCTGAAGGGACATACTCCTAAAAATGTCGCGTTGTTCGTGGATGAAGATTTTGATTTCGTCATCACTGTTTGCGGGGAAGCCAATGAGACCTGTCCATCCTTCTTGGGAAAGGTTAATAAAAGACTGCACGCAGGATTTGAGGATCCGGCAAAAGCTACGGGTTCCGAAGAGCAGATTCTGGCTGTATTCAGAAAGGTAAGGGATGAGATAAGGGAGTGGTTTTATCGATTCTATTCAGAGCAGATAAGAACAATACCTTAAAAACACCTGGTGCTCCGTGGGAGAGACAATTGATCTGGAGAAAGTAACATTTATTTAATATATATCAAATTAAAATCCATCAAAATGAGAACATCTGAAGAACTTAAGAAAATCGTACAGGAAAAGTATGGCGAAATCGCCGGGATGGATACAGGCTGCGGCTGCGGCTGCGGTTGCGATACAGGATCGCCAAAAAACTATTCCGTGCTCAGTGATGATTACAAAAACCAGCCGGGCTATATGGAAGAAGCTGACCTGGGCCTTGGTTGCGGGTTGCCCACTGAATATGCGGGGATTAAACCGGGTGATTCAGTGCTGGACCTGGGATCCGGCGCCGGGAATGATTGCTTTGTAGCACGCGCCCTCGTGGGTGAAACAGGAAAGGTGACAGGACTGGATTTCACCGATGAAATGATCGCAAAAGCAAGACAGAACAACCGGAAAATGGGTTATACGAACGTGGAATTCATCAAAGGAGATATTGAAAACATGCCTGTTCCCGACAACAGTTACCAGGTGGTTCTGAGCAACTGTGTCCTGAACCTGGTCCCTGACAAAAAGAAAGCCTTCTCAGAAATTTTCAGAGTCCTTAAGAAGGGCGGACATTTCTGCATCTCCGATATTGTCCTTGACGGGGTTCTGCCCCCTAAGCTCCAGGAAGCCGCTGTCCTGTATGCCGGATGTGTATCCGGCGCCATGCAGAAAGGTGAATATTTAGAGGTCATACGGTCAGCCGGTTTTAATAATATCCGTGTGAAATCGGAAATAAAGAATGTCCTCCCCGACATGCTGCTGGGTGAATTCATTTCATGGGAAGAAATAGAAGAATTCAGAAAGTCGGGGGCAGGCATATTCAGTATTACCGTTACCGGAGAAAAATAGTCAGCTGTGGACAGATCCGATAAAAGACTATCTTTTTTCGACCGGTTCCTCACACTGTGGATCTTCCTGGTGATGTTTGCCGGGGTGCTGACAGGTTATTTCGTTCCCGGTATTGCAGGTTTCTGGGATTCACTGAGCCGCGGAACAACCAATATCCCTATTGCTGTTGGATTGATTCTTATGATGTATCCACCGCTGGCAAAAGTCAGGTATGAAAAGCTTCCCCTTGTTTTCAGGAATATAAAGCTGCTGACTCTGTCACTCACACAGAACTGGATCATTGGACCTTTAATCATGTTTTTCATGGCTATACTGCTCCTTCCTGATAAGCCTGAAATGATGATTGGAGTGATCCTGGTAGGACTTGCCCGTTGCATTGCCATGGTTCTCGTGTGGAATGACCTGGCAAAGGGCGATAGTGAACTTGCGGCAGGACTGGTGGCATTCAATGCACTGTTCCAGGTGTTCCTTTATTCCGTATATGCATACATCTTTATCACCCTGCTGCCGCCCTTATTCGGATTAAGCGGAACCATTGTAAAGGTCACCATCGGGGAAATTGCACTGACAGTAATGATCTACCTGGGAATCCCGTTTGTTGCCGGGCTCCTGTCAAGTCTGTTCCTGCGGAAAATAAAAGGCAATGACTGGTACTTTCAGAAATTCATCCCTGCAGCATCCTGGCTGACACCCATTGCCCTGTTGTTCACGATCTTTGTCATGTTCTCCTTCAAGGGACAGAAGATAATTGAATTGCCTCTCGATGTGCTCAGGATAGCTGCTCCATATACCCTTTATTTTGCACTGATGTTCTTCACTACCTTTTTTATGGCCAGGAGGATGGGGGCTGCCTATGAGCAGTCTGCCACCCTTGCCTTTACTGCAGGAAGCAATGATTTCGAGCTGGCTATTGCTGTCGCAATAGCAGTATTCGGCATCAGCTCGCAGGTGGCGTTCGCCACGGTCATAGGGCCGCTGGTTGAAGTACCTGTCCTGATTTTGCTGGTTAATGTTGCCCTGTGGTTCAAAAAGAAATATTATACCTGACCTGTCATTTAAGAAGGAAAATAGTTATCAGTTACCCTCAACCAGGTATTCCTTCAGTCTGTGAGTCTGAGGATTATTGGACAGTGTATGCGGATCGCCCTTTTTAATGATCTCCTCGTTAAACATGAAGATGACATCATCAGCCAGACGGATTGCCTGCCCCGGAACATGCATGACAAGGATGAAGGAACGATACTTCTGACTTTCTTCTTCTCTTTACTTAAAATTGTCCATTTTATTGCTGGCTCTGCTGTTTGAACAACTCAGGTGTCAGAGTGAGCATCACATACAGGAATTGTGAGAACTTATTATCCGGCACATGCTGTATGGTCTTTAAGGTTTCTGTCGGCAGGAAGAACAGATACCCGCCTTCCAGGGCCACCCAGTCATTAATCTTATATTTAAAGATGAGATCGTTCTCATAACCGAGCTTTTTATCTGCCGGTGTGGAGGGATTAGTCTGTGCCAGCATGAAATAATGGCCGATATTCCTGATGTTTGCAGCCCTGGAGATCCTGAAATCCAGGTAATAATAGTAGTCAGCCAGTCCGCCCTGCTTTGTATTGGTGGCGAATATCTTGAAATAGTCCATAAACCCAAAATAGGTATGGCGGGAAGTATAGATCGGGTCAAATAAATGATCGTTTGTCTGGCCGGCGCCTGTTTCTTTGTTCCCCGACAAATAAGTAATTGCCACACAGGGAGAAAGGAAATCGGTTTTATACCTGACATTCAGAGCAAACAGGAAGGCGTTGACGGATTTTCCCGGCTGACTTTTACCATACTGGTAATAAAAATTTCCCCAGGCATCGATTTTCTCCTGTGTGAAGGCAGCATAAAATCCGGTCGTATGCCTGAAATTCATCCTGTTGGTGGTATCTGTCGCTGTCCTGCCCGTTGTAATATGAAGCAATGAGCCTTTCAGGTTCCCGGTGATTTCCCTGTTTACCCAGAGAAAACTGAGTGACTTATAGCGGTCTGTGGGATACAGATTATCAGAGTATGACTCGGAAAGGGTATTCCATGTGGAGCCGGCATGAATGTTCCAGCCTGACAGAATAAGTTTCAGAACAACAGCATCGGACGCGTACCCGTTCTGGTTCCAGTTCCCGGTTGCAAAGAGAAAATCGTTGTCATAGGTAAGCTGCTGGCGCCCGGCCTTAAGAGATAATGATTGTCCGATTTTAACCTCAGCAAAGGCTTCGTAAACATCCATGGCAGCTGTATCCCCTGCATTACCGTATAAGGTCACATTATGTTCATCGCCCCAGATCCTTACATCCTGGGGGGTTATCCTGAACTTTAGCCAGTCGTTCTCATAGCCAACAGTGAGCCTGGTACGCTGGGAAATAAAAACAGCCGGGACAGCACCCTTCGGCGCGAGCTTCTGATAACCATCCCGTATCTCAAAGCGGTCACGTAACTGGGCATCTACCCTGAACTGCCCGTAAGACTGGATATTCATTGTTATAGCCGGCAATGCTATAATAAGTGTACGGAGGTAATATTTCTTCATTTCCGGAAAAATTAATTCATAAATATAAACATTAAGACGTAAGTAAATTAAGCTGACTTTGCAGATACAAAAGTCAAGATATTCCATACTTGCCAGGATCAGACTGTTTGAAGGAAGCCTTTCTATGATGGTCTGAATCTCTGAAAAAGTCTATCAAGCTTGTTAACATAACAAGAATGAAGAAACATGTGTTATCCGCGACACTTTTAAGGACATAAGGGAATACACATGCAGGAAGCTTGCCGCCACAAGCATGGCTTCGTTAGTACAGGATAATATCGAATATCCGGAACTCAGGACAAGTCCTGAACCATGATTCCACTGGCTGGATGTCATTACAGAACTGAAAGTCAATCCTCCTGTAGTCACCAATAATACCCAGATAGTTGAAGCCACAGGTCCCAGGTTACTGGCCAGGGTCTATGGAAAAAACAGCTATAAGGAGGTATACCTGCCCGACAGGCTACTATATCATCCGGGTTCCCCCGGCAACAGGAAAGAGGTCGAAAGAATAAAAACAACGGTACATCTTTGTGCATCAATTATTCATGGGGCAACGGGAAAAAAAGGTGGATCCGGATATACTGGAACCATAAGGTAAAAATGACTTTTTAGGTGGATCCTTTCGTCCAAAATGTTTTCAATCTTCCATTTTCCAGATATTATAGATGATCCCGATCCTGGCACCCACGACCATATTCTTTGACTCCTTCAATCTGTAAATATAGTACCATGGATCATGGTCATAAATACCTATTGAACCTATTTCGGCCGAGGCAGCAGCAGTGAACAGGATATTCCTGCTAAGGTTCAGGTTCAGCTCCAGGCCCAGCTGGGCTCCCATATCATGATTCGTATACCATTCCCCTGCATAGGGCACGCATACCAAAAGAGGAAAGACAACGCTCTGATAATTGTCTGATTCCTTTATAAGCTTTGCAAGATATATCCCTGACCATACGTTCAGCTCCCAGGCATTCATGGATTCTGCTATTCTGACTTTCAGATAAATAGGTACTTCAATATAGTTAGTTGTTGTCCGATAGGTAACCATCCTCCAATATTCAAATTCTTTATGAAGGTCAATGTTGTACTCCTGCCCTTTCTGGGAGTATATCAGCCCTGTCCCCATTGCAAGCCACTTCCTTTTGACTTCATAGTTGATGCCAAAGGAATACCTCATGACCTTTTTCCTTGTCACCGGTGCCTGCGTGAATTTTCCCGTGTTGTAATCGCTGCCGGTAAGGATGATCTGGGGCATTATATATGGAGTGATCCTTATCTTGTACTGGCAGAACAGGGATTGCAGATGAAGAAGGATGTAAAGTATTAAAAGCAGCCTTTTCATATAGCAGGAAATATCAACCCTGAATTACCATAACTGTCCGTTTAGCTCTTTCAACACCGGGGAAATATCGCCGTATGGGGAAAATGATGCTATGTTAAAGTTAATCAATTATTTTCAATACAGTCCACCGGAAGAGAATGCTGATTTGGAATAGCATATCCTTAGTTTCCGGTATACAGAATGTGAAAGGATTTCTTGGCTGCTATCCGTGATGTGATCAAAAATTTTTAATTTTAGTCGTGCTAAGTATTGATCCAGTTGACGATCATTATTGAGGCTGTCAATCTTATAACATCGTTAGCATGAACACACCTTTTATAAAACCAATTATTGCACAACATGAAAATTCCTGATGACCATTTTCATGGGATGAAGGCCCATTCCTGCTGTCCTTCAGCGGATCAAAATAATCCTGTAGCAAATAATGGTCTGAGCCGCCGCAAATTCATCAAGGTCACCGGGGGAACCACCCTGTCGGTCATGGCCCTGTCGGGATTGTCCTGGCGGGCGCTGGCAGGTGCTTATACAGGTGATGAATCCCGCAGTTTTGTCCGGCGTGCACTGTCCGTAAAACCCATACTTGTTTACGACCTGCCTGAATACAAGCCTCAGACAAGCTGGAGAAGCTGGGGAGGGATCCATTCAGAGAAAGCTGCGGATGAAGAGATCGCAAGAATAAAAGGAGAGCTTGATAATCTTCAATTCCAGGCAGATTTTCCTATTCAGATATTACCTGTATCTGCTATCCGGGGAGCCGGTGATGTAGGAATGCTCGGTGACCTGGCCTCTGCCGATGTGTTCCTTGTTTATGCAGCGGGTGGCTGGATGGATACGTTTGACGCGCTGCAGAAAATGAACAAGCACATGATCTTTTTCTGCCGTCACAAATCAGGACCGGTATATCTCTGGTATGAGATAATCAGTCCGCGTTATCTCAGGCAGCACACCGACCGGCTTGCCCTGTCGGGGATTGACGAGCAGGATGTGGTGATCGACAGCCAGGATGAGATACTCTGGCGTCTCAGGGCATTATGCGGACTGAAAAATACCCTCAATACGGGGATCATAGCCGTCGGTGGTGCCGGAGCCTGGTCACAGCCCGATGAAGTTGTGCAGGGACTGGTAGGTGAGAAATTCAGATTCGATATCCGGACATTATCATACGATGAACTGGGCAACCTGATCCGTGAAGCACGCAAAGACAGTTCTGCTTTCAGCCATGCTCAAAAACGGGCACAGGAGTACCTGCTTGACAGCGGTCTATCCCTTGAGACCGGCAGGAAATTCGTGGATAATTGTTTCCTGCTCGATGAGGTCTTCAGGAAGATCATGGAAAATGCACAATGCCATGCAATAACGATCAATGGCTGCATGGGAACCATCATGCCTCTGGCGGAAACATCTGCCTGCCTGACGCTGAGCCTTCTGAATGATGCCGGATACCTGGCATTCTGTGAATCGGATTTCGTGGTTATCCCGGCCGGTGTACTCTTGGCGAATATTTCCGGTAAACCGGTGTTCCTCAACGATCCGACTTACCCTCATGACGGGATCATCACACTGGCCCATTGCACCGCCCCCAGGAAAATGAACGGCCGGGATAAAGAGCCGGCAAGGATACTGACCCACTTTGAGTCGGATTACGGAGCCGCTCCTAAGGTGGAAATGCAAACCGGACAGGTAGTAACCAATATAATACCCGATTTCCTTGTGAGCCATTATATCGGGTTGAAAGGTACAATTGTTGACCATCCTTTCATGGATATCTGCCGCTCACAGATCGATGTCGGCTTCGAGGCTGACAGCACTGTCCTGGCAAAGCGTATGCAGGGATTCCACTGGATGACAGGGTATGGAGATTATATGAAGGAGACAGGTTATGCCTTGAAGCGGATAGGAATTGAGTGGGAAGAACTTTAGAATGGAGTTCCCCGCTTACTGATATTTATCATATATTTGTTCTCTAATATAAATCAGACCATTCAGCATAATTCTTGTTTTCAGTTATCAAATTAACATATGTCTAAAAAAGGAACACTTAATGGCACTTGGGAGAGCGGAACCAATGCAATTAAATACCGATTGCCTGTGATCATTTTCAAAGACCAAAACAATAAGATATTTTATTGTCCCTCCCTTGATATAAGTGGATATGGAGCTACCGAGAATGATGCTTATCTTTCCTTTCAGGAAGTATTAAAAGAATACTTCAGATATACCACAAATAAAGGTACCCTGGCATAGGACTTACAAAGACTTGGCTGGACATTGAAGAAGAGTTTAAAGAGCAAAGCAACTCCGCCTACACTCAGCAGTCTTCTTGAATCTAATAAAGATTTCAGCAGAATTTTTAACACCTACGATTTTAAGAAAATTGAAGCTGAAATAGATTTGCCCGCAATCGCCTGATGGCCAAGCAAGCTAAAAACATATCAATCCGTGAATTTAAATTATTTTTAGTTTTTCATGGATTAAAAAATATCAGAACTTCTAAAGGTCATGAAATATGGTTGGGAAAGATTTGTTGAGGCCAGTTGTATTTCAGAATCACATTGATCCAATACCTCTCTTCATAATTAAAAACAATCTCAGAACTATGAATCTGACCTTAAAAGATCTTCGCAACTATCTTGAAATTATGAAATAATCTCAAGCAGAAAGGTTTCACGGATAGCGCACGTTTTCTTACGCGTGCTCATCATCGTTGTGAGTCGTGAGTCGGAAGTCGGAAAAACCTGGAACTATTCTTTCCTGCCTAAAAGCCTAAATGCCTACAGCCTAATTACCTAAACACGGAACCCTGCCCGAACGTTCCACCAGTTGGCGGATCAGGCGGACGTTCGGTACGGGCAGGCTGAAACTATTCCTTCTTCTTCAATGCAAATACCAGGTACCTCGGATTGCCTTCGATGGTACTGCTAACTTTCCAGTGAACAGGTTCCGCAATTCGTTTCAGGCCGTTTACACCGAGAAATTTTATTTTAATATTTGAAGATATTTTCAGTGCTGCAACGATACCTGCATCTATGGTGCTTATATCGTGGAGAAGGGTACCTGCAATAATGACATCTTCATTGGAACAGTCATAGATGGTTTTAAGGTTCCGGATGATCACCTCATCGGAACAGTATTCAAACAGGCCTCCTTCTGATGCGCACAGCTGCAGCCATTCTTTTCTCTCAGAAAGTAATTCTGCCAGTTTTTGTGTATCATTCCAGTCATAAGGAATATGCCTGAATGTAATATCCAGCCCTTTAAATTTACCACCCGGTTCTTTCAGTGCGGTGATGCATCTTTCAGCAAAAGCAGGTCCGCCGGTATCAATATCCAGAACGTTGATCTCAACCTTCCTGTTTTTCAGTAAAGCAGGGTCTTTTTGAAGAATTAAAAAGAGGGCATTAATGCTGTCGCTGGCAGAACCTCCTGCAATATTTATAAAGCAGAGATTTTTTTCTTTTGATTTCGCGAGCAATGGAATAATGGATACTGCCTGGCATATGCTCATATCCCTTGCCCGCATTCTGATCATCAGCGAGCCAAATCCTTTGGTTACCATCCTGTCCCAGAATCTCCTCCTCCCCTTACCAATGAGTATTGGTCCGAGCTTCATCATCAGGGTACTGATCCCGGTGGCAAAGGATACTTCATTATCACTTTCTATCAGTTCAGCCATCGCAAAGGAATGTTTAATCCAGTATTTTTTGATGTACGCTGGTATTTTGTTGAATTTTTCGGCATTCTTTTCCGCGTTCTTTTCAACGTAGGATATCAGCTTTATAAGCCTGTCCTCATTGATGGTGGATATAAAACCCGGGTGAGTAATATCCAGGACCGGCAGCTCAACGCCATTTGAGGTGAAGACATAGGATAGTCCGGGAAGCTTTCTTTTAATACGATACAATTTATCAGGCATACCAGTCCTCCTTATTTTTCTCGTTTTTGAGGGATAAGTATTAACCGCAGGGACGAGTTTTTTGTTATGTATGACCACGCCCAGTTGATAAAAATGATCAGCTTGTTTTTCACGCTCAGTATAAGCATCAGGTGGAGGAACATCCATATCAGCCAGGCGAAATATCCTTTTATTTTTACAGTCCTGAAATCGACCACAGCTTTGTTTCTCCCGACCGTCGCCATGGAACCAAGATCCCTGTATTCGTATTCCCTGGTTTTCCTGTTCAACAATATGGCTTTCAGATTTTTTGCCAGTAATTTAGCCTGGTTAATAGCCACATTCGCTACCTGTGGATGGCCACGCGGATATAAAGGGGTTTCCATCAGGCATATGTCACCTATGGCATAAATATCTTCACAACCATGCACCCTGTTGACCCTGTTCACCTTTATCCTGTTCCCCGCGGTGACGCATTCAGCCGGTAATCCCTCAATGGTATTTGCTGTCACTCCTGCGGCCCAGATAACCGTTGTGGTCCTTATAGCTGCTCCTGAACTTAATGTAAGGATTTCTCCATCGTAGTTTTTCACAAATGTTTCCGTTACCAGGTCCACTCCCATTTTTCTCAGATATTTCTCCGAAGCGCGTCTTGAAGATTCGCTCATAGTATTTAATGTATACCTGGTTCCTTCAACCAGCGTTATCTTAAACCTGGAGAAATCAATTTTAGGATAATCATGCGGTAAAATATGCTGTTTGATCTCGGCAAAGGCCCCTGCCAGCTCAACACCTGTCGGACCCGCCCCTACCAGAACTAAATTCAATAATGCTTCTTTGTCTTCCTCCTTTGCTGAAACAACCCGTTCAAAAGTCTGCAGAATATGATTTCTGATGGTGATGGCATCATAGGTGGATTTTAAGGTAAAAGTATTCTTTTCAATCTCCTTGTTCCCGTAAAAGTTTGTCCTGCAACCCATTGCCAGCGCCAGGATATTATAGCTGAAATCACCGATAGTTGTGCTGATGGTTTTAATATCCCGGTTGACACGAATGACCTCTGCCAGCCTTATCTGTATATTTTCCTGGTGCCTGAACATATAACGCAAGGGGAAAGAGATGCTCGATGGCTCGATCTGGGAAGCTGCCACCTGGTAAAATAATGGCTGGAACTGATGATGATTGAGTTTGTCTATCAGAAGGATATCAAATAATTTTTCATCCAGGTTCCCCGCTAACTGAATACCACCAAAGCCGGCGCCAATAATTATTACTTTTTGTTTCATTTCCTGTAATGGCTTTTCTGTACTTATAACTGACCGGAAGGTTTTGCAGTGTGCACTTTCTTCAGTTCTATCCTTACATACACCGGCAGGTTGCCAAGTGCTATCTTCCGGAGATTAAAGCTCTCCGAGAACCTGGATCGTTTTATTATCCCGTCAAATTCACTTAAAGTGTAGGTCATACTGAGTTGCCGTAAAAGAAAGAATTCTGACACCTTCCTGCGGAAAAAACTGTATTCCCTGAGGTTACTTTCCAACCCGGCTTCCAGGGATTCCCTGTTGAAATCTTTGTATGTTTCAAAGATGTATGCCATCCTGCCGGGTTTAAGGATCCTGAATATCTCATCCAATCCTTCGACGGGTTTATCCCAGTTGTAAAAACTGCCTGAGCTGACAATGGAGTCGAAGAAGTCATCCTGGTATTCTGTCCGGACAATGTTTCCCAGCCGCAGGTCAATATGTTCAATATGCTGAAGGTTTTCTTCCGCAACCTGTAACATGGATGCAGATATATCAAACCCATACAGGTTCAGACGGGGCAGTTTCCTGTTGATTTCCGCAAGCAGGTGACCCGGGCCGGTGCCAACGTCCAGCAGGCATCCTGTTTCCACTATAGTCTCCAG
>Ga0172362_10001702_pt1 | contig 18889 bp, 16 predicted proteins | sample LakKivs1_kivu2a2_FD_114534 | JGI IMG/M metagenome (GOLD analysis project Ga0172362, IMG submission 114534) | Sediment microbial communities from Lake Kivu, Rwanda - Sediment s1_kivu2a2 | ecosystem: Environmental > Aquatic > Freshwater > Lake > Sediment | place: Rwanda: Western Province, Lake... | reverse complement strand
TGGACCTTGAACGCTTGTGACGGTTTTACGCAACTCACCTTCCATTTCTCCTAAGTCGTAGTGAACGCTTTTACCACAATTTCCCTAGACGGCAAGCTTAAAGTCATTAGTATTATTTTTCTATATAAATCAAGAGAATAATTCGTCATATAAGATAATCCTGTTTTTTCGATTGACGCCTTTTACAGCTGGGAACAGAACAGAACACTTCCGATACTCGTTAATATGAGAACCTATTTCGGTACATCAAAGGTGACAATGATGAAGGCTTTTTGCTGGTTACTTGTTAGTGAGAACTGGTAGTTTCGATCATCCATTCTTTTAGCAAGTCTGCTGGGAAATCGTCAGCCATCATTTTCATAGTTTCATCAGTTAACCTTCCGACCTCTTTTCTGCAGAAGGTGCAGTAGAATTTTCCGTCCACATCTTCCTCCGTTAACAATGGTGTCTTGCAGTGCGGACAGACTAATTCTCCGTCACGGTAGATTGGTGGCTTCGGTTCTTTCAATGCTTCTCGGCCTCACTCATTTTTCTTTCTACTGCTTCTTTGTAGTGGTTTAGGAGGCTTGTAAGTTTTTCCTCTTCGACCCTCTTTTGCAGGTAATTCCAATCCAGAGAATTGAATTGTGTGCTTAGCGTGGACATTATGTCTTCGAAGTCGTGTGTGCCTGGCCTCCTAGATTTAAGCTTCATTATAAGGTAGTCTTCGGGAGAAGGAATCAGAATTTTTTCCCCGTTCAAAACAACTGTTCTTGCTCGTTCTTCGGGTTCTCCGTCGAATTTAAAGCCTAGCTCGCTTGGACGAAGAATCATGTCAACCAGCGACTGCGTCTTCGTATCTCTCACCTTTATGAGACCTACTTCCCTAAGATCTTCTGGAGAGTTTATTTCCTTCTCGTGCCTTAGAGGGTAAAGCAGCGTATACCTGCCAGCCTGCAAGAGTTCGAAAAGGTTCTCTGCCCCCTTCTCACCCAAGGAAACCACAATGTCAACATCTCTTGAGAACCTTTCCCTACCGTAAAATTGGACTGGAAACGCTCCTGCTAGCACATACTTCACGCCACGCTTCTTTAATTCTCGAACCAGATCTATCGCCGTTTTCCGGGTTGAGGCTGGAACGAGTTCTCCCCTATAACTGATGCTTTGGCTCGGTTCGAGCCACGGTGCAGACTTCCCTTGACGCTTTTTCTTTCCCCGCCTCACTGATGAACGGCGTCTTCTTTGAGCGTAATTTGGGTTCGGTGGCTTTCCATATCTCATACTCGTCAAAAGTAAAATAGAAAGACAGGGTCTTAAGGCTTACGTGCCACTCTCTAGGACGGGATATCGCGACATTTAGAGCCCAGAAAATGAGATACACATCTAAAACACCATTTTTCCGATATTCCCCACTAACGGAACAAAATCGGACATTATATATTTGAACAAGAATTTTCAAAAGATAAGCAAATCACCAACATATATGTGTCTTTGGCTAATCTTAAAAGAGATTAGATATATTTGGATTAGCGGGAAAGAATGGTCGATAACTTGAAATTGGCTTTGCAGAAAGCGATATCGCTTCTTCAAATGAGAGATTACAATGAAGCCGTAAAAGAATTTGAAAAGTTATTAAAGTTAGACGATAATCTGCAGCCGGTTTATTATTATTTAGGAGTGGCACATCTGAATGAAGGTAGAGCTGATAAAGCAATCGTAATATGGAATAAAGGGATTGATAAGTTCCATCCATGGCCTGCTCTTGATGATATGATTATTTCGGCGTATAATCAAGCAGGATGGATTAACTATAAGAAAGGTGTGAAAGATAAAGCGTATTTGTGCTTTGAGAAAGCCATCAAGTCTTATCTGGATTATCTTAGTTTGCATAAGGAAATTGACCCTGAAAAGAAAATGTTGTTCAGTCGCCTTTTTGCAGATGCTTGTAAATACTTGGGAATCATGAATGCCGAAAAAGGATTACCGCAACGTGCAATTCCCTTTTTCGAAAAAGCATTGGAACTCAACATGTCAATCAAAGGTGTTAAAATGCGGTTAAAGAAGGCACTTCAATATCAAAATGATAAAGTTGAAGTTGATCCTATTCTGTTGACCATACCGAAGCTTCCAGTAGCAGACTCAACTTCGTCGGCTACTGCAAGATCAATTCATGCTGAAAGAATCATGCCTAGTCCTAATGATTGGAAATATCCTTATCATGGGTTCGCAAAAGAATATTCAAAGAGTTCGTACTATCAACGGGAATCAAAAATAATGGAACCATTTTGGAACGAAGAGTGCTCAAGAGCGCTGCAAAAAGCGAACAAAAAATACAGTTGGCACTGTTGGGCTTACATAACCGATGAAATCATAAAGGTTCTGCCTCCTGATCGACTAAAAGAACTCAAGAGATGTTGCAATGAGAACGGAGTGACATGGTATAATGCTATTATGAGGTATGCCATGGCAAAGAGAGAACAGCTTAAACTTATATACGTGAACCCCCGGTTCAAGACTTGTAAACATTGCAAGAAAAACTTCTTTGAGGGGCAGATAGAAACTGTTTTAACAGATTATCTTTTCAGAATAGATAGCCCTATAGAATATTGTCACAGGTGCTTAGCTGCTGCTTTTTTGGGAGCACACAAAACAGAAAAGAGTATCGAAGCTCTAAAGCAGGATCTTGCAAATTTGGTGCAGGCACTTGGATTCATCCCTCCTAGAAATTTATTCAACAATAAGAATTTTGTGGAAACTATCCCTAAGAATAGAACAAATCAGGTCATTCCCGCACTAATCACCATAGCTCATCCAGAAGTTTATGAACAAATGTTTGGGTCATGGTTAAACGCGCTTATTGTTTCCGGAACCTTAAACGATGACGCTCATAGGCTAATATTCGGAACCATGTGTATGGCTGAAGATGGTCATGAGTGTAGGTCTCTTGCAGAAAAGTTGATAGACGATTGGCTATATAAGAACGGTTTAGCACATGTAACCGAGCCGTTTTATCCAGTGGATGCCGTTCTGAATCCTAATGGTTTGATGAGAGCAGATTGGCAAGTCGAAGACTTTTTTATCGAGTACTTTGGCCTTGTCGGGTTAGAAGATTATGAAGAGAAAATGAAAGTGAAAAGAAGAATATGCGAAAAACACGGAATTAGGCTTGTAGCTATAATGCAAGAGGATTTACCCAATCTAAATACTAAATTACAATGCTTGAAAAGATAGAACCTGTGTGCCCATCCAGCTGCGATGTTAGTTGTTCAGGTTTTTTGAAACCTCTGAAAATGCCCGGGTCCGCGAAGCATAGATTATTGTTCTCTGGACACTATTTTTGCAGTTCTTGGTTGAAACGCAGCTATATATTCTAGCAAGAGTGGAAATTGTCTAGACTCTCTCGGCATTCTAGCTGAAACTGTCAAGAGAAAGTAAAGGAGGCTGTTTTTTGGATCGATAACTCCTACAAACCCAAGTGCTCTCTTATCCTTCGCATAAATATTGAGTGGATCTTTTTCATCTCTGATGTTGTGAATTACGCCTTGGTAAGAACAAACACCGCATCTGGAGTCTGAAGAGCATCAATGTCGAGTCGTGAGATTGCCTCCTCGATATTCTTTATCAAGGTTCCTATGTAGGGAGATTTGAAGTAAAAAATAAAACAGGGTATTCGAGTCCATAATTCAATTTCATACTTGCTACCGAAGACCGTATCGCCCTTCATCGGTTTTCTTTCAAGACTTTTTATAGCTTGGACTTGTTTAAGTCCTCGGTCCAATTCAGAGCGACTTGAGACATCTGACTTCACTTCAATAGCACCAAGAACACCTTCAGCAAAGAACAAACCTGGACCTTTTTCTTCAAAGGTGAAAGGGTGATAGGGGCTACATATCACTACATCAACCTGCCCTGACCTGTGTTCTTTAGAATCCACTATTTCACCAGAGCCTATAGAACAGGTTCGAGGCAAATATCGTCGCAAGAATTCCTTAACTATCTCTTGCCTACGTTCACCAATATCTACCGTGGCCTCGAATCGTTTGGCAGCTTCGTCAAAATCATGTCGCATCTCAACTGCTGCATTTGACAATAGTTCATCTAGAAGAGACATACGCCATCACAAATGTGGCACTTTGCCTAATAATATCTTTGAAATTGCAATTACAGCTTATATACTTTCTTTTTTGTTCCGATACCTCTAACTATTAGAATAAGGATTGATTCTTCGTCTTCCTTTTAATCTGGTAATTAGAATAAAGTACAACAAGTATCAGCTCTAATTACCATTCGTTATGTTTAAATTGAGAAGAAAATAAGTTTTGCCATATCACATCTTTTGGATTTCTTTTTAATTCGTTCTTAACAAAATGATTGAATACATCTCGGGGAGTATTTGCTTTCAGAGCAAGACCTTTAATAATATTATTCCAATTTTTATAAGTATTCCATCTCTCTTTTGAGACATCATTTATTGCATTTATTAAGCAAACATCAATATCTGAACCTATCACTTCTTTAATAATTGGAAAAGAAGATGAATCTTCTTCATTTGGTCTGAAAACAACTACCGAAGAATGCTTACATATAGATTGAATGCTTTGCAGCAGTTCATCTGAAATTTTACAACCTAATGCGATTGAATAATGAGGTTTTAGATTAAAATTGGATGCGATATCTACCATTTTTTCAGCTTGTTTACGAAATTGTCCTGCATGAGGATCAGACATCCCTATCTTTTTTCGATTCTTTGACCAACCGACTTTTATTTCACAACCAAAAAAGATTCCTTGATTTTTTGCTTCAAAATCAACTCTGCTAACATTGGGTTGTCTTGATGGCATATTAGGATAATCTTGTCTTACAATTTCAGACTCAGCAAAGACAACTTCAAAATTATTTCTTTCAAAACCCTTTGTTAATATATCGGCAATTAATGGTCCTTGATACCATTTAAATAACATTTTATCACAAAACATAAGCATCACCTTGTTAACTTAGTCGCATTCCTCATGGTGCCAGCGAATTAATTTAGTTTGTACTTAATCTTGAGTAATTTCCCCTTCATATAGGACTGCAAAATCTGGATATATTAGGATTATGTCCGTCTGTGGGTCAACTAGAACATCTATGCCACTAACTGTTGTTTTAACTACAGCATGACCCACTCCCGGAATATTGAGTATCATATACCGTAAGGTTGTTGTTCCCCATGAATATGTTTTAACAACTTCGATGGAATTGACGGCGGAAACATACTTGTTCATTTCGTCGTCATACAAGTCATAACGAGTAAAGTGGTAGTATCCTGCTGCTTCCGCTCTCTGGATAAAGTCTTCTATGAATTCAACACACGTATAGTTACTTGTCCATTCGGCATCACTAAGGTCATCACTGTTAAGATAACTTATCAGACTATTTAATGAAGCAAATACTTTCGTAACTGTGAACGATACTTTTCTGAACCCCATGTTTCCTGCCGTATCATTAGCATAGATAGTAAGTTTATATCGACTTGGAGGGAGGTTTAAGGTTGTATTACTTGTTAACGTGACGCTTTCAGCATCATTTAAGCTGTATCCCATCCAAGAGGCTGGTTCGTTGATAATGCAGGTTAGGGAAATTGAACATGGAACAGCGACAACTTCATACGTTTCTGTTTTTGGCGATATTATTGTGATAATTGGGGGCAGAGTGTCAACAGTAAAGTAAACGGTATCAGAGGACACGGTATTTATTATATTACTAGTGTAAATTGTCAGATTGTGCGATCCCTCTGACAGCCTCGTTAAGGTCGTATTACCAGTAATTATTATGGTTGCCTGGCCATCTAAACTATAGCTCGTCAAAAGGGCTGATTTGTTGATTGCATAAGTTAAGTCAACAGTGTTAGAGCTGTATGTCCTATTTTCGGGCGATATTATTGTAATGGAGGGTGGAGCATAATACACTACAATGACGAAATACCCAATGAAAAAAAGAAGCCCAAGTAACGCAAAATTTCTAACACGTCGAAGAGTTTTCTTTTTTCTATTTATTGCACGTACTTGGTCAAATCTCTCACGTTCTTCTAACTTTTCCTGTTCTTGAGCCCTCTCCAACTCTTGCGATACTTCTTTAGACACATATACTCCACGCTTAACTCTAATGTGAGGTGGCGGCATTTTTGGCAAACATAGACAGCTATGAGCTTCTGGCAAACGATGTTCTGTACAGAAAGTTTTTCCACAGTAGTTACATTTGAAAGGCAGAATCTCTTCCCTGCCACAAACTTCACATTGACGATGACTCATTGTGCTTCTTCAGCTCGTTTGCCTATCTATGGCTCTGTTTTAACTGTGCCGAATCAAAAATTATGTTTTTCCATTTATTCCCGTTGAAAACTATTTCTGTCTGAGGAGTTTGCTAGAAAAAATTTAAATGGGTTCCGTTCTTTACTCAAATTCAAGGTGTTAGATATTGAGTTCTATGAAAGAAGCCATCAAAAGAATATATGGGGACAAATGCCTGATTTGTGGTTTATCTGGTAACTCTCAAAAGAGAGGGTAGGGGTGGAACACACCATTAGCCGACTGAAAAAGTTTCGCGTAATGACGCATACATTCAAAAACCGCCTCAAACACTACGACACCATGACAAACATAGTTTGCGGACTAACAAACTTCAGAATAACAGGAACAACAGCCATCTGAAAAACAATCACAAAAACCACTAAAACCCACAAAAAACGCCAAAACATAATAACGACTAAGGTCTATTAGACTTTGTTTACCATTCTAAAATGTATGCGGTGAAACACTAGTTTGTCGTTTGAGATACAGGAATTGCCCGACGTTATAAGGGTCTTAATCCTCATAAACCTCAGCAGAGGAACAGCCTTAAAGAAGACGCAGATTAAACGGAGAATTGACAGAATCTTCAAGCGCCAAATGTACCTTGAAATGGGTGACTTGGACGAAGCCTTGGATGAGATGATTACCGAAGGACTCGTCATAAATCAGGGCGAAATAGTTCAGCTAACGGAGAAGGGAATTGGTCTGGGCAGTGAATGGCGGAATCTGCTTTGGAAGCGTGAGCCTATCCTCGAGGTCGTTGCAGGCGTAGCCGACGGATCCATCACTGGACTCGTAGTTATCCTCTCAGCCTTTATAGCGGGGTTAACTATAGGCACAACTACGTTTGCTGCTCTCTTAACGCTAGCAGCCGTAGCTATAACAAACTTCTCAAGTTTCATACTCGGCGGAATAACCGAGGACTTGGCAGACATGATTACCCTCCAGAACCTAATGAACTACAGCCTAAGCGACATACCGGACAGAGAGGAGCGAGCCAAGTCTCTTCTTTTGGTGAAAGAACTGTTCATCCTTCTGAAAAAGGAAATTGGCAGGACAAACGTTTTTTCCGCCGCATTATGTGGGGTAACCACCTTTGTAGCAGGCATCGTGCCCATACTGGCTTATCTAATGTTGCCTTCGCCACTTGACATTATTCTTTCCCTCTGCATAGTTGGAAGCATTGCAGGCGTCTTCCTCATCCGTTACCGTTCCCAAAAGACAAAAGTACACTGGAAAATAACATTTTTCCAAACAGCGATAATCCTAGCGATCGCGGTTGTCGCATCGTTATTGCTAGGCGGCAGCATATAAGGAAAAACTTAAAGTTCGACACTTCTTGCGTTTTCCTAAATAGCAGAGCTTTCGAGCCATACACTGTTTCTGATATCCCCTATTATCAGAATTTTGGCCTTCTTTAAATGAGAGCTTGATCTTTATCTTTGCAAAGATGCAGTCAAGTTTGTTTTGGTGAAGAAAATGAAAGACGTTCGGAAGGTGGCAAACGATCTCTACTTTATTGAGCAGTCTTTGCGACCTGGGTGGTTTGTGGGAGTAAGTGTTGTTCTAGGAAGTGAAAAGATTGGGTTAGTTGACACTGGTTTCGAAAGAACTCCGGAAGAGCATATATTCCCTACGCTCAGGAATATGGGACGCAAACCAGAAGAGATCAACTATGTTGTCAACACTCATAGAGACGGAGATCACGTTCTTGGAAACAGCGTAATAAAGAAGGAGACGGGAGCCAAGATTGCAGTTCATGAACTTGAGGCTGAAGCAGTGGAAACTGCAGACATCAAGCTAAGAGACGGTGACACTGTGGAGCTAGGCGACAGAAAATTCATGGTTGTGCACACTCCCGGCCACAGACCTGGAAGCATCTGTCTCTATGACAAAGATAAGTGCACTCTGATTACTGGAGACTCCGTTTGTGGCGATAGAACGGACCTGATAAGGATGGATAAAGAGATCTATATCAGCTCGCTACGTAAACTGTTAGACCTCAAAGTCGAAGTAATGATCATGTCTCATCCGTTTTTACCCATGGGCAAAAGCGTCTTGACCGAATACGAGCCTGAGAAGATGATACGTGCGAGCATGTCGATTGCAGAAAAGCTACAGTAGTTGGTGAATGATCTGCGGTCCACAAGTGGGAGGGATAGCAACGACTAGGAGAAAGGTTGTCGTTACCGGAGCTGCCGGACTTATGGCAGGCCTACTGCTACCCACGTTCCGGGAGCAATACGACCTAACCTTACTGGACATCCGCGAGACGAATCGAGATGGAAAACCAGTAGAGGGAATCAAAATTGCGGATCTGCTCAACAGGAACCGCTACATATATAAACATCACTTCAGCGAAGCAGATGCGGTTGTCAACTGTGGATTCGTTCAGCCGGAAAACCCTTCCGATCCTGAAAAGCGTTTCTGGGCCGAGTTCGCCAATGTGCAGATGGCTTACAACATCTACCAGACAGCATGGGAGGAGAAGGTACACCGGGTGATCGTGTGCAGCTCGAATCACGCAGCTGACTACTACGAACCCTTGATTCTGGACGGCAAGTGGGACTTCGTTACGCCAAAAATGAAGGCAAAATCAGACAACTATTACGGATGGGCCAAAATAGCATATGAACAACTTGGATTCGTCTTCGCCGTGGGCAAACAGAACGGTCGCCCGTTAGAGAACGTGCAAATTCGCATCGGTGGGCCGCGGGAGACGGATGTTGCGACGAAGTGCAAACTAGGGGACTTGCGGTGTGTAAGACGGGCATTAGCCGTGTATATCAGCCAAAGAGACATGGCTCAGTTGTTCATCAAGAGCATAGAGACTGAGGACATACGCGATGAACAGGGCGTGCCTTTCCAAATATTCTACGGCATAAGCAACAATCCACATGCCTTCTGGAGCATTGTTAACGCCCGCAAGGTTATTGGTTACGAGCCTCAAGACAATAGTGAAGTACGGTTTGCAGACTTAATAGCGAAACATATTCGTGCCACTCGAGAACCAGTAGCCAGAGGAAGGTGTCAACGTGAGATTCATAGTTTACGGTGCAGGCGCAATAGGTAGCACTATTGGAGGACATCTATTCAGAACCGGTCATGATGTCAATCTCGTTGCCAACCCAGAACATGTGGACAAAATCAGAGAATATGGTCTAAGTCTAGTTACACCTGACGGAACTCACAACTTGAAGATCCCAGCTTTCAAGAGGGCAAAGGAACTGGCTCCCTTCGATGATGAAGACGTGGTGTTGCTTACTGCAAAATCTCAACATACACCTAGATGCCTAGGACAACTGAAGAATGCTGGCGCTGCTAGGTCCCTTCCGATCTTCTGTTGCCAGAACTCCATATGGAACGAGCCTCTCGCAACCAGAGTATTCGACAAAGTATACGGAGTGATGTTGACCGTACCCGGCATTTTTTTGCAGCCGGGGATAGTGATCAACCCTATCACCAGGAACGCGGGTTTCATTGAAGTTGGGCTCTATCCACGCGGCTCAGATAGACTCACACGAAAGGTCTCAGAAGCTCTCAAGAAGGCGGGTTTCGCTGGCGGCGTAAATGAGTGGGTTATGAAGGCTAAGGCAGCCAAATGTCTAGGCAACTTAGCGAACGCAATGGGAGCTATCACCGACGGGAGGGGAAGTGGGGAAAAGTTCATAGCTGAGGCGAGAAAAGAAGCTATGGCTGTTTGGCGCGAAGCAGGGATCGAATGGGAAGACCGGGAAAGCTTCAGAAAAAGGACTCAGAGCAGCAGGGGTGTAAGCAGGATGCCTGAAGGATATATAGATCAACGTAACCTTGGCTCCTCTTGGCAGAGCCTTATAAGAGGAACAGGAAACATTGAAGCGGAGCAGCTTAACGGCGATGTGGTAAGGTTAGGTAGACTTCTCGACATATCAACTCCGCACAACGAAGTTCTGTGGGAAGTGGCTGACGAAATGGCCAGAAACAGAGAGAAGCCTGGGAAATACAGTGCGGAAGAGCTTCTAGAAATGGTTAAGGACAAGATCCGTGTATCTGGAGAATAGACAGCCGAAGACTAAGTTCGTAGATTCCGATAACTGTGCTTATTGGGAAATGTTTAATATTTTTGAAGTTATCTAGAAGGGTTGGGAGCTTATGGGACTTAAGATGTTTCACTTCCAAGTCTTGGGGATCATGTTGATGGTTCTCGGTGCACTCCTATTTATCGCGCCTATACTTATTGAGAAAATACCCTCTTTAGAAGGTATTCCATGGATAATCCTTTACGTCTATCGCAAGGACGGATTCGTTTTCGTAACCTCACCGCTCCTGATAATGATTAGCATCGTGTCACTTCTTTGGTGGATACTTACCCGATCAGGCACGCCTTGAAATCATGAAACAAAAGTTCCGAAAACGCCGAAAATCAGAACATTAGTATTCTTAAATATCTCCAAATTCAATTAATATGTGGAGCAGGTATGAAAGTTCTCGGAATAGTAGGAAGCCCTAGGAAAAATGAGAGAACAAACAGTCTAGTTGATGCAGCTTTAGCGGGAGCAGAGTCCAAAGGAGCCACAGTCGAGAAAATATTTCTCGTTGACTATGAAATAAAGCCGTTCTCAGGGTCAGGCGGAGCAAGTCAAGCCTATCTGTTCTGTCCAGAAGAACTGAGCAGACTGTGCGAGGCGGCTGACGCAATAGTTCTGGGAGCCCCAGTATATTGGGGTGACATTAACGGTATGACAAAGGACTTCATGGACACCGTGAGAATCTCTAACTCCAATGGGAAACTAGCACTCGGAGTCGCCATAGCAGGCGGGACAGGTAAAGGTCTGCTCTCAGGTGTGCAATCAATATATCATTTCTTCTTCCATAAGCAGATGAAAGGGATAGACCCGACGCCCGTCTCCAGGTTCAATCTGGAAGAAGCATTGGAACAGCTAAATACCAGCGGATCAAAGCTCGTCGAACTTTCGAAACACTCAACACCCTTTCCTGGGAGAATGGCGGATGATCGATGGCCAGAAGTCTTAGCTCACTACGCCACGCTCAAATATCTCAGATGCGACGCTGTTGATGAATTCGTCATGCTAGCTGAACAGTTAATAAAAATTTCTGATGGAGGCAACGTTGACAAAGCAAAAACTGAGCTTGACAGAGCCATACAATTCATTAGAGAAGGAAAGAGGAGCGAAGCTGCTCGACACGCAGTAAAGTCATATCAAATACTATATTTTGCCCCCCAATAGTATGTCCAACCTAAGGCTTCGTTTCCAAGGTCTCTGATATCAGCGATTATCGGGGCAAAAACATAAGAGTGGAGAAGACAGATCTCATGCCAGTAATATGGAGGTTTGATGGAAATGAAATGTCCTGAATGCGGAAAAGACATTAAAACTCCCGTCAAGGAATGGGATCTGAGCCCTAAAGTTCATGTTAAGATGTATGAGTGCTGCGGCAAGAAGTTCCGGGAATACACGAAGAAATAGAAGATCGTCTTATCCGACTTTTTCTTTATAGCCGCCATAACTATTTAGTAGCACTTTCTGTTAACCGTGATTATTAGAAATTTACTTCCGGTGATTGCTATAATAAGAATGTGGGCATCTTCAGCTAGCTCTCCCGTTCAACTTCAGCTTCTCTGCGAAGCTTGAGCAATCCTCTAGCTTCTCACTCTCGATGTTTTCACTTCAAGAGCCTATTTTCTCCGAACATTATTTTTCACCGCTGATTAGTCAGAGCCTTATATAATTCTGTTCAAATAGTTACAAAACAGAGGTAAACTAGGCTCTTGTAAAACTGGGCAATAGCAGATTGGAGGATGCTCATGAATCTCTATCATAAACTAAAATGGGTAGATTCAAATTATCTTTGTCCGAATTGTAAGAGACTACTCTATTCTAGAATAGGGGAAAAAGAAGATGTTTGCATAGAACGAAATTGCCTTATGTATCTATCAGATCTGATATTTCATGATGTCAATCAAGCATATGGCCTCAGAAAAGAGATGGAAGAGACAGAATCTGAGCTAAAGCTGAGAATCATGCAAACAGATCGAAAATTATTTGCAGGATTTCTACAACAACAGAGAAAAATAGTTGCAAAAAGCATTTTACGGGAAGGTGAAGCTTTGTTCAAGAGGTTGCTAGCAATTGATGAGATGCTAGTTCTTTTGAACTCTCTTAATATTGAAGGAAGTAAGCACGATCTTTCCCTGTTTGAAGAGATTATGCATGGCTATATGGATTTCTTTGATAAGATGTGTTTCATTGAAGATATGGAAAATAAGCGTGTATTGCTTTCAACAGACAACAGAGTATACATGCTGAAGTATTGGAATGTGATAATGCAATTTTACCAGACCTATGGGATAGTTGCTGCAGGAGAATCGGATCGGGAGAGTGTGTTTAGATACGCTGAGATCAGCAAGCAGACAAGAGAGAAGAAGGAGTTCCAACTTGGCATGGAATTAGGAGAACTTTTTGAACAAGAGTTTGACTTCATTGCTGCAATAAAATATGTTTTCGAGCGATACCATCGAACCTCAAAACTACACAGCTACGATCCTTCAGGTCTAGATATTGTAGTATTACTTGCCCTCTCCTTTTCAATAAAAGACGATGTTGAATATTGGTTACATGAATCGTTGAATCGCCTTTACACGATAAACACAAAAGGCAAAGGAAACTTTGGTCAATTCATCAGCGAATATGTTTTTTCTCTTGAAAAAGCACCGATCATAGTGTTTGATGGAGAATTCTACATTGTTGATAGAGAAACCATTCTTCTTTACATTAACTACCTAATTGGAAGGAATAGAAGAATGGTCGAAGGACAGAGTGGAACAGGAGCTGAGAGAATAATGAAGAAAAAGCAAGAAGCTAGTCGCATTTTTGAAAAATATATACGGAACCATCTTAGAGTATGTGGTTTTAAGGTAAATGATGAGCCAATTGTGGTTTCTGAACATAATGAGCAACACGAATATGATGTGATTGGAGTCAAAGAAGACACGAGAGAAATAGTACTTGTAGAAGCAAAATATCGCGATTTTTCTCCCTCCTCTCTAACTGGAGAGACCTTGCTCCAGCAAGAGCTGCTAGACCAAGAAAACGGACTTCTTTCAGAGGCTATAAAGCATCAAGCGAGACTAGTATTCTTTAGGAAATATCCTGAAAGGTTTATCCACGAGCTATCTCTTAAATCGCTATTTAAGTCTTATTTTGTATCCACTTGGATTGTAACAAAACATCCTCCATTGATCTCCAGATACAAGCAAGTCTCAATCACTGTATTTGATGATTTTTGCAACAGCTTCAAAGTAAGATAGTGTCATCAATGTCTGTTGTTGTACTAGAAATATCCTTCTTCTGTCTTAGGGTGAAAGTGAATACAGTTGATCATGTTAAGCTTGAAAGATTCCGTTAACCTCAAGAATCGGAATATTTTCGTAGAAAGGATCTAGTTGAAGTCTTATTGGTAAAACGAAGTGGGGCAAAGCTTATTGAGTCATTCAATCAAAGTTACCTAACATACGCTAACCAAATAAAAAATAACGGAAAAGAAATATCAAATACGGCTTAATAGTGTGACAATTGTCATGTCCGAAAAAGAGATGGGGAAAGAGAAGCTAAAGACTCTTGTTGCCAACTTTGATGAAATCCTCAGAAGCGGCAAAGAGAAGAACTTTAGCGAAGCCGATGTTAGTTCAAAATTCATTCTACCATTTCTAGATATGTTAGGTTGGGATATCAGCAGCATAGATGAGGTCAGAGAACAAAGGAGAACGCTATCTGGACCAGCGGACTATATTCTAATTGTAAATGGGAAGCCAAAGCTTGTATTGGAGCTTAAGAAATTCACAGAGAACCTTGATGGATACCGAGTGATTCGCGGACGTAAGGAGACGTTTCCAGAACAAGCTATGCGATATGCATGGCATCTTAAGGTTGAATGGGTTATTCTGACCAATTTCCGAGAAGTTCGCCTTTATAACTCGTTCTACAGAAAGCCTTTGGATGGATTAAGGCTAAAAATCCGCTATAATCAATTTCTCAGAGATTTTGAGAAACTCTGGATTCTGTCGCGAGATAGTGTTGAATCAGGAGAACTAGACAAAATAGAAAGAAAAGCAGAAAGAAAGAACGTCGATGAGGCTGTACTAGAAGCTCTGTTAAGGATACGTCAGCTTCTAAGTGAAAATATTCGATCAAAGAATTCCTCAATGACAGTCGCAGACATCCGAGAGAATGTTCAGATGATAATGGACCGTTTGTTAGTTGTTAGAGTCGCGGAAGATAGAGGAATGATAGGCTTTGAAAGCCTCTACAAGGAACTCGACTCATGGAAAAGTAGGGGCTTACCAACGCCTTTCATGCGAAGTCTCAAGAGCGTTTTTCGAGACTTTGATGAGATATACAACACGAAGCTCTTTGCGCATCATCCGTGCGAGGATTTATCCATCGACAATGAAATACTGGAGACTGTTTTTGATATCTTATACGAGTACAATTTCGATCTCATAAGTGCAGACGTTCTGGGGGCCATATATGAAGATTATATTGGTCATACGCTTGAGGAAGCTACCAGTGGCGGTGTCCAAATCAGTCAAAGCATGAGGGCTCGGAAGAGAATAGGTATCTATTACACGCCAACCCATCTTGTGGAATACGTGGTCCGTAATACATTGGGGGAGCTCTTGAAGAAATGCAAATCTCCAGAAGAAGTTTCGAGGATCAAAGTTTTAGATCCAGCATGCGGGTCAGGTAGCTTCCTAATTAAAGCATTCGACATTATCAAAGAATGGTATGACGATTATAATCAGAAAATAATAACCGAAGCCAACAAACAGAGCAGTCTTAAGGGATATCTTGAAACGGTGGCCGATGTCAACCGAAAAATACTGGCTGAAAACCTTTTTGGTGTAGACATAGATCCTCAAGCTGCAGAGATTGCTTCGGTCAATTTGATGTTGAAAGCCATAAAACGTGGCGAGAAGCTCCCTCCAATTATGAGCCAGAATATAATGATAGGAAATTCATTGGTCAATGGTAAGGAGGAAGGATACGACGGCTTGTCTGATGATTCAAAGCAGGGGTTGAGACCTTTCCTGTGGGAAAAAAAATTCAAGAACATCTTTTCGGAAGGAGGATTTGATGTAGTTGTAGGTAATCCGCCATACTTCAAAGTGCGAAGATCGAATCCAATACGCATTTCTCAAAGCTTTGAAGCCATCAAAAGCGGCCCAGTGAATGCTGCGATGATGTTTATTGACCGTGCAATAAACCTAACTAAGCCTGGCGGAAGAGTGGGTTTAGTATTGCCGAAGATGCTAACTTACACAAAAGGTTGGAATGGCTCAAGAAAAAAAGTGTTTGGAAACACAATCACAAGCGTTATAGACTGCCAAGAGGCATTCGAAGGGGTACTTCTAGAGCAGATCTTATTGACGCTTGAAAAGACATGCCCCGAGGATTCCCATGCCTACGATGCTGGCGAAGCCAAAGGAACAACAATAGAAGTCACTACCACCAAAATTCACCAAAAGATGGCAAAGAAGAATGATTTCATATTCCTTGAACCACAACACATCGCTTATGATATCAGAAAAAAGATGCTCAGCAAAACAACCAAACTCGGAAAAACATGTAACATAATTCTGGGACTGGGAATTCAAAGTCTTCCATGTTGGCGTGAAACGCCTTGTGAAAAAGATCTAATGATCTTACGAGGAGATGATGTACAGATGTGGCACATACGTGGCGGGATGTATTTCGCGCCAGACGAACCTGCGCTCCAGCAGTTCAAAGAAAATATCGCTCAGCTCAATGTTCCTCATATTGTGACTCAACGAATAGTCGCTCATATAAGGTATCCGAGACCACACATAATATTGATGGCAGCGTACACTGAAGGAGCTTTTGCTTTCAACACCGTAGTCAACATGTTTGTGAATGACCCAGATTATGATTATAGATACATATTGGGCTTACTTAACAGCAAGCTGTTCTCCTACTACGCATACAAATTCGTTTACAATAATGCAATGCGTTCAATGGATTTCTATGAAGACTATGCCAAGCGACTTCCGGTCAAGCCTCTACCAATGAGTGAACAAAAAGAAATTATCACCGTTGTAGAAGGCATCATCAGGCACTTTAAAGAGCCAAGTAGGAAAACACCAGAATACAGTAAATACCTAACTGAAAGCGTCGTAGATTATCGAGCCTTTAGAGATTATTACAAGCAACTAGACCCAGAAAACAGAGACCCGAAGGATGTGTCAACAGAGGGGGATATTAAAAGCCTTTCTGTAACTGAAGAGGGAGATTGGTTGGTTTTCACAGTTGATTATGTAGATCAAGCAAGCCGCAAAATGATGGAGAATCATGAACTGCTTAGATGTAGATTTCAAAATAGAGCTGTTCGTACATTCTTGTTAAACGAGATTAATACCAAAGGTCCGAGCCGACGTGGATTAAGACTTATCGATAATATTTTTAACAGCAGAATTCCCACTTTCAACAAGAAACTTGCCAAAGATGAGCAACTTATCAATAAGCAGTTATCCAAATATTTGAGGGACTTAGATGCACATAAAGCTTGGGAGCAAAAATACAAACTACTTGATGACGAATTAAATAAGAAGATTTACAAAATATATGGTCTTGATGAAAAAGAAATCAAACATTTAGAGGAAAACTCGCGTCCAACAGGTTGGCATGCAGACTAATCGAAGGGATTAGTTTCTTGTAGCGAGACTAGCGTTATATCAACCATACAACGAAGGCTGTCTTGTGTTCCGTTATTTCCTACTATCAGAGCTTCATTTTGTGATGAGATAACTATATATTGGCGGATCACCTTCCCGGAAAATCCCTTTTCAGCTTCTTCTTTTCACTATTACAAGAGCGATTACAAGAACGGCTCCAAGAACACCGATCCAAGGCAACATGTCTAAGAAGATGGCTATGAAACTCCTTTGGGGCGTTTTTGAATAAATGTAAATAGGTTCATAAGAGTCCCACCAACCATCGCCAAAAAAGGTCCATCCATAATCAACCCATATTTTGTATCTCATGCTAGGGCTGAGCTCAAACCTTTGTTCCCTAGTGACGTAGCATCTTAAGATGAGGCTTCCAGTTTGTCCTAATGTAAGTAACGTGTCATTTTTAGTCACTTCTTGATAGCCAGGTGCGCCAAAGCCGGCTAAGTGTGGAGAATGAAATATGATCTGAAACCCATGAGGGAAAATACTCTGGTTCACGTAAGTAAGTGTGACAACCAGATTGATATTGTAATAATGCTTTTCATTCTCACTTGTTACCCATTTTCCGTCTTCCTCTGATTCAATAACAACTTTGACGTTATAGCTAAAGCATAAGTTTCCATAAAGATCAAAGTTATCCTTCTCGTACTCTTTAGTCACAGTCGCCTTAGCGTCCACGACAGGAATTGACAAGATTGCTATGAGAACGATGACGAGAAGATTCGCCGACAACCTTCTTTCATTCATGTTGCATCCTCACCACTGTTCCTTAGGTGGGCACCAGTTTTGTTCTCCCTCATGACCCTCAACCCCATATCTATGTTCAATCCTATGTTAAACCATAATGCTTATTTGTTTTTTCGTGAAGCATATAGTAACGAAGTTACATAGGAAGTGTCATATGTTGAAAAAGGACTTGGATCGCATCATCCTTCGCTATTTAGCTGAACAAGACTGGCCTGTGACCACAGAGATGGTTGCCAAACATCTCAAAGTGTCTTGGAACACAGCTCAAATCCACCTATACAAACTTGTGGCTGACGGCTTAGTGAAAGGTAAGAGAGTTGGAAGGCAAAACCAGTGGATAATAAGCAGGGAAGCCACGACATAAAAGATTTCGTGCTTTGTCAAACAGCCATGCATGGCAGTCATGGTTCAAGTCTCGGCTCAGCGAGTTTGTACAGCCGGAGTTGTTCTTCTACGGGCGGTACGAAGTAGGCGCCTTTCACCTTGCCGAGGCTGTGTCCCTGCCAATACTCTATCAGTGTTTCGTTGAAGGCTGGGTCGTTCACCCGCGCCAGCTTGAGATTCGTAGCGAAGAATTTGCGGAGGTCGTGACTGCTAACGCTCCAGCCAAGCCCGGCTCTCACTGACATTCGGTAAAGAAAACTATTCACGTTCCTTGCGGTGCAAGGGAAAAGCCTGCTGGACCCTTTCAGCCCCTCTCTCGTCATCAGATGCTTTTTCAACGCCTCAACTGACATCTTACCGAGGAAGGTGTCGAACCAGCCGAGCTGCTTCTCCTTCCCGCGCAGCAATCTCAGATGGATATAGTCTGAACCCTTCTCGATCTGATCCGCTACAACGCCATAGTTGACTCTTAGAAGGTCTGATACGCTTAGCCCCGACTGTGCCTGGCAAAGCGTGTACGCCTTGTGCATGGGCTGCCGTGTGGCTTCCAGCAGTCTGCCGAGTTCTTCCCTTGTCAATCCCGGCTTGTTCTTAACGGGCCAGGTTGAAGGCGCCTCGTCGACATGCAGCTCAATATAGTTTGCTTTATAGAAACTGCGGACCGCGTTGTAGGCTGCAACAACAGTGTTCCTAGCATACTTCC
>Ga0172362_10001701_pt1 | contig 18903 bp, 13 predicted proteins | sample LakKivs1_kivu2a2_FD_114534 | JGI IMG/M metagenome (GOLD analysis project Ga0172362, IMG submission 114534) | Sediment microbial communities from Lake Kivu, Rwanda - Sediment s1_kivu2a2 | ecosystem: Environmental > Aquatic > Freshwater > Lake > Sediment | place: Rwanda: Western Province, Lake... | reverse complement strand
TTCGTAGCGCTTTCGCTGAATTACGCATAACGGCGCGGCGGTTGAGCCGCGTGCAGCGGGGGCGCGCCAGCGAGCCGCAGGCTAGCAAGGGGACGCCAGTCCGCCGCGCTGCTGCCCATCATCACAGACCAACCTCGGGGTACACAGGTGCACGGGCCTGGTTGATGACCTTGTGCAGCAACCGCGTTCCGCCTCCAATGAGTACTGCAGTGACCGCACGCCCCACCACCGGATTGACGGCCAGGGCAGTGAACAAGTTGGCCTCGAAGAACCACCCCAGCGCTGCGCCGGCCACCAGCGACACGTAGATCAGCCACCAGCGGGGGAGAAGCGGGGCCGCTGCTTCCAGTGGCTTATCGTGAAACCAGGCTGCGGTAATGGTGACTTGCTTATCTACTTGAATTGGATACAATCTGGAAATGGCGATGAATGATTCTGCTTCGAGCTCTGAGACCGAACTGCACATTTCTCCCAGGCCGGTGTTGGCCGCGCTGTTGGCATTGGGATGCCTGCTCTTCCTGGGCGCGGAGTTACTGTCCTATCCGTGGCAGACGGTGGATCGCACCATATCGCTTTTCTTGTTCCTGTCCGCCTTGTCAGGCGCCGGCTGGCTACTTGTCAACTGGAAGCCACTGGTGGGGCGCTGGTTTACCGTTCTGGCGCTGGCCATTGCCGTTCATCTCACGGGCCTCTGGCTGGACATACCTGCATCTCTCGCCTGGGCCGTGATCCCTACCGCTTTGGCCGTTCCCTTGGTCAGCCTCACCGCGGCGGCCGTCACTGCGGTGGGGGAATCTCTGCTCGTCGTGGCTTTGGCGGGCTATCCGGCCAGGGGGTTCGATTCGTCTAACGCCGTCGCTGCGCTGCTAGCCATCTGGGCTGTGTTCGGCGCTATGTGCGCTGTGTATCACCTGGTACGCCAGCGCAGCGCCTGGTTGGACGAGTACTTTGAGCGCGCGCAGCGGTTTCTGGAGGAAGCTCGCGATCACAGGGCCCAGTTGGAGCAGGCGCTCGACGATCTGGCGCATTCCAACCGCCAGCTTGCGCTGATGAATGAGCGCGTCGCCGTGCTGCGCCTGCTCGCGGAAGAAGCTCAAAAGGCCAAGACCAGATTCGTGGCCAGAGTCAGCCACGAGTTCCGGACTCCTTTGAATATGATCATCGGACTCGTTGATCTCGTGGTGGAAACCCCCCAGATGTACGACGTGACGCTCTCGCCCAGGATGCGGGAAGACCTTGAGGTCGTGCACCGCAACTGCGAGCATCTGGCTGACATGATAAACGATGTCCTGGACCTCACCCGGATCGAGGCGGATCGCATGGTGCTTTATAAAGAGCGCGTGGATATAGATCAGGTGATTGACAGCGCCGTGGAAGCGGTGCACCCTCTACTGGAGAGCAAGCAATTGGCTCTGCTTATCTCAGTTCCAGAGAACCTGCCCGAGGTCTACTGCGATCACACGCGCATTGAGCAGGTAGTGCTCAACCTGATGAGCAATGCGGTCCGCTATACCAAAGAGGGCAAGATCACTGTGACGGTCGCTCAAAGGGAGCAGCACGTCCTCGTAAGCGTCACCGATACAGGCCCGGGCATTCCACCGGAGGACGTCGAAAGAATCTTTGAGCCTTTCTGCCAGGGTACGAGGGAGCTCTGGCGCGACAAGGGAGGCAGCGGGCTGGGCTTGAGCATCAGCAAGCAGTTCGTCGAGCTTCACGGCGGCCGCATGTGGGTGGAAAGCGCATTGGGCGTCGGCACCACGTTCACCTTTGAGCTGCCCATATCCTCACCCATCGCGCCCGTGGACAGGCCGGGGCATCAGATTCAGGAGGACTGGGTTTGGCGCGGACGTCGCTCCAGGCCCAGTTTCCCCGCTTCTCACTACAAACCGCGCTTCATCATCTGCGACGAGACAGGTGATTTATGTGCAGCGCTCAAGCGCCATTCGGATGAGGCTGAGTTTGTGGATGCCCGGGATCTGGCGCAGGCCGCCAGGGAGTCGGAACAGGGCCCTGCTCACGCGGTGATGTTCAATGTGACAGCTCTGGAGGATGTCTGGCCGTTGGTCGAGACAGCCCGCCGAGAAGCGCCAGGGACGCCTATCATAGGATGTTCTGTGCCGCACGGGGTCGAGCGCGCGATAGCCCTTGGTGCGTGGGGCTACCTGGTAAAGCCCGTGACGCGGGCGGACCTGGAGCGGGCGATTCAAGCGGCTGGCAAGCACGTCAGGCGAGTCTTGATAGTAGACGATGACCCGGACGCACTGCAACTCTTCAGCCGCATGCTACTCGTCTGCGATAGCGCCCTGGAGGTCGTGACTGCTTCCAGTGGCGCAGAGGCATTGGATAAACTGCATCGCACGCCGCCCGATCTCGTGCTGCTCGACATCGTCATGCCCGACATGGATGGCTGGCAGGTGCTGGAGGCAATGGCCCGGGATGGGGAGATACAGAAAGTGCCCACTTTCTTCGTATCGGCTCAAGATCCCACGGAGCAGCCGCCGACGAGCAGGTTCCTGCTGGTTACGATGGACGACGGGCTATCGCTCAGCCAGCTTCTCCGCTGCTCACTGGAGATACCGGCGCTCCTTTTGCGGCCGGAGAGAGAACTTGATCCAGTGCCTGTACGAACTCGCGGGGCCGCACGGGCTTTGGCAGATAGCGGGCAGCGCCAAGGGACAGCGCCAGCTCCTCTTCCCTGACGACTGAACAGACGATGACGGGGATCGCTCGGGTCGTGGAGTCTTCGTGCAGGCGCATCAGCAGGCGCCATCCGTCAATGTCGGGTAGCATGACGTCCAGCACGACGACGTCGGGGGCGCTTGCCCGGATGAGCTCGAACAGGCCTCGTCCCTGGACGGTGTGGACGATGTGATACCTGGTTCCCACCGTAGCCCCCCGATAGAGGCGCGCCATGTCCTCGTTGTCATCCACGACCAGTACAGTGAGCTTGCCCTCAGCAGGCGCCTCAATCCACACAAAGGCCTGGGAGCCATCTATGCAGACCTCGATAGATACGCCTTCCGGTACTGGAATATCGCCGCTAAAGTCTGCCTCGTTGAGCCCGCCTTGCGCGGCCACAGCGCCCGTCAAGGTGATCCTGGCGTTCCCATCCTCAAGCCTGGCGTAGATGGCAATCCATCCGTTTGACGTGTAGCGAGCCAGGCGCTTCAGAGCCGAGATCAGGATCTGCTGTAGCATGACAGGGTGAACCGCTGCGACCAGGCCAGGTTGCACGGACTCTACCTCTACCTGAACGCCGGGCTCTGGGGTCAGGACATCCACAAACTCCAGCATACTGCTGATCACTTCTCCCACGTCAGAAACCGCGCCGGGAGCCCTGGCCTGCAAGGATGCCAGTTCACGTTGTACTTGAGAACGCCAATCCGGAGCTCGCACGTCCGGCGCTTCCTCTTGCCCGGGCTCGCCCCTGGCCACTAACCTCGCTTGATACCGCTCCCACAGCACCCCTGCCAGCGTGTGCACAGCCTCGCGCTGTGCGCGCTGGACACTGCTGCGGCTCACGTGCAGACGGTCGGCGGTCTCATCCTGGGTGAGCTTTAGCACATAACGATTGTGCAGCACCTCGTAGACTCGCCTGGTGTGGGCAGCGGGTGGCGTATTGGGTGGAGGTGCGAGACTTTCAATGACGTGGATGATAGCAGTCTGAAAGGCAAGCACGCCGTCTCGAGAGTCGCAGCCTATCAGCGTACACAGCGCTGCGGAGGGCTGATAGTCAGGATCGTAGAGGTGGGCGAGGGCTTTTACAAGTTCCTGCTCGAATTCTTCACAGGTGACCATTTCCATAATGGTGCAAAGCTGAATCAATTCTGGTGTAGACTCCGTCCACATCATGTGGTACTATAATCTTGCCTGGCCTCGTACAGGTGTGTGTTGTCGTGAGGGACAGCCTTCTGGCAACGTTCATCTTATCACATTACCGGAACCTGGTCAACCGGAATCCAAAGGCCATCGCCTCTCGTGGGGGGCGATGGAGAGTGAGTGAAAGGAGGTGGAGAGAGAGTCGAGATTGCAGCCTGTGGAAATGCGCACAGGTCACCATTCCTTGGGGGTAGGCGACCTGTGCGATCCGTGTGTGAGGTTCCCCTCCACACGTCGAGGAGTTTATCACATCCCGTGATAAAGTCAAAAAAGGAGGACGTATCATGAGTCGGAAGAATCTCAGTCGGCGCGACTTTTTGCGTCTGAGCGCCCTGACTGCCGCGGGCGCAGCCCTGGCCGGGTGTAAAGCCCCCGCACCACAGGTAGTTAAGGAAACGGTGGAGGTGCCGGTCCAACAAACCGTGGAAGTGGAAGTGGAGAAGACCGTCGTCGTCCAGGCTACTCCCGCACCAGAGGAAATGGTGGAGATCAGTTTCATGGGCTGGGGCGGCACCGAAGAGGACTTGGGCGTTCGCGCTGCCATCACGGTTTTCGAGGGGGCGGAGCCCAACATCAAGGTGACCTGGCTGCACACGCCGGAGAACTATTCGGAGAAAATGCTGGCTATGGTCGCCGCTGGCACGCCGCCGGACACGGCTTTCATCCGGAACCAGGACTTTATCACATACGCCCACGAGGGCATGCTGCTCGACATCACCGACGTGCTCAAGGCCGACTCGGTCGTGGGCGCGCCAGGTTACTTTATCGAGCCCCAGGAAACGGAGCGCGCCACATACCAGGGGCGCTGGTACGGCATCGGTTCCTGCTGGACGGGCTCTCACATCTACCTCAACGCCGACATCTTCGATGAGGTGGGCATCGAACCGCCGAGCAACGACCCCGACGAGGCCTGGGATTGGGACTACTTTGTCGAGGTGTGTCGGCAGTTGACGGTGGACACCAGCGGCAGACACCCGGGGGATAGCGGCTTCGACATTGATAACGTGGACCGCTGGGGAGTCTACTGGGATAAATGGTGGATGGAGCTCATAGGGCCCATCGAGTCCAATGGTGGAAAGTACGTTGATCCAGCCACCGGCCTGTTGGCTCTCGATCAGCCGGCAACCTACGAGGCCATCCAGCGTGTTGCCGATCTGACGCTGGTGCATCAGGTAGCGCCCCTTTCTTCGGTCTTGGACCAACTGGGCATGAGCAACACGCAGATGCTGGAGACCGGCAAGCTCGCTATGGCGATAGATGGCTCCTGGGCGCTGGCCTGGATGTGCAAGATCGCACCCACGCTGGGAACAGCGTGCCTGCCCAAGATAAAGCAGCCTGCCACCGGTCTGCAAGCCCACTTGCACTCTGCTTTTGCGGCCTCGAAATATCCCGAGGCCGCCTGGCGCTGGGTGCGTTTCCTGGCCACCGAGTTTTACCAGCTCCAGTTCCTGAAGATGGGCCTCTGGCTGCCCAGCCAGACAGACCTGATGACTGAGGAAGGGCTGGCGAAATGGATCACCCCTCGTGTCAGTGCCACCGAAGGGGTCCATCCGCCGGGCTATGAACTGATCGTGACCGAGTATGTGCCCAAGTATGGCCACATCCTCTACCAGCCACCGGGTTACCAACAGGTCGAGGCGGTTACCGCTCCCGCGTTTGACGCCATCTGGATCGGCGACAAGACGGCCGAGGAGGCGCTGACAGAAATCGTGCCGGAAGGCAACGCCATCCTTCAAGAAGCGCTCCTCTGAGGCCCAGCAAGGACAGGCCCGGCCGCGCAGGACATTCCAGTCGAACATTGGAACAGGCCCTGCGCGGCCACATCTTGGTTGGAGTCTGGCTCCTTTTTGGGAGGATACGATGACCGCGATAGTCGGCTGGCTGAGAAAACCCGCGGCGAGACGCAACGTGGTGGGCTATATCTTCATCGCCCCTTTCATTCTGGGGTTCCTGTTCTGGTTCCTGATACCTGCGTTGACCTCGCTCTGGCTGGTCTTTCAGAAATGGAACATGATCGGCCCGCCCGAGTTCATTGGCCTCGACAATTTCAAGAAGCTGCTCACTGACAAGCTCTTCTGGCAAGCCCTGAAGGTGACCACGGTGTACTCGGCCATCGCCGTGCCGCTGGGTATGGTTTTGGCCTTCCTGCTGGCCCTGTTGATGAACTCCAAGGTGCGCGGCATCACCGTCTTTCGCACCATCTTCTACCTGCCCAGTATCGTGCCGGCGGTGTCGAACGCGGTCCTGTGGGCCTGGATCCTGAATTCGGATTTCGGCCTGCTCAACGCGCTCCTGCACGTCTTCGGCATACGTAGGATTCTGTGGCTCCAGGATCCGGATTGGGCGCTGCCGGCCCTGGTCCTGATGAGTTTGTGGGGCCTGGGTGGCGGGATGGTGATCTACCTGGCGGGCCTGCAGGGCATCCCCAATGAGTTCTACGAAGCGGCAGAGATTGATGGCGCAGGTGCGTGGGCGAAACTGTGGCACGTGACGCTACCCCTGATGTCGCCGGTCATTTTCTTCAACCTGATTATGAGCATCATCGGCACCTTTCAGATCTTCACCGCTGGTTATCTCATCACCAACGGCGGCCCGCAGAACGCCACTCTTTTCTACGTCTTATACCTGTGGCGCAATGCCTTCCTATACCTCAACATGGGATATGCGGCTGCCCTGGCATGGGTGCTCTTTGCCATCATTATAGGGTTGACGGCGCTTGTTTTCAGGGGCATAGGCAGCCGGGTGTATTACGAGGAAGCGGGTTGAGGAGGTGAATCGTGGCGGCGACTGACGACAGGCTTTCTACACAGGGCTCTCTTGGGGCTCGCGCTGTGAGTGGCAGATCAAACCGCAGGTGGTTGTCCCAAGCCGTGATCTGGGTCGTGCTGGTCGTAGGAGCGGTCCTGATGATGCTCCCTCTGCTCTGGATGGTCAGCAGTTCCTTCAAACTGCAGCAAAGGGTCTTCCAGATGCCGCCCCAACTGATTCCAAACCCGTTCCGTCCCCAGAATTACGTGGAGGCCCTGACCTACAAGCCGTTTCACATCTACTTTAGGAATACCGCCTTTCTCGTCTTGATGCACGAGATAGCCGTCCTCTGGGCTGCCTCTTTCTGTGCCTATGGCTTTGCCCGCATGCGGTTTGCAGGGCGCGATCTCTGGTTTGGGGTCGTGCTGGCCACCATGATGGTGCCCTATGTGGTCATGCTGGTACCAAACTTTGTGATCTTTAGCCGGCTGCATTGGATTGACACGTTCCTCCCGCTCATCGTGCCCCCGTTCTTTGGAGGAGGAGCGTTCTACATCTTCCTCCTGCGCCAATTCTTCCGCACCATCCCAGAGGAACTGGCCGATGCGGCGCGCATTGATGGATGTAACGAGTTCATGATCTACGCCCGCATCATGATGCCGCTGGCCAAACCGGCGCTGACCACGGTGGCAATCTTTACCTTTATCGGCGCCTGGAACGACTTTATGGGGCCTCTGTTGTACCTGAACTCGCCCGAGAGGTTCACCGTCTCCATAGGATTGTCGGCATTCCGCAGCGTGCTCAACACGCGTTGGGATCTGCTGATGGCCGCTTCGACGGCGACGACGTTGCCGATCATCATCGTATTCTTCATGGCGCAGCGATACTTTGTGCAAGGGGTCGTGATGACTGGACTCAAGGGCTAGACCCAGTCTGGAGGTAGAACCAAAATGACAGCCGCCGTTCGACCCATCGTTACAATTGCTTGACAAGGAAAACGATTTCCTATATAATCAGTGTAACGGAAAACGTTTACCACACCTAATCTCCGAAAGGTGGATACCCAGTGTCTGTTTCACTGGCAGATGTAGCAAAAGCCGCTGGTGTCTCCGTCGCCACCGCTTCTCGTGCCCTTACGGGCAGCGACCACCCCATAGCCGACGAAACTCGACAAAAAGTTTTGGAGGTAGCAGACGAACTCGGTTACCGACCCAATCTGATCGCTCGAGGCCTGCGTACTGAACGGACTCTCACCATAGGTATTATCGTTGAGAACATCCTGAGCCCCTTCATACCCCCTATCACTCGAGGTATACACGACTATCTACAACAACACGGTTACTCCAGCATCATTGTCAACTCGGACTGGGATCCAATGGCAGAAGCAGAAGCAATTGAAGACTTGGCCAGGCGCCACATAGATGGCATCATCTTTGTGGAGTCTTATATGCGCTCATCTGATGAGGTGTCCAAACTGATACACAAGCCTCACGTATTCGTACATCGCCTCTTCAACTCGCTCAATGCAAATTCTGTGGTCCCTGATGATCGCTACGGAGCACGGTTGGCAGTCAGGCACCTGGCCGGATTGGGTCATCAGCGGGTCGCTTTCATCAACGGGCCAGAAGGGTGGGACGCGACGATCAATCGGATGGCTGGTTATCAAGAAGAACTTGCGGCCTGGGGCGTACCTTTCGACCCAACGTTAGTAGATAGAGGCGATTGGGAAGTGCAAAGCGGGTATTCTGCCGCTCAAAGGCTGATTGCATTGAGGCCCCCCCCCACAGCCATTTTCGCCGCGAACGACTTGATGGCTCTTGGCGTAGTCTATGCTGTCCAAGAGGCAGGATTGCGCGTGCCCGAAGACATCGCAGTCGTGGGATACGATGATCGTGATTTCTCCGGTTTCGTTCGACCGGCTATTACGACTATCAGGATGCCTTGCGAGGAGATGGGGCGCACTTCAGCAGAGTCCCTTTTGCGCCTCATAAGCGGAGAGGTTGAGATCATAGAGCCGACGTTGGTTAGAGGTGAACTGGTGGTGCGCCAATCTTGTGGGGCCAGAAAGGGAGAGTGGGAATTCGAATCAGAACAGGGCAGCATCATACGGAGGCAACGTCTTCTTCATTGAGATCGGGGGTGATGACAACTCTCCCACACTTCGTCCGTCGGCAGGATGAGGAAAGGAGGTAGCGAACGGTTGATTGAGAGAAGCGCGGATTCCTGGTTGACTGTGTGATGAAATCTGAACAATAGGCTAAGTCTTATAAGGAGGAAGAACCGTGAATACCAGACGTATGAACAGGCGAGAATTCTTGCTCTTGACAGGAGCAGCGAGCGGTGCGGCTCTGCTTGCGGCCTGCCGGCCGAAGGAGACACCAACGGCCGCCCCCGCGGTAGCGACTGAGGCACCGCCTGCGGAGCCGACCGAGGCACCGCCACCCGCCGAGAAGGTGACCATCGAGTTCCTGGGTGAGCCAGGGTCCGCAGATTTGCGTGCCGAGGAACAGGAGAAGTTCCAGGCGGAGAACCCCAACATCGAGTGGGTTCAGGTGGAGCAGCCGGAGACGGTGTCGAGACTGGAACAACTTCTGACCTTGGTCGCCGCCGGTACACCGCCCGACTGCGCCAGGGTTGAGAGCGACGTCTACCGAACCTTCTGCAAGTACGAACTGCTGCTCGGCATCTCCGACCGCATCGCGGCCGACCCAGTGCTGTCGGCTCCGGACTACTGGATCCAGCCTCAGGAACGGGACCGCTGCGAGTACGAAGGGGAATGGTACGGCATCGGCTCCTGCTGGGTGGCGCCTCACTTCTACTACAACAAGTCGCTCTTCGACGAGCTGGGAATCGAGCCGCCCAGCAACGACCCAGACGAGGCCTGGACGTGGGACGAGTTCCTGGAGATCGCGCGGCAACTGACCGTGGACACTAACGGCAAACATCCGGGAGAATCGGGCTTCGACGCCGACAGCATCGATCGCTGGGGGGCCTACTGGCCGACCTGGTGGATCCCACTGCACGCGGCGGTCCAATCCAATGGCGCTGACTGGGTGGACCCGCAGACCGGGAAGATCGCTCTCGACAACCCGGCAGCGATGGAGGCGCTCCAGCGCGTCGCGGACCTGACGTTGGTCCACCAGGTGGCGCTGAGCCAGGCAGCCTTTGACACTCTGGGCATGGCCGAGGCAGATTTCCTGTCGACCAAGAAGGTGGGACTGTATAATACCGGTTCTTGGTCCGTGAACTGGCTGTGGCAGATCGAGGGAGGGCTGGGCACTGGGGTGCTGCCCAAGATGACCCGACCGGGTACCGACATGCAGGCCCATATAATCACGATTGTGAAGGCAACGGAGCATCCAGAGGAGACGTGGAAGCTGATCCACTTCCTCTCCTTGCCGTGGTTCCAGGAGCGCTACTGTCAGGCCGGGCTGTGGCTGCCCAGCCAGACCGCGCTGATGACCCCCGAGGCAATCGGCCGCTGGTGCACCCCGCCCGTACACCCGGAAGGGTACGAGCTCATCGTCACCGAGTATACGGTGAAGTATGGGCACTACCTCACCATGCCAGTGGGATACGCAAAGGCCGCCGAGACCGCTCTTACGCCCGCTTTTGACAAAATCTGGATCGGCGACGCGAAGGCCGCGGACGTCTTGCCGGCAGCGGTGGCAGAGGCCAACCGCATCATGGAGGAGGAGCAAGCCAGGCCCTGATAGGTGTATGCAATACTGCTGATTCGGCGACGGATTGAGGCCACCGGGGCTGACGAGCAGTTCGCCGCATCGGCCCGCTGTAGATGAACCCCGGCTGCGAGGGGGCGGTTGCTCGTGCGCGGCAACCGGCCCTGCGCGGCCGGGGTCGCCAAAGGAGGTAGGACGTGAGTGTGCAAACTCGCTGGTTGGGGCGTCTTTGGCCGCGAACGGCGAAGGGCAAAAGGGCTGTGACCGGCTACCTTTTCATGTTGCCCTTCATACTGGGTTTCTTCTTGTGGTTCTTGGTGCCCGCGTTAGTCGCGGTCTGGCTGACCTTCTTTGACTGGAATATGATCCAGGATCCGACTTTTATCGGATTGGAGAACTTTAGACATATTTTCCGGGACACGCTTTTTCTACAGTCGCTAAAGGTCACCGCCTACTATACGCTTGGCTCGGTTCCGGTAAGTCTGGTGTTGGCCTTTCTGATCGCGCTGCTGCTGAACGCCAAGATGCGCGGGATGGCGGTCTTTCGCACCATCTATTATCTCCCTAGCATCGTGCCGGCGGTGGCGAACGCGGTGCTGTGGAACTTTGTGTTCAGCACGGAGTTCGGTTTGATGAATGCGCTGCTGCGCGCTCTGGGCCTGCCCAAGGTCCCGTGGCTTCAGGATCCAGAATGGACCATGCCGGCCTTGATCATCATGAGCTTATGGGGACTGGGTTACACCGTGGTGATCTACCTGGCCGGGCTGCAGGGGATTCCCGAGGTGCTATACGAGGCAGCCGAGATTGACGGAGCGGGCCGCTGGGCCAAGCTGCGCCACGTGACGATTCCGCTCATTTCGCCGGTCATCTTCTTCAACCTGATTATGGGCATCATCGGTTCCTTTCAGGTTTTCACGGCAGGCTATTTGATCACCGCAGGTGGACCACAAAACGCGACGCTGTTCTACGTGCTCTACACCTATAGGACCGGGATCCAATACTTTAACATGGGATACGCGGCTGTGCTGGCGTGGATCCTCTTCTTCATCATCCTGGGATTGACGTTGCTCGTCTTCAGATATGTGGGTCGTCTGGTGTACTATGAAGCACTATAGGAGGCAGTATGGCCATGCAAAGTGAAACTGTTTCCGTAAGGCGAGCGTCTGGAGGCAGGCCGGCGATCGGGCGACTGGTCAATGGGGAGCGCTTGTGGCGCGCCTTAATATGGACGTTGTTGCTTGTCGGGGCTTGTGTGATGCTGCTGCCCTTCTTGTGGCTGGTCACCAGCTCCCTCAAGACGGAGTTGGAGGTCTTTCAGTATCCACCGAAGTGGATTCCCAACCCCCCCCAATTTCAGAACTACATCGACGCCTGGACCACCAAGCCGTTACGACATCCAGGCTTTGGCATCTATCTCAAGAATACCTTTTTCATCGTCATCCTTAACGAGATCGCCATCCTGGGGTCTACCTCACTGTGTGCTTACGCGTTGGCGCGCATTGATTTTCCGGGCAAGAATTTCTGGTTTGGCGTCGTGTTGTCCACCATGATGCTGCCCGGTGTGGTCTTGATGATCCCAACCTTCGTGCTCTATAGCCGTATGCGTTGGGTGAATACCTTCTTTCCACTCACTGTGCCGCACTTCTTCGCGGCCAGCGGGGGTGGCGCGTTCTTTATCTTCCTCCTGCGGCAGTTCTTCCTCAGCCTGCCCGAGGAGCTGGCTGATGCGGCGCGCGTCGATGGGTGCAGCGAGTTTGGCATCTATCGGCGCATCATGCTGCCCTTGGCTAAGCCTGCCCTGGCGACAGTAGCAGTCTTTACCTTCATTTGGAGTTGGAACGACTATATGGGGCCGTTGCTATATTTGTCGAAAGAACCAAACAAGTGGACCGTCGCCCTGGGCCTGGCGATGTTCAGGACCTTTATGTGGCAGCGGACGCGCTGGGACCTACTCATGGCCGCTTCGACGATGATGATCATACCTATGATTGTGATCTTTTTCCTGGCGCAGCGCTACTTCATCCAGGGGATCGCAGTGAGCGGGTTGAAGGGCTAAGCCGCTCAGGGGATTGACACCATGACCCAAGACCGCTACCGTATGTCCGCCGATATCGGCGGCACGTTTACAGACTTTGTCGTCATGGAGGGCAACTCAGGACAGGCTTTCACCGGAAAACTGCTCTCGACCCAAGAGAACCCTGCCCTGGCTGTCTTACAGGGTATTCAACATCTCATCCCTGACCCAGGTGACATTGAGTTCATGGTGCACGGCACCACGGTGGGGATCAATGCATTCCTGGAACGACAGGGGGCGCGGGTCTTGCTCGTGACTACGGCCGGGCTGCGCGACTTCTACACCATCGCCCGCGGTGACCGGGCAGAACTGTACAGGCTCAAGTACCACAAGCCAGAACGACTGGTGGCGCGGCGCGACGTACACGAGGTGCGAGAGCGCATCAAGTGGGATGGCACGCTCCTGGAGCCCCTGCATGCGGAGGATTTTCAGCCCATCATCGAAAAGGTCAAAAGGGAAGAGATTCCAGCCATCGCTGTCTGTTTCATCCATGCCTACGCCTATCCTCAGCATGAGCTGCAGGCGCGGGAGATTCTGGCCGAGGCGCTCCCCGGCGTATCAGTCACGCTGTCCCATGAAATAGCCCGAGAGTGGCGTGAGTACGAGCGCGCCTCTACGGCCATCATGAACGCCTACATTGCCCCGACCGTAGAGCGTTATCTCTCTAGCCTGATTCAAGAGACGCGAGGGCTGGGGGTCAAGAGCACGTTATATGTGATGCAGTCCAGCGGTGGGATCATGACCGCAGATAGTGCTCGCAGGCAGCCGATTCGCACGCTTCTCTCCGGCCCGGTGGGAGGCACGATTGGGGGCGCGGCTCTCTCCAGGACAATGAACCGCCCCAACATGCTGTGCGTTGACATGGGCGGCACTTCCTTTGACATGAGCCTGATCGTGAACGGCAGGCCGACCGTTTCCTCGGCGGCCTACCTGGAGGGGTTACCCCTGCTGACACCGATCGTGGACATCCACACCATCGGGGCTGGCGGCGGGTCTCTGGCCTGGCTGGAAGCCGGTGGATTGCGGGTCGGTCCACACAGCGCCGGCGCCGATCCTGGCCCTGCCTGCTATGGTCGAGGCGGCACTCAGCCCACCGTGACCGATGCGCACCTGTTTCTGAAGCGACTCGGTCCCAGGTCGTTGCTGGGAGGCCGCATGACGTTGGACGAGGAGGCAGCAGCCCGGGCCGTTCACTCAGTAGCCAGCCAAATTGGCCTGAACGACGTCGCTCTCGCCGAAGGGATGCTCTCTATCATAAACGCCAAAATGGCGGATGGTATGCGCACGATCACGGTTGCACAAGGCATTGATCCGCGGGAGTACTCTCTGTTAGCCTTCGGCGGCGCCGGCCCCATGCATGCGGTCTGGCTGGCCGAAGAACTGGACATGCGCGAAGTCATTGTGCCGTTCAGCCCGGGGACTTTTTCGGCGTCCGGCATGCTTCAGACGGACGTCCGTCACGATCTGGCTCACAACTTTTACCGGCCGTTGTCCAAGGCACTCCCGGAAACGCTCGCCCAGATATACGCCGAACTGGTCGAAGAAGGGCGCGCGGCGCTGCAGGCAGAAGGCATCCCCCCCGAGGACATGGTTTTTGAATTCTCGAGCGATATGCGGTACGTAGGCCAGGAATATTCGGTCAATGTGCGCTTATGGAAAGAGGTCAAACTGGACGAGATTGACAGAGCCTTTCATCAAGCCTACCGCGTTCGCTATGGGCACGCGACGCCCGGCGCTCCGGTCGAGTTTGTCACCCTGAGAGTAGCGGCTTGGGGGACGATGAAGAATAAACTGGCGGGCTTCCATCCCGTTCAAGATGGACATGACCCCGTGGTGGCCAAGCGGCAGGTCATCTTCCAGGGTGAGCCACACGAAACGCCCATTCTGAGGCGTCCGTGGATGCCGGTGGATCAGGTGTACCGTGGCCCTCTGGTGATTGAGGAAGACAGCGCGACCACCGTGGTGCCGCCCGGTTGTCAGTGCTACGTGGATCAGTCTGGGAACGTCCTGATCGCCAGGAGGCTTTCACGATGAGCACGAGACCCGATCCCATTACGGTCGAGATCATCCGGAACGCCTTCATCTCGATTGCCGAGGATATGAACGCCGCGCTGTTCCGCAGCGCCTACTCTCCGGTTATCTACGAGGGCCGAGACTGCGCCGTGGCCCTGTTGGACGAGCATGGAGACGTTTTGGCCCAAGCCGTAGGCGTGCCGCTCTTTCTGGGCAATCTGGAAGTCTGTGTCAAGCTCACGGCCCAGATACACGGCTGGGACGCCTTTCAGCCCGGCGACATTTTCTACATGAACGATGCGTACATGCAGGGCACGCACCTGAACGATGCATCAATCTTTGCTCCGATCTTCTGGCATGGCAAACGGGTGGGTTTCTCGGCCAGCCGCGCGCACTGGCTCGACGTAGGAGGAAAGGATCCGAGCCAGACGACGGATTCTTTCGAGATTTACCAGGAAGGTATGCGCTGGCCTCCCATCCGCATCTATCAAAACGGCGCAGCGCGCCAGGACATCATGGAGGTTCTGAGGTGCAACAGCCGTTTTGGGTACGCCCTCATCGGGGACCTCAACGCCCAGGTGGCCGCGATGCGCACCGGGGAAGCGCGGTTTCAATCCATTCTCGATCGTTTTGGCTACGAAACCGTGCTCGCTGCGCGCGACGAGATCTTTCGCCAATCGGAGCAGTTGGAACGAGAGGCAGTCGCCGCATTGCCGGATGGCACTTACACGGCCAGCGGTTTCCTCGACGACGACGGCCTCGGAAACGGCCCTGTGCCCGTCAAGGTACGGGTAGATGTAGCGGGTGACCGTATGACCGTGGACCTGGAGGGTTCATCCGCCATGGCGCGCGGCCCGATCAACGCCGGCTTCGCTCAGACGATATCGGCTTGCCGCATGGCGTTCAAAATGCTCGTTCACCCTGAACGCCCGGTGGATGGTGGGACGTTCAAGACCTTCACGGTTAAAGCTCCCGAAGGCTCTCTCTTCAAAGCTCAAGAGCCCGCACCCTGCCAATGGTATTTCACCCCCCAGGGCCTGCTCATTGACCTGTTCGTCAAGGCCTTGGCTCCTGCCATGCCGGACGAGGTTGCCGGTGCTCACTACGGGGATTCGATGGTGATCTGGTTTGATGGCACCGATCCTCGCAAAGGGCACGCGCGGTTCCTGGCCCTGGAGGCGAATTCTGGCGGCTGGGGGGCCTTTAGCACGGGCGATGGCCAGGATGCTTTGATCAACGTCGTCAACGGTCCCTTCAAAGACCTGCCCGTCGAAGTGTACGAGAACAAGTACCCCCTCATGATCCGCGAGTATGGAATTCGTCCAGACACGGGTGGCCCTGGCCGCTTTCGTGGCGGCTGTGGTGTCTACCGGCTGTACGAGATGGAAGCGCCAGCTTCGCTCTTTCTGTGGTTCGAGCGATCCGTCACCCCGGCGTGGGGACTCTTTGGCGGAAAGGATGCTGTCGGGCCCGACGTAGTCGTCAACCCGGGTCGTCCAGACGAGCGGCACATGCTCAAGGTCAATGGCTTGCCGATGAAGGTCGGGGATGTGGTCAAGTTCTATACCGGTGGAGGCGGCGGATACGGGTTTCCCTGGGAACGTGATCCTCGCCTGGTGAGGGAGGATGTGATTGACGGCTACGTGACCCGGGCGGGAGCCGAACACGACTATGGCGTGGTTCTCCGAGAGGATCTGTCAATTGATGAAGGCGCAACCCGGAGACAACGACGAGCGATGCAGAAGACAATGGTTTGAATAAGATGAATTCCCAAACAGAGTGCCATCAGGTTCGCGTGCAACACCAGGTAGATTTCCCTGCCGAGGAGTTCATTGCCCGGCGGGAGCGGATATTGGATGCCATCGGCAGCGAAGCCCACGCGCTGTTGCAGGGCGCCCCGGCACCGCGCGGATACGTGGTCTTCCGCCAGACTAACGAGTTCTTCTACTGCTGCGGCCTCGAAACACCGCAGGCAACCCTCTTGATGAACGGAGCGGAACGCAAGTCCACGCTCTATCTGCCCGCACGAGGTGAGGCGCAGATTGGCGAGGGGGCTGCCCCAGGCGTCGAAGACGTTGATCTTGTGAAAGCGATCACAGGTGCCAATGAGGTGTGCAGTCGCGAGGCTGTCTCGGAACACCTGGCTGAGGCGAAGATGGTCTATACGCCGCACGCGCCCGCCGAATTGCGGGGGGCGACCCGCCCTGGCCTGCTGTGGGCGGACCAGATGGTCGCGCAGGACCCGTGGGATGGGCAGCCCTCCCGGGAACAGCGCTTTATTGCCCTCCTGCGCTCACGCTTTCCCAGGATTGAGGTGCGCGACCTGACGCCGATCCTGGACGAACTGCGTTCGGTCAAGAGCCCCCGCGAGATCGCCGTGATGCGTCGTTCGGGCCGGCTGTGCGCCCAGGCCGTCCGTGAGGCGATGCGAGTCACGCGGCCGGGTCTCCTCGAGTACCAGTTGGGAGCGCTGGCAGATCATATCTACCTGGTGAACGGCGCCAGTGGTGAAGGGTATCGGCCCATCATCGCTGGCGGTGAGAACATCTGGCACATCCATTACTTCTTGAACCACTGCGCCTTGAGAGATGGCGATCTGGTGCTGATGGACGTGGCTCCCGAATGCAGCTACTACACCAGCGACATTGGGCGCATGTGGCCCGTGAACGGCACCTATGTCCCCTGGCAGCGGGAACTGTACGGCTATATCGTGGAATACCATAAGGTGCTGCTGTCCAAAATCCGTCCGGGCGTGACGCCGGACCAGGTGATGGACGAGGCCGCCGGTGAGATGAAAGCAATCTGGGAAAACTGGATGTTCTCAAAGGACGTCTACAGGGAGGGTGCTCGCCGTACACTGGAGTTTCGTGGTCACCTTTCGCACCCGGTAGGTATGGCCGTCCACGACGACGGCGGGTATCACCATCGCCCGTTGGTGCCGGGGACGGTCTTCTCCGTTGACCCGCAGATGTGGATTCCCGAAGAGCGGCTCTACATCCGCGTGGAGGACACGCTAGTGGTCACCGAGGATGGAATCGAGAATCTCACCAGCACCGCGCCACTGGAACTGGACGACGTCGAGGCGCTGATGCGCGACGAAGGAATGCAACTTCCGTATGTGCTGGCACTGGAGTAGGAGGTTGCCTGGATCGAGGCATTCATCTTGTGGAGAAGGATATGACCAACGAAACACCTGAGCGTACTTTCGTCCTGGCCTGGAATTACGGGGGCATCACGAGCCTGAAGCGGCGAGAAGACGCCCATGATACCGATTACATCTGGCAGGGCGAGACACTGGGCGACGTGGTCATGCGCTACCGGCTCGCAGGCGGTGAGTGGCGAGAGGTCACGGCCTTCGCCTCCGGCGACATCCGCACGGTGGAAGCAGCCGAAGAGGGAGCGTGGACGTTCTCTTATGCCGGTACCGGCCAGTTGCCGCAAGGGATTCGAGATTTCCGGCTGACCGAGCAGTTCGCGCTGCAGGATGGCAGCCTGATCTGGACGCTCCGCTTTCGCAACAACTCCAACCGCCCACTTGAACTGGGCGACATCGCCCTGCCGCTGCCTTTCAACAGGCAGTTCATCCAGGACAACCTGGCGAACTACACCAGGGTCGTGGTCCGGCACTCCTTCATCTCGGGCCACGGGGCATTCATCTTCTGGGAGCGCCCCAACGGCGTCGGACCGTATCTCGTGATGGCGCCGTTGGAGGGCACTAAACTGGAATACTACGAGGAGCACGAGCCTGACCGGAGTAGAAGCGTGCGCGCGCCCTATTGGGCCTACATTCACTCGGCTGTGAGCGGGGCAGGAGAGACGCGCGGCGCCTGGCGGCAGCCCCACACCAGCGTGACCCTGTCACCCCAAGGCACACCAGGCGATGAAATCACCTACGGTTTCAAGTTCCGCTGGGCCGACGACTACGACGGGGTGCGAGACGTTCTGTACGAGGAAGGCTTGTTCGACGTCCACGTCGTCCCTGGCATGACGGTGCCGGGAGACTTGTCTGCCGCATTCTCGCTGCGGACGAAGAACCGCGACCACTCCATCACGCCCGAGTACCCCGATCAAACCCACGTGGAATACCTCGGCGAGAGGGCACCCGACACGCACGTCTACAGGGTCAAGTTCGCCCGGCTGGGGGAGAACCTGTTGACGGTGAACTATGGCGACGGCAAGTATGTGGTACTCGAGTTCTTTGTCACGGAACCGCTTGAGACGCTGATCAAGAAGCGGACAGCGTTCCTGGTGAACAAACAGCAACACCGCGACCCAAGCAAGTGGTACAACGGCCTGTTCTCCGTGTGGGACATGCGCTACGGCGTCTTGCGCGGCCCCGACGACACAGACGGCTTTGACGGCTGGTGGGGTTACGTCCTGGCCTGCGACGACACGGCCCTGCCCAAGGCGCCCTTTATCGCTGCCAAGAACCTGCACTATCCTGTGGAAAAGGAGATCGCAGCCGTCGAGTATTACATCGAGAACCTTGTGTGGGGCAAACTGCAGCGC
>Ga0172362_10001698_pt1 | contig 18932 bp, 10 predicted proteins | sample LakKivs1_kivu2a2_FD_114534 | JGI IMG/M metagenome (GOLD analysis project Ga0172362, IMG submission 114534) | Sediment microbial communities from Lake Kivu, Rwanda - Sediment s1_kivu2a2 | ecosystem: Environmental > Aquatic > Freshwater > Lake > Sediment | place: Rwanda: Western Province, Lake... | reverse complement strand
GCCGATGGAGGAAATCAGCTTCCGCTACGGGCAGCTCAACTGGGAGTACACGCCGACGGACATCACCGGCGGCGGCAAGAAGGGTGCCGCGGTCCAGGCCGGCTGGAGCACCCTGATGAACAAACCGATGTAGGCGGAGCGGGACCGGGCGCGCACGGCGCCGGCCGGACGGGCACGAAGCGCCCGTCCGGCCGGCTGTTCTGCGCGGCAGGCGGGCGGTCGGGGCGCACCGGCGGCCGGGGTATCGTATGCTTCATCAGACGAAGGCCCCCCTGGGTGAGGTGTCCCGGCGGGACGACGGGGGCGCACCATCAGGGGAACATTGGAAGTATGTCTGTCCACCTGGCCGAACGACGCTGTTACGTTCGCCTGCCGGCGTCCCATCCGGTGACGGTGTGGGACCGCCGCGGGCGGCTGCTTGTCCGCACCCGCACCAGCGACATCTCCCCCAACGGGCTGCTGCTGCTCCTGCCGTCGGAGAAGGCCGACAAGGTCCCCGAATGGCTCGTCGTGCGCGTCAGCCTGCCGGCTATCTCGTTCGGCAACCACGGCGGGCGGGGGACGCGGTCGGTCCGCTACAACGCCCGCGTGGTACATCGCGAGCCGACCGGCCAGCTCGTCAGCGTCGGGCTGGAGTTGCTCGGCAAGGTCGGCTGAATCGGCGGCTACGTCCGGCGGTGATGGACCTTCGCGGCCGACCATTCCAGCAGCATGACCGCCGCCGCGGCGGCCAGCAGCCACGGCCAGAGCTCCATGCGCCGCCGCCGGTCCAGGCTGCGCGCCAGGCCCGCCAGGTCCACCCGCGCGACGATCCGCCCGCCGGTCAGTTCGGCCAGGCTGCGCAGGTTCGCCCAGTCGGCGCCGAGACGAGCCAGTTCCGGCGCGGGCAGTTGCGGAAGCGCCGTCCGCCAGACGGCCGCCCCGTCGGCCCGCAGAACCAGCGCGGCGGCACCCGCCGGCGCGGGCAGGTCCGCGGCGTAGCGCCCCGGCGCCGTCTGCGGCAGCTCGACGGGGCGCCCCGCATCGTCCTCGACGCCGCCGACGAGCGCCGTCAGGCGCAGGCCGTTCATCGGTCCGTTGGCGTCGGCGGCCTCGACGGAGACCCGCAGCAGGTCGCCGGCGCGATCGGCCGTGCACGCGAAGCGCGGGTCGCCGACCGGCGCCGCCGCCACCCGCGCCACGCCGGCCGTCATGCCCGTCAGCCGCCCAGCCAGTTCCCACGCGGGGTTGGCCCCCGCCCGCGGGTCGAGGGCCAGCGTGACGCTGCGGCCCAGGCCCACCTGGCGGCGTGCCAGCAGCGGGTCGCCTTCCGGCCCGACCTTCGCCAGCACGACGGCCGAGTCCCGCGGCGCGCTGAGCAGGTACGATTGCACCCGCGGCAGCGGCCCCGGCGGCGTCCCGAACGCCTCGCGCACGACGCGGGCCTCGAACGCCCCCGTTCGCAGCGCGCTGGGCCGCGCCTGCCGCAGGAACCGCGCGAACACGTCGGCCAGGCCGCTCAGGTCCGGCCGCGAGACGACGGCGGGTGAGCCCAAGGCGCGAACGAGGGCCTCCAGATCTGACGGGTGGTCCGGGTAAGGGCTGCCGGACGAAGCGATCTGCACCACGGCGAGTGTGAGCTTGTGCTGCCGGAGGGCCGCCGCCAGGGCGTCGGCGCGCTGGAAGGGCCGCGTGAGCAGGTCGCTGACGACCAGGACCAGCCCGTCGCGGCCCTCGGCGGCGGGCTCGCCCGCGGCCAGGAACAGGGCCTTCTCCACGTCGGTCGGCCCGGCCGGGCGGACGGCCCGCAGCGCCTGGCGCAGGGCGGCGAAATCCACCGGGCGCGGGCCGCTGCCGTATACCCGCCGCGGCGAATCGCTGAAGACGATGGCCGACAGCGCGTCGGCGTCGGTCAGGTGGCGCCGCAGGCTCATCGCCGCCTCGACGGCCTGGTCGAACTTCGTGCCGCCGGTGCCGCCCGCGTCGGCGGCCTCGCCCATCGAGCCGGAGGCGTCCAGCACGAGCGTCACCTTCAGCGGGCGGCGCTCGTGGGGGTTGGCGACCAGCGCCGCGACGCGGCTGAGCGGCTCGTCGCGGTCGGCGGGCGAGCCGTGCGGGGCCGCCCCCACCAGCACCAGCCCGCCGCCGCTTCGGACGTACTCGGCCAGGGCCGCCCGCGACGCCGGCGCCAGCAGCGTGCCGTTGGCGTCCTGCAACACCACGCAGCAGTAGCCCATCCAGCCGGCCGCCGTTGCGGGCGCCTCGGCGGCCCGAACGGCGACCACTGGCATGTCGGCCTGCCGGGCCAGCGCCTCGGCCGCGATCGCCCCGCCGCCGACCAGTGCGGCCCGGCGGACCCGCGGCAGCGCGATCGCCGCGGCTGAGTCGTTCTCGGGAAACTCGTCGCCCGCGCTGAGGCGGGCCTCGTAGACGGCCGCCGCGTCGCGCGGGGCGCTGGGGTCGGTCAGGTGCAGCCCGGCCGGCTGGTCGGCCAGCAGGTCCAGCCGGCGGCTGAGCAGCTCAACCGGCGGGGCGAGGCCGGTGCGGCGGACGGCGACTGTGCGGCGGTCCAGCGCGTTGGAGGCCAGCGAGACTGACAGCTCCACCGCCCCGTCCGGCGCGCGGCGGGCGGCGAAGTCGGCGATCCGCGCATCGGCCGGGGGCGAGTCCATCGGCACGACGAGGGCGGGCAGGCCCGCGCGCCCCGCCGCGGCGGCCGCCGATCGCCAGTCGCTGTCGGCAAATCGCCCGTCGGTCTGCACGATCAGCCCGGCCAGGCCCGCCTGCTTGCCAGCGGCGGGCAAGCCGCCGCGGCGGGCGAGGGCAAGCCGCAGCGCCGGCGCCAGCAGCGTGGTTGCCTGCCCCACGGCCGTGCCCAGCGGCGCCACGCCATCGGCGAACACGTACGTCTCTCGCGGCAGGTCGGCCGGCAGGTCGAGGTTGGCGTCCTGCCCGCGCAGCGAGGCCGACACGTCGCGCAGGAGCATGTACGGGCGGGCGGCGGCCGGGCCGACGGGCGCGCTGGGGCGGGCCAGCGCCGCGCCCGCCAGCAGGACGGCCAGCACCTGCATGGCCGCCAACGGCGCCGGCGTGCGGCGCCCGTGCCGTCTGCCCCACAGCGCCAGCAGCACGGGCGCCGCCGCGGCAGCTGCCAGCAGCACGATGACGGTTGGCGTTCCCATGCGCCTGCCCAGTGTACCGCGCCGCCGGCGCGCCGCCCCTACGCCGCGAAGTCCTCCGCCTTCAGCTCGATCCGCCGGCCGGATTTCATGCTCTCCACCGCGCGCAGGACCGTCACGGCCGCCACGATGCCCACCTCCGGCGGGCAGTGGAGCTTGCCCCGCCCGCGGCAGGCGTCGAAGAAGTTGGCCAGGTGGTGCCAGTAGGCGCTCCTGGCGGCCGGGCCGGCCGGGTCGCCCAGCGGCCCGTAGGTCCGGGCGGCCACGTCCACGCCCTTGACGGGCGCCAGCGCGGCCTCCCAGTCGGCCACGGGCAGCTCGCGCGCCCGCAGCAGGCCGCCGCGGGCCTCGATCTCCGATATCGTCAGCGTGCCGTCGGTGCCGGTGAACGTCTCGAAGAACCCGCCGGCCTCGGTGGTGGTGTTCACGTCGTAGGCGCCGCGCACCGTCGTGGTCCGCCCGCCTGCGGCGTAGTCCCACTCGAAGACGCACCGGGCGTTGTCGTACAGCTCGTAGCGGTCGTAGTAGTCCAGCCCGCCCGATGCGTACACCGCCTTCGGCGCGGCGTGGAGGAACCAGTTGAACACGTCCACCTGGTGGCTGCCGAGGTTGGCCAGGCACCCGGCCGAGTACTGCGCCAGCCAGCGCCAGTTCCGCAGGCGCTCCATCGTGCCGTAGCCGTACTTTTTCAGCGTGGCCTCGTCGCAGGCGCCGTCCTTGGGCCATCCGACCGGGCGGCGCGTGTGCCCGTGCCACTGCCCGCCGACGCCTGTGATCCGCCCGAGGGCCTTGTGCGTGTCGATCAGCTCCATCGCCCGCCTGTAGCGCGGGTTGCTGCGGTGCTGCCTGCCGACCTGGAGCAGCCGGCCCGTCTCCTTCGCCGCCGCGGCCATGCGACGGCAATCGGCGATCGTCGTGGCCATCTCCTTCTCGCAGTAGACGTGCAGGCCGGCCTTCAGGCACGCGACGGTCTGGTCGGCGTGAACCCAGTCGGGCGTGGCGATGATGGCCGCCCGGAGGCCCTTCTCCCTGTCGAGCATGTCGCGGTAGTCGACGTACGGCTCGGCCGGATGCTTGTACTTCTTGAGCAGTCGCGACGCGTAGAGGCGGGCGTACGGCCAGATGTCGCAGACGGCCTGGAACTGCACGCCGGGGATCTTCACGCACTGGCTGACGAGGTGCCTTCCGTGGTCGCCGGCGCCGATAAGGGCGACGCGGATAGTCGCGTCGTCGGCAGCGCCCCCGGCCGCGGCGCGAAGCACCCGCGGCGCCGCCGCCATCATCGCCCCCGCCGCCCCGGCCGCCTTCAGCAACTGCCTTCGTGTGTGCCGTGCCATCGCCCGCGCTCCTGTCCGGCCGCAGATTACCCCATCCCCGCCCCGCCACACAACGAAGCCCGCGACCGCGAGCCGGTTGCGTTGTGCCTCGCGAATGCAGCTCGCGCCTTGGTAGCGCGGCCTATCCAGGCCGCGACGCCTGGGTTGACGTTGATTTCGCGGCCTGGATAGGCCGCGCTACCAGCACAACGCGACCGGCTCCGCGGCCGCTCCCCCGCGATCAATCCATGTCCGGCGGCTGGCCCTTCAGCGCGGAACTTCGCCAGGCCAACTCCAGAAACGCACCCTTTCTGGCATCGGTGATGCCAGATTGCGCGCCGCGTTGTCCGCCGCAACGCTGTTCCTACGCCGGGAGGATCTCCACGCTCCAGCTCAGCACGGCCGACAGCAGGTCGGCCTTCTTCGTCGCGGCGCTGGCTTCCGCCCCGCCGGGGGCGATGCCCCGGCAGATGACCGAGATGCGCCCGGGGGAGATGTGGCAGGCGGCCAGGCGCGCCAGCGACCGGTGCGAGTAGTCCAGCCCGTCGGCGATGCGGACGATGCCGCCGAGCAGCAGCGCGCGGCGGCGGACGCCGGGCGACAGGCCCGACAGGTCCGGGTCGTCCGCGGCCGGCGGGGCCTTGCGGTGGCAGCGGGCGATCAGCGCCACCAGCCGCCGCCGCTCGGCGTCCAGCGGCAGCGTCTCGTCGGCCAGGATGATCCGCATGGCCGTCTTGTGGTGGGCCTTCTGGCCCTCCATCCAGCCGATGTCGTGCAGCAGGGCGCCGCAGTGGAGCAGCAGGCGGTCGTCGGCCGTCAGAACCAGCAGCGGCTGGAGCGAATCCAGCAGCGACAGCGCCAGGCGCGTGACCTGGTGAGAATGCTCCTGCTCGTAGTCGCAGCGGCGCGCGAGGTGCAGTGCGGCGCGGAGAAGAGGGGCGGCGCGGGGAGGGCACGGGGTGCGAAGAAGGCACTTAGGGCAGCACGGGGTGAAAGGAGATGATCGCGACGAGTCGTCCCGATGGAATCGGGACCCATCATCGGGCATTTCGGACCCATCATCGGGCGTTTGAGGGTGTTTCCGCGTCGCGTGGACCTGGTCGAGGTTGCGTCCCTCGCGGAGCATGCGCGAAAAGTCGTCGGGCATCCCCGCGCGGCGAAGGGCGCGGGCCACGCGATCCACGTCGTACGGCACGCGGTGGAACTCCACGCCCCACCGCCCATCGGCGAAGTCCAGCACGGCGTAGGCGGCGCGGCAGTCCAGCCCCTCCGGCCGGCCCACGCTGCCGGGGTTGACGAACCATGTCCGCCCCGACCGCTTCATCCACGCGCGGTGCGTGTGGCCGCAGAAGACCAGATCGGCCTCGGCCATGCGCGCCAGCTCCGCCAGCCGGCGTGCGGGGGTGTCGGGCCCGAGCGGCTCGTCGTCGGCCGCCGGGCTTCCGTGCACCAGCAGCACGCGCAAGTGCTGCTCCATGTGGCGCAGCTCGCCGGGCAGCTCGGCCAGGTACTTGCGGGACGGGTCCGACAGGTCCTCCCATGCCTGTTGGAAGGCGAGGAACTTTTCGGGGTCCTTCTTGCGGCGCCACTTCTTGCGCTTCTCGGGGAAGCGCAGGACCTTGCGGTCGTAGTTGCCGCGGATGGCGGCCTCGGCGAGCTTGCGGAGCAGCCGCACCACGCGGTCGCCGTGCGGCCCGTAGCCGACGAAGTCGCCCAGGTTCCACACCGCCTGCGCGCCGCGGCCGTCCGCGTCGGCCAACACCGCCTCCAGGGCCGGCAGGTTCCCATGCACGTCGGATACCAGTGCGATGCGTCGGCTCATGGCTGCGGGAGTTCAGCAGGATTCACGGCTTTGCCTCTTCGGTCAACTTCGCATCCCGTGCATCCCGTGCATCCTGCGGCATCTCCGTGGGCTGCTGGAGTCGCGAGACGAGCTCGGAGGCCAGCGAGTCCCAGAAGCCCTGCTGGCGGAGCTGTTCCCAGAGGGCGACGAGCTGTGCGAACTTGTCCTTGCGCTGTCGGCGGCACAGGTCGCGGAATCGCTCCACGCCTCCGCGCAGGCGGGCATAGGGGCGGATGGTCCCGTAGAACTCGCGCGTGCGCTGGCGCTCGGTCTTCTCGAAGGCCGACAGGCGGTCGTCCCACACGTCGCAGTCGTGCATGTCGCCCAGCAGCGTCTGGAGCTGCTTGACCGTCTCGACGGGCGCGTCGAGGGCGCCGGCGTAGACCGGCTGGCAGATCTCCATCGTGTAGCGGAGGCGCTTGGCGCTGATGCGCATCTCGTGGTGGCGCGACTTGGCCTGCTCGTCGCTCAGGCAGTCCTGCTGGGCCAGCAGGTCCTCGGCGCGGCGGAGGATCTCGCGCTCCGCCCGCAGGAACACGTAGGGGCTTTGCAGGACGACGTTGCGGCTGCGCAGCGAGGCCAGGATGAACTCGGTGGCGGCGACGATCTCCTTCAGCACGCCGGAGGCCTCCATCCGGTCGATGGCGGCGACGACGTCGGTCTGGCGGCGGCGGCGGTCCTGGCGCAGGCGCAGCAGCAGCCGCTGGATGCCGGGGCGCTGGGTGGTGTCCCTCATGCGGGCGAGGAACTGGCGGACGGCCTCGATCTGCACGTCGGCGTCGCGGGCGGGGCCCAGGCGCCGGGTGACGCGGCGGACCGCCTTGCGCCAGCGTCGCGCGTCGCGCGGCGGGAAGCAGTCGGCGAACACCCTCATGCCGGCGCGGAATCGCCGGGTGGCCACGCGGGCCTGGTGGACCGCCTCGATGTCCCTGGCCCGCCGGGCGCCGCGCATATGCTGAGAAATGGCCTGCGCCTGTGCCTGAAGGTGCTCGGCGGCCAACAGCAGGTAGCTGTCGTCGCAGCCGTTCATGGGACGCGGCATTCTACGGCGCCGCGCGGGCAAGTGCAAGCAGTCGGGCCGGTCCAAAAAGGCCTCGCCCCGCCCGCAACTGGCGCTCCGCCGGCCGGTTCAAGTACACGGAAGCGCCCCGCGCCCGGCGACGGACGGCGCGCGGCGGCGCCGAAGGACCAATTATGCGCACGCTCTTGACGCGACGGACGTGGCTGGCGGCGGCGGGACTGATATCGGCCGGGCTGCTGTGCGCCCCGGCGGCCGCCCAGCGCGACAAGCCCCGGATGAACATCTGGGGCGCGCCGCCGCAGGAAAAGCCCCACTTCACGAAGGGCGCCGAGACGACCGCCCCGCTGCCCCTGCCCGTCACCCCGCAGCGCCGCAGCGAGAAGAAACGCCCCCCCGCGCCGCCCAAGCTCATCGCCAACCTGGCCAACTTCAGCTTCGACGGCTGGCAGGGCTCGCCCGGCGCCGTCGATACCCTCCTGACGACCGCCCAGGAGAACGTGAAGCTCTGGTACGGCTGGGAGCACCTCGACGTCAGGGACCTGGTGCGCAAGCACACCGCCGGGGTGCAGACGCGCACGCCGATCCTGTACCTCTGCGCCTACTACCCGCTGAAGCTCACCGGCGAGCAGCGCGACTCGCTGAAGGATTACGTGCTGAACGGCGGGACGATGCTGATCAACTGCTGCGGGCAGCGCGACGCGTACGCTTCGGCCGCCGCCGAGCTGAAGGCCATGTTCCCCCGCCGCCCGCTGCGCCTGCTGCCCCCGGACCACCCGCTGTACTGCGCCAACTACAAGATCGAGCGGGTGAACCTGCCGGCGCTCGGCCCGGCCGCCCCGTTCACCGCGGCGCTGGAGGACCTGGCCGGCGGCGCCGGCGGCGCCGGCGCCCAGCGCCCCCGCCTCCACGCCGTGACGGTGGGCAGCCGCGCCGCCGTCATCGTCAGCCTCGAGGACCTCGCCTGCGGCTGGAACAAGTGGGACAACGTCAAGGTGCTGCGATACGCCCCGGCCGACAGTAACCGCCTGGGGATCAACCTGATGACCTACGTGACGGCGGAGCTGCGGCTGGCGGAATACCAGGCCCGCACGCGGGACATCGAGGGGCCCAACGTCCGCCCGCGCGAGCAGCTCGCCTTCGCCCAGATCATCCACGACGGCAACTGGGACCCCAACCCCTCGGCGATCCCGTACTTCCTGAAGGAGCTCGGCGCGAACACCACGATCGCGGTGAAGTTCCGGCGGGTGCAGTTCGAGATGAAGAACCCTAACCTGTTTGCTTATCCGCTGTTATACATGACCGGCCAGTGGGACCCTCACCTCAGCGACGAGGAGGTGGCCCTGCTGCGCCGCCACCTGAAGGAAGGCGGCACGCTGATCGCCGACGCCGCCGGCGGCATGAGCGAGTTCGACAGCGCCTTCCGCGAGCTGGCCGGCAAGCTGTTTGCCGACAGCCCGCTGACGAAGCTGCCGGGCGACCACGCCGTCTTCAGCAGCTTCTACAAGATCGACAAGCTCAGCGCCAACCACCTGGGCGAGCCGATCGAGCCGGTCGTCCAGGCCGTCTTCCACGACGGCCGGGCCGTGATCCTCTACTCGCCCATCGGCCTGTGCGACGGCTGGGCACAGCGGCACAGCGCGTTCGCCCGCTGCTACACGCAGGAGGACGCGGTGAAGCTGGGGACGAACCTGGTGGTGTTCGCGATGCAATGAGCTTCCAGCTTCCAGCCGCCAGCTTCCAGCGACACTCCCGGCGTGTTGCGGGTCGCCTCGGAAGGCCCTGCCGCCTCCCGAGCCGTCGCTGGCTGCTGGAAGCTGGTAGCTGGGAGCTGGGAGCTGATCATGACGCAGACGAACGTGGAGCAGGCGGCCCGCGAGCAGTTGGAACTGGTCCGCAGGCTGGCCGAAACGCACAAGACCATGCGGGCCGAGATCGCCAAGCGCATCATCGGCCAGAGGCAGGTGCTCGACGACCTCCTGACGGCCATTTTCTCGCAGGGCCACGCGCTGCTGATCGGCGTGCCGGGCCTGGCCAAGACGCTGATGGTCTCCACCGTCGCCGAGATCCTGGAGCTGGTCTTCCACCGAATCCAGTTCACGCCGGACCTGATGCCAGCCGACATCACCGGCACGGAGGTGCTGGAGGAGGACCGCACCACCGGGCGGCGGGTCTTCCGCTTCGTGCACGGGCCGGTGTTCGCCAACATCGTGCTGGCCGACGAGATCAACCGCACGCCGCCCAAGACCCAGGCCGCCCTGCTGGAGGCCATGCAGGAAAAGAAAATCTCCATCGGCGGACAGGACCACCCCCTGCCCGAGCCGTTCTTCGTGCTGGCCACGCAGAACCCCATCGAGCAGGATGGCACCTACCCCCTGCCCGAGGCGCAGCTCGACCGGTTCATGTTCGCCCTGAAGGTGGACTATCCCACGGCCGAGGAGGAACTGGCCATCGCCCAGACGACCACGGGCGAGTCGGCCGCGGAGGTGGGCAAGCTGGTGACGTCGAAGCAGGTGGTGGAGCTGCAGCACATCGTGCGGCGGGTGAAGGTGTCGGACCACGTGGCGCGGTACGCGGTGAAGCTGGCGCGTGCGACGCGCCCGGGCGACGCGGGCGCCGACGAGTTCGTGCGCAAGTACGTGCAGTGGGGCGCCGGGCCGCGCGCGGTGCAGTACCTGGTGCTGGGCGCCAAGGCGCGGGCGGTGCTGGCGGGCACGACGAACGTCGACTGCGGGCACATCCGCGACGTGGCGCCCATCGTGATGCGCCACCGCGTGCTGACCAACTTCGCCGCCGAGGCCGAGGGCGTCGACGCCGACGCCGTCGTGGCGCACCTGCTGGAGACGGTCGGCGAGGACGAGGCGAAGTGACCCGGGCCAACGCCATAACCGAGCTGCTGGGCCCCGACCTGCTGGAGCGGACGCGCGGGCTGATGCTGGTGGCCCGGCGCGTGGTGGAAGGCGCGCTGCACGGGCTGCACCGCAGCCCCCTGCGCGGGTTGAGCATCGAGTTCAGCGAGCACCGCGAGTACAGCCCCGGCGACGAGCTGAAGCACCTGGACTGGAAGGTCATCGCGCGGTCCGAGCGCTACGTCGTCAAGCAGTACGAGCAGGAGACCAACCTGCGCGGGCTGATCGTCCTGGACTGCTCGCGCTCCATGGCCTTCGGGCCAACCACGCTGCTGGGCGAGCCCACCGGACGCGGCAGCAAGTTCGCCTACGGGCGCGTGCTGGCCGCCGCGCTGGCACACCTGCTGCTCGCCCAGGGCGACAGCGCAGGCCTCATCCTCGCCGCCGACCGCATCGCCCGCCGGCTCCCGCCCCGGTCGGCCATGGGCCACATCCTCAGCGTCTGCCGCACGCTGCTGGAGGCCGAGCCCGCCGAGGGCACCGACCTGGCCGCCGCACTGGGCCAGCTCGCCGTCAGCCTCAAGCGCCGCAGCCTCGTGCTGCTCATCAGCGACCTGTTCGACGACCCGCGCCGGCTGATCGGGATGCTCGGCCAGCTCCACCACCGCGGCCACGAGGTGGTGCTGTTCCACGTGATGGACCGCCAGGAGCGGCTGTTCGACGTGGGGCGGACCAGCGGGGGCATCACCGTCCTGCGCGACATGGAGACGGGCGGCGAATTCGACGCCGAACCGCACCTGATCGCCGACCTCGTCCGCGCCGAGGTCGAGCGGTTCTGCGGCGAGCTGGACGAGGGGGCCAAGCGCTACGGCCTGCACCTGGTCCGCTGCCGGACCGACCAGCCCGTCGAGGGCGTGCTGGTGGACTACCTGCACCGGAGAGGCAAGACGCGCAAATGACGCTCCTCTCGCCCATCCTGCTGCTGTTCGCCGCGTTTGCCGCGGTGCCGCTCCTGCTGCATCTTTACCACCGGCGCAAGCGCATCGTCGTGGAGTTCTCCACCAATCGCTTCTTCACCGACTCGGTCATCCAGTCCCAGCGGCGCATGCAGCTCCAGCGCCTGCTGCTGATGCTGCTCCGCATGGCCGCCTGCGTGCTGCTGGCGCTGGCGGTCGCCCGGCCGATCCTGGAGATGCTGGGCATGGGCGGTGCGGCCGGACGGCGCGACGTGGTGATCGTCCTGGACGACAGCCTGTCGATGAAGGCCGCCGACGCGGCCGTGGCGCCCGGCGCCGACCGCTACAGCCGCTTCGACCGCGCCAAGGCGGTCGCGGCGGGCGCGCTGCGGGGGCTGGTCCGCGGCGACCGCGCCGCCGTCGTCACCTTCAGCGGCCGGGCCCTGGGACGGGCGGGCCTGGCCGGCGTGGAGTTGACGGGCGACCCGGCACGCCTCCTGGCCGAGCTGGACGCCCTCAAGCCCACCGACGCCGCCGGCAGCCCGTTCGCCGCCGTCGAGCAGGCCGCACGCATCTTCGACACCCCCCAGCAGCGGGCACGCATGCTCCTGATCGCCACCGACCTCCAGGCCAACCAGTGGCCGCAGAGCGCCTGGCCCCAGCCGCGCCAGCCCATCCAGACCGTCATGCTGCACGTGGCCGACCCCACCAGCGACAACGTGGTGGTGGACTCGGCCCGGCTGAGCCAGGGCGTGGCGGTGGTCGGCCAGCCCAACACGCTGGAGGTGCGGCTGCACAACTGGCGCCCCGCGACGGTGAGCGGGCAGCTCGTGGTGGAGATGGACGGTCGCGCCCAGGCGCACCGCCCGGTGGAGGTGCCGGGCCAGTCGGTGCGCGTGGAGCGCGTGGCGCTGGCGCTGGAGCAGGATGCCAACGCCGCGCGGGCTTCGGCAAGAGGCGAAGCGGAACCCCGGCACCCGCCGGTGCCGGGCGTTGGGAAGGCACAGAGCGCCGCGCAGGCGCCGCACGTACGGCAGGTCCGCGTGCAGTTCCTGGCGCCCGACGCGCTGGGCGAGGACAACACGCTCTACGCCGCCATCGAGACCACGCCCCGCCTGCCGGTGCTGCTGATCGACGGCGCGCCATCCGACAACCCGCGCCGCACGCCGGCGTTCTACCTGCGCACCGCCCTTCAGGCCGTCGCGGGCGGCGGAGAGGGGATGCTCGTCAACTCCGTCGGCGTCGGCGACCTGCCCGCCGAGCGCCTCGACGGCTACCGGGCGATCATCCTGGCCGGCGTGGCGTCGCTGCCGGCTGAGCAGGTGGAGCGCCTGGAGAAGTTCGTCCGCGACGGCGGGGGGATGGAGATATTCCTGGGCCCCTCGGCGCAGGCGGAGTTCTACAACGTCCTGCTGGCGTCGCCCGACCGCCCGCTGGGCGGCCTGCTGCCCGCGCGCCTCGTCCGCCCCGTGGCGTCACGCGACCGGGCCGAGCCGATGCACATCGTCGAGGCCCAGTGGGACCACGCGATCCTCCAGCGGTTCACCGGCCCGCTGCGCAGCGCCCTGGCCGGCGTGGACATCCGCCGCCTGTGGCTCCTCGAGCCGCGCCAGGCCAACGTGCTCGCCCGCGCCGACGGGCGCATGCCCCTGCTGCTGGAGCGGGCCTACGGGCGCGGGCGCGTCCTCCTGGCCGCCACCAGCCCGCAGCCGGACTGGTCCAGCCTGCCGCTGCGCCGCAACTTCATCACGTTGATGAACCGGACGGTGAGCTACCTGGCCGGCTGTGCGCGATCCGAGCCGCCCGACGAGGTCGCCCAGGAGCTGGTGTTCGCTCGCGGCAAGGCGGCCGGGGCGATGAACGTCCGACTGGCCGGGTCCAAGGGCGCCCTGGCGCCCGCCCGCCTGCGCGCCGTCGGCGCCACGCCGGAGGCGTACCTGCCGGCGGAGGACGTGTCGGCTGCGGGGTTCTACTGCGCCGACGCGGCCGGCGGTCCCATCGTGCGTGCGGTGAACTGCCCGCGGAGCGAGTCGGCCCCCGAGGTTCTGGACCCCAACGAGCTGGGGCAGTTCAGCGGGCGGTGGAAGGTGACGACGGTGAGCCTGGCCGCACCTGCCGGCACACAGGCCCTCGACGGCGAGGCGGCGCTGGGCAAGGTGCTGGCGGCCGGCAAGGTCAGCCGCGGCATCTGGGACATGCTGCTGTGGGTGGTGCTGGCGGCGCTGGTGGTCGAGCCGATCGTGGCCAACCGCATCGGTCGACCCGCGGCCGAGGCAAAGGCCGCAAAGGCGAAAGCAGCGTGAATGAACGCTGAAGCTCTACAACTCGCTTCCCTGCGTCTGGACCTGTCCAACTTCAGTTGGCCGGTCCTGGCGGGCGTGGGCGCGGCGCTGCTGGCGGTGGTGGCGGCGTACACGCGGGGCCTGCGCTGGCGGGGGCGGTCGGGCAGGAACCGCTCGCTGCTGCTGGCGCTGCGGCTGGGGGCGATCGGCTGCCTGCTGGCGGCGCTGCTGCATCCGATGTGGGTGTCGGGGCGGGCCGACAGCGAGAAGCCCGCCGTCGCCGTCGTGCTCGACACGAGCCTGTCGATGTCGCTGCCGGCCGAGGGCGAGGGCGGGCCGAGCCGCTACGCGCGGGCCGTCGAGGTCCTCCGCGGCGCGCTGGCGCCCAAGCTGGCCGAGAAGTCCTCGCTGCGCTGCTACGACATCCAGGGGCGGATGCTCGACCCCGCCCGGCTGCCGGAGCGGCCCGCGGCCGAGCGAAGCCCCATCACTGCCACGCTCTGCCGCGTGGAGCGTGCCCTGCGGGCGGAGCGGCTGGCGGGGATCGTACTGCTGAGCGACGGGGCGGAGTCGGCCGAGGGGGCGGACGGTTCGGCGGACGCCTCCACCGCACTGGATGACCTTCACGTGCCGGTGTACCCGGTGGAGCTGGCCCGCGGGTCGGGCGGCGAAGGCGGCGCGATCGACCTGTCCATCCAGGCCGTCATCGCCAACCAGCGCGCCATCGTCGGCAACACGGTGAAGGCGACGGTCCTGCTGGCCGCACAGGGGCGCATCGACGAGCAGAACGTCGAGGTCACCATCACCGACGAGCAATCCGTCGTCGCGCGGAAGCTGCTCCGCTGGCACGCGGGCGAGACGGACCGCGCTGCCGAGCTGGACTTCCAGGCCGCGCGAGCAGGCAAGCTGACGTACATGGTGGACGTGCGGCAGGCGGGCGCGGCGGCGACGGTCCCGGCCGCCGGCGGCGCCGTCGAGCGGGACCTGTCCAACAACCGCGCGACGTTCCCGCTGGCGGTCCGCGCCCAGCCGATCACCGTGCTGTACGTCGACGGCGTGCTGCGGTGGGAGGGCAAGTTCACCCGCGAGGCGCTGGCGGCTGACCCCGATCTGAACGTGCTGTCGTCGGTGCGGACGGCGGCGCGGTCGGCCGCGGGGCGCAGCCCCGGCATCCTCACCAAAGAGCAGCTCGCCAACGTGAACGTGGTGATCCTGGGCGACGTGGAGCCGGGCTACTTCGCCGAATCGGAGCTGACGGCGCTGAAAAGCTGGGTCATCGACGGCGGCGGCGGGCTGCTGCTCACCGGCGGGTACCTCAGCTTCGCTCCCGACGGCTTCGGGGCCTCCGTCCTGCGCGACGTGCTGCCGGTGGAGTTCCTCGACGCCGCTCCCACGCAGATCGACACGCCGTTCCACCTGCGCCTCACCGACGAGGGCGCCGCCCACCCCGTCTTCCACCTCACCGGCGACCGCGTCCGCGACCGGGCCGTGTGGCACTCGCTGCCCCAGCTTTCCGGCTGCAGCCGCGTCAAGGGCATCAAGCCCGGCGCCCAGGTGCTGGCGGTGAACCCGGCGGTCTCGGCCGGCGACGAGGAAGGCGGCGTGCCCGTCATGGTCGTCCAGCAGGTGGGGCGCGGGCGGGCGATGGTGCTGGCCGTCGAGACCACCTGGAAGTGGCGCACCATCGTCGGCGGGTTCACCGGCGAGTCGCTGTTCTACCGCAAGTTCTGGGGCCAGCTCGTCCGGTTCCTGGCCGGCGCCGTCGAGGCCGCCGGCAGCGAGCGGCTGTTCGTGACCACCGACCGCTACCGCTACCGCGAGGGCCAGCCGATCAGGCTGCTGGTGGAGCTGCGACCGGGCGAGGGGCCCTCGCGCCGCGGCGCCGCCAGCCGACCGTCGCTGCTGCCGAAGGTCGATTGGCGCGTCTCGGCCGTGCGCATCGACGAACAGGGCGCCCGGACGCGCGTGCCGCTGACGGCCGCGGGAGAGGGCCGCTACGAAGGGACCATCCCCGCCGACAGGCAGGGGCGGATGGACTTCCTCGTCGCCGCCGAGCCGATCCTGCCGGCTGTGGCGAGGCGCGACCCCGACGAGCACGCCGTTCGCTGCCGGGCGGCGCGGGTGCAGGTGGAGCGGGGCGACCTGGAGCTGATGGCCGGGCGGTGCGAGCCGCAGAGGCTGTCGCGGCTGGCGCAGGTGACCGGCGGGCGCGTGCTGAAGGGCGAGGAGATCGGCGCCTGGCGTCTGGAGGCAGAACCGAAGACCGTCCAGCGCGTCGAACAGCTCGGGCTGTGGCACCACCCGGTGCTGGTGGCGGTCTTCTTCGTGCTGCTGTGCACGGAGTGGGTCATGAGAAGGATGAGGAGGTTGGCGTAGCTGCGGAGGTAGGAGAAGGAATGTCAAATGTCAAATGTCAAATGCCAAATGCCAAATGCCAAATGCAGAATGCTGAACGCAGAATGCTGAACGCTGACTGCTGAATGCTGAATACCCATAGGGTGCCACGATGACACAGTCACAAGCTGACGAGCGTGTGCTGGGGATGATCGGCGCGATCCGGCGGCGGTGGGTCGCCTGGCGGTTGGGGCTGGTGCTGACGGCCGGGGCGGCCGGGGCGTGCGCCTGGCTGCTGGCGATGATCCTGGCCGACAACCTGGCGATCCTGTCGCCGGGGCAGTTCCTGGCCGGGTGGGGCGTGCTGGCGGTCGCGGCCGCGGCGGCCGCGCTGGCGACGCTGGCGTCGCTGACCGTGCGCCGCCCCGGCCCGGTGCGATTCGCCCTCATGTACGAGCGGCGGGCGGGAGACCAGCGAAACCGGCTCGTCAACGCGCTGCAGTTCATCCTGTCGGGCTCGGCCGCCAGGGACGCCATGGTCGCCGCGGCCGTGATGGAAAACTCCGAACACATCGACGCGGCGACGGCGGGCCTGGCCATCGACCGCCGGCCCGTTCGCCGCGGCGTGCTGGTCGCGGCCGTCTGCGCCGCGCTACTGGCGGGGTACGCGGCGCTTCGCCCGGAGTTGTCGGCCAACGCCCTGGCGCGCCTGGCGCGCCCGTTGGCGCCGCCGGCGCACCTGCTGGCGACGGACATCACGGTCCGCCCCGGCGACATCAGTGTGCTGGAAGGCGCCGCGGTCGTCATCGACGTGGAGCTGGCCCGCCACCTGCCCGCCCCCGACGAGGTCGCGCTGGAATACCGCCTCGGCGAGATGAGCTGGACGACCGTGCCGCTGACGCCCGTCGGCGGCAGCCGCAGCCGCTACCGCTACGACGGCCTGACCAGCGTGACGGTGCCCATTCGCTACCGCGTGCGTGCGGGGCACTCGTCCAGCCCGCGCTGCGCCATCGCCGTGCGCTACCGCCCGCGCGTGGAGTCGCTCCAGGTGTCGGTGACGCGCCCCGCCTACGCCGGCGGCGCGGCCGTCCACCTGGCACCCAACGTCGGCGAGCTGGCCGGGCTGGAAGGCTCCGTCGCCACCGTCGAGATCGTCTCGAACAACCCGCTGGCGGAGGCGCGGCTGGAGATGTCGGACGGCACGGCCGCGGCCATGCGGGTGGACGGCGCCGATGCCCGCCGCGCGCGGGGAAGCTTCCCCCTGACGGCCAGCGGCAGCTACGCGGTGCGGCTGGTGGACAAGTTCGGCGTCGCCAACGTCAACCCGCCGCGCTACGCCATCTCCGTGACGCCCGACCAGGCGCCCACCGCGCTGGTCACGATGCCGGGGCGCGACCTGATCCTCCCGGCCGACAGCGAGGTGGAGGTGGTTGTCGAGGCCGGCGACGACATCGGCCTGGGCTCGGTGGTGCTCCAGGTCCGCCGCCCCAGGAGCAGGTGGGAGGACGCCAACCGCTGGGACTTTGCCCCGCCGGATATGCGGGCGGCCACGCTGCGCGCGGCGCTGTCGCTGCCGAAGTACGGCCTGCGGGCCAACCAGACGCTGCTGTACCGCGTCACCGCCTGCGACAAGCGCACGCCCCAGCCCAACCAGACCGTCGGGAGGACCTGGTCGATCACCGCGGCCGAGCACAGCCGCAACGGCTCGCTCCTCGGCGGCCAGCAGAAGCGCCTGCTCGACCTGCTCAACCAGGCGCTGGAGATGCAGAAGACCAACCGCCGCGAGCTGGCGGGCGACGAGAAGCTCCAGCCGCTGCGCATCCGCCAGAACAAGGTGCGGGAGGTGACGTACGAGGCGATCGCGGACCAGACCAAGTCGGCCCGCCCGACGGCGAGCGTCCTGCGCGACCTGAACGCCCTTGCCAGCGGGGCGATGCTGACGTGCATCCAGTGGCTGGTGCGCTACGACGGACCGGCGCAGGGGCCGCTGAAGGCCAACATCCTCAAGCAGATGGACTACATCATCGCGCAGCTCGAGGACATCATCCGGCGCACGGCGGACAGCGTGGCGCTGGCGGACAAGGCCGCCGCGGCCATGGAGAAGATGACCCCCCAGCAGCGGGCGGAACTGCTCAAGAAGATCCGCGACGAGCTGAAGCGGCTGCGGGATTTCGCGGCCGAGCAGGACAAGCTCATCGAGGGCGTGGAGGAGTTCGCCCGCAAGGGCAAGGACCTGACGGAGGAAGACAAGCAGAAGATCGAGAAGATGAAGGGGATCGAGGACGAGTGGGCGAAGATCTTCAAGGGCAAGGTCAAGGACATCGAGGAGCTGGCCAAGCAGGACTTCACCGACGCCAACACCTCCGGCGACTACAAGGAGCTGGCCGAGCAGATCGAGGAGGCCAGCCAGACGCTGGCGCCGAAGAACATCCACGAGGTGCGCACGGGCGCCCAGTCGTCGGTGGTCACGGAGATGAAGGACGCCAAGGACAAGGCCGAGAAGATCCGGGAGCAGATGGAGCAGTGGCTGCCGGCCGGGGCCGACAACACCAAGTGGGTGATGGCCAATCCGCCCCAGCAGATCGAGGTGCCCAACGTCCCGCTGCCGAAGGAGTTGTTCGACCTGGTGGGCGAGCTGGTGGAGGACCAGGACAAGATGGCCGACGCCGCGGAGGACGAGACCAGCGGCAACGTGGACTTGGCGCCGCCCAACGCGCCGGACCCCACCTGGGGCGTCGACGGCGGGCCCATCAGCACCTTCAACGCCAAGGGCAAGACGGGCAATCGCCTGCCGGACAACAACCAGGCCGGCGGGCGCAGCGGCGACGGCAGGGCCGGCAAGAGCCAGGGCCAGTTCGTCGAGAACACCGCCAAGGGCCTGCCCGGGCGCAAGAGCGAAACGGGCATCACCAACGACCCCTACGAGCAGGGCGTGGTCAAGGAGCTGCAGAAGCTGGCCACCGGCGGCGCCACCGGCGGCGGCAAGGCCCGCGGCGGCGGGCAGGAGGGCCTCGAGGGCGAAAGCCCCCCGCCCGTCTACCGGGGCCTGGCCGAGATGAAGGACTGGCAGCAGCGATTCCGCCAGAGGGCCGCCCGCGTCGCCACCGCGCTGAAGGTCGCCCGCTTCGTGATGCCGGAGGTGGACCGGCTGCTGAAGCTGACGGCCGGCAAGCAGG
>Ga0172362_10001697_pt1 | contig 18934 bp, 10 predicted proteins | sample LakKivs1_kivu2a2_FD_114534 | JGI IMG/M metagenome (GOLD analysis project Ga0172362, IMG submission 114534) | Sediment microbial communities from Lake Kivu, Rwanda - Sediment s1_kivu2a2 | ecosystem: Environmental > Aquatic > Freshwater > Lake > Sediment | place: Rwanda: Western Province, Lake... | reverse complement strand
GATGAGCGCGCCCATAGCCCGGCTCAGGTGAGCTACGTCCCCCACCAGCCACGCTATCAGGAAACACCACCCCAGCGCAGTCACCAGCACAAGTTCGGGGTTCTTGGCGATACCTTTAAAGACACGGGGTAGAATAAACTTGGTCACCAGCACGCATCCGACGATCACCCCGATCCCCTTGATCAGCGACAGGCCCAGCGCAGCAATATCAGGATTGGCCAGATTCGGCTGTATGGGCAGGAATATGATAGCCCAGATATCCTGCAGAACGAGGATGCCTAAAGTGATGCGGCCGGGCAGTGTATCAAGCTCAAACTTATCGTATAGCAGCTTGACCACTATCATCGTGCTGCTCAGGGCGAAGACTATACCCAGATACAGAGCGGCATATTTACCGCCGCCGCTGAATCCGGGCAGCATGAAGAAGGCGTATCCCAGCGCCGCGCATATGACGAATTGCAGGATAGCGAGGAATACCAGCGATTTGCCAGACTGCTTTATCTTCCTCAGGTCAAGCTCCAGCCCGACCATGAACATCAGAGCGATCAAGCCCAGCTCCGAGGTGAAATCAATGGCTTCGGGATGGGTCACCCACTTAAGACCGAGCTCCGGGCCGATGATGATGCCGGCGATGATGTACCCCATGATGACGGGCTGGCGCAGCCTGTGCATTATATAGCCCAGTACCGCAGCCGCCACAATGGAGATCAGGACGCCCTGGATAATCTCAAGTTCCATACATATACCTCACTGAAGATGCCTGCTCTGGCAAGTGAATATTATGTCAGTTCAGTATTATATAAGTCAAATTCGATGTGGCATTAAATCGATGGAGGCTACAATTCTTTGCCGTCTATGGTTATAGACCATATCTTCCAGGAGCCCTCATATCTGGCAAGCCCGGCATTGAATGATACCTCTGAACCGTCGGAATATATGATCTTTCCGCTTATCGCCGACAGGCTCAGATTCATGGATTGTATCTTATCCGCGTCCACGCGCCAGCCGGAGGCCTCAACGTCCTGATAGTTCTTGAACAGAGCTTCAAAGTTCGTATCTATATAGCTGTCGATATCCGACTGACCGAATCCTATATAAAGAGATCTTACGGTACTTACGTCGTGAGACTGCCCTGCTGCCATGAACTGCTCGATACATTCTTCCGCGGGACCGATATCCCTGCCTATAGACCAGACCTGCAGGGCAACAACGATGAGGGCAAGGATCACAGTTCCTATGATGAAAAACCATCTCATCTGCAGAGCCCCGTATGATTGATATAGATGACTTCCACGACCGCCGATTGAATAATAGCTCAAGCGATTGCGAGCGAGACGCAAGAGAAAAAGGATGTATTACAAGTTAACCAAGGAATTTCACCCTATCGCAGGTCACCAGCCCACCACGTAGGCGAAAACAAGCGGCGCGACGATTGTAGCATCAGATTCGATGATGAACCGCGGCGTATCGACGCCGAGCTTGCCCCAGGTTATCTTCTCGTTGGGAACGGCGCCGGAGTAAGAACCGTAGCTGGTGGTGCTGTCGCTTATCTGGCAGAAATAGCCCCAGAGCGGCACATCCCACTCCAGGTCCAGCTGAAGCATGGGCACAATACAGATAGGGAAGTCGCCGGTGATACCGCCGCCGATCTGGAACATGCCCAGCGGGTGCTTTTTTGTAGTTTTGGTGTAATAGTCAGCCAGCCAGATGAAATACTCCATGCCGGTGCGCACGGTATGCACATTCTTAATGTTGCCGCGTATGACATACGAAGCGTACATGTTGCCGAGGGTGCTGTCCTCCCATCCGGGGACGATGATCGGCACCTTCTTCTCCAATGCGGCCAGCATCCACGAGTTCTTGGGGTCGGTCTGGTAAAACTTTTTCAGCTCGCCACTAGCGAGGAGTTGCTGTAAGAACTCATGCGGGAAATATCGCTCCCCCTTCTTATCCGCCTTCTCCCAGAGCTTTAATATAGGCTTCTCCATACGTTCCATGATTTCGAACTCGGGGACGCAGGTATCGGTCACACGGTTGAGATGACGGTCAAGAAGAGTCGCCTCCTCCTTAGGTGTAAGATGGCGGTAATTCGGCACATCCTCGTAAAAATCGTAAGCAATGAGGTTAAAGATATCCTCTTCGAGGTTGGCGCCGGTGCAAGTGATGAGATGGACTTTATCCTGGCGGATCATCTCAGCCAGCGAAATGCCGAGCTCCGCGGTGCTCATGGCACCTCCCATCGAGATCATCATCTTGCCGCCGCCGGCCAGGAAATCACGGTAGGCCCGCGCTGCGTCAAGCAGCACTGCGGAGTTGAAGTGGCGATAGTGGTGCTCCATAAAGGTGCCCACCGGGCCTGGCAGCGGTAGTTTCGCTGTTGATTTGAAACGGGCCTTCTTCTTACCATCGCGCTGTTTTTTTGTAAGTGATCTTGGACCGGACGTTATAGCCATTTTAGATACTCCTTGGGTTATTGGGCTGCCTTACTAAAAACGCTGATCTCCCACGGCTCAATATATAGCCGTGCACATAATCGGCACGGCTATAAAACCTACTAGATTAGAGTTACAATAAACTAGTCTTCAGGCGACTCTTCCTCAAGGGACTCGGCCTCTATAGAAGGCTCCTCCAGCAAATCTTCCGCTTCTTCCTTATCCATTAGCCCCTCAGGTGCCATCTCATCCTTCGTCAACTCGCCGTCCAGCGCCTCCTGCAGCGCTCCCTCGAATGTTTTTTCATCCAGAACCAGAGGTGTCGGAGGTATGAGAGAAGCCAGCGCCTCAGGAGAAAGGACACACCTGGCCGGAATCAATTTGCCTATGATGACGTTCTCTTTGAGGCCGAGCAGCTTGTCGGTCTTTCCGGCTACCGCAGCCTCAGTGAGTACCCTTGTCGTCTCCTGGAAAGAGGCTGCCGACAGGAAACTGTTAGTATTTAGCGACGCCTTTGTGATACCCAGCAAGACAGGCTGAGCTGTAGCCGGCTCGCCGCCCTCCGCCAATACCTTGGCGTTGATGTCCTCGTATACAAAGCGGTCAACCAGCTCACCGGGCAGAAACTCGGTATCTCCAGGGGCATCTATTCTCACTTTGCGCAACATCTGGCGCACTATAACCTCGATGTGCTTATCGTTTATAGCAACACCCTGCGACCTATACACTTGCTGAACCTCATCAACTAGGTATTGCTGTACCGCCTCTCTACCCATTATTCTCAATAAATCCTGCGGATTGAGAAAACCTTCGGTAAGCTGCTGACCCGCATGAATCTGCTGGCCCGATTCTACAATGATATGCGATGCAGCTGGGACTGTATATTCACGTAGCTCCTTCTCTTCATATGATATAGATATCAAGTTTTTATCAACTGTTACGGTTCCTGCGACACGCGCAATCTGGGGAACAGTCTCTGACGCCAATGCCTTGGAGCCTGTCTCAGACTCAGCGATGACCTCTCCCGCATCAACCCACTGTCCTGTGGTTACACTAGCTCTCCATCCCGATGGCAGAGAGAATTCGTCTCTAAGGGTCTCTGAACTTTCTACTTTAATCTTACGCTCATCCTCACCTTCAACGATACGAACATATCCGTCTATCTCAGAGATGACGGCCTGACCTTTCGGAGATCGAGCCTCAAATAGTTCCTCCACGCGTGGCAGACCGCTGATGATATCCTGCCCAGCAACACCACCCGTATGAAACGTCCGTAGTGTCAATTGAGTTCCAGGCTCTCCAATACTTTGAGCCGCTATGATTCCCACCGCCTCACCCATCCTGACCTGCGTCCCATGTGCTAGACTCCTGCCATAACACTTCTGACAGACGCCGTGCCTTAGCTGACAGGAGAGCGCTGACCTTACATATACACTCTTTATCTTGGCCTGGACGATTTGCTTAGCAACGTTCTCGTCGATCTCTTGGTCTTTTTCGACAATTATGTCACCAGTCTTTGGATGTACAACGGTCTCTAATACAGTGCGTCCCACCATGCGTTCCTCAAAAGGAGCTATTATGCGCCTTCCCGTATCCGAAGTAATCCATATCCCTGCAGTCGTGCCACAGTCTTCTTCCAGCACTATTACATCCTGAGCCACATCCACAAGCCTTCTCGTAAGATAACCACTATCTGCAGTGCGCAATGCCGTATCAGCCAGCCCTTTTCTTGCTCCGTGCGTCGAAATAAAGTATTCCAGTGCAGTCAACCCTTCACGGAAGCTGGAGCGGATAGGTAGGTCGATGACCCGTCCCGATGGATCTGCCATAAGGCCTCGCATACCAGCCATCTGCCTGATCTGGGCTATATTACCCTTGGCCCCTGAAGTAGCCATTAAATATATTGAACCATACTTGTCCAGAGACTCCTCAATAGCCTTGGAGACTCTGTCAGTAGCCTCCGACCACAATCTAACAGTATTAGTATAGCGTTCCTCCTCAGAGATAAGCCCCTTCTGGAACTGACTGTCAATCTCAGCTACCTTCTTGTCTATCTCGTCTAATATCTCCTTCTTAGAGGCAGGTGCCTGCATATCATGTATAGCTATGCTACAGCCAGACCTCGTCGCGAAACGGAACCCAAGGCGCTTTATATCATCGGCTAACTGCGATGCCCTTTCACTACCCATTTTCTTATAACACTCAGCTACCATGCGTCTCAGCGTCCCTTTATCAGTCGTCTTATTAATAAAACCTAACTCTTTTGGAACAACCTCATTAAATATAATGCGTCCAATAGTAGTCTTTAGGTGTTCACCTTCGTCATTCCTGACCTCAACCTCCGAGCCAAGATCAACTATGCCTATATCATACGCCAGATTAGCTTCCTCAAAGCTGCTGAAGGCCATTCCCTTTCCTTTACCGTTAGCCTTGGGCATGGTCAGGTAGTAACAGCCCAGAACAATATCGAGCGTGGCCGCGACTGCGGGTTCCCCTGAACTCGGTAGCAGCATGTTCTTTGTAGATAACATTACCTCGCGCGCCTCGAGAACCGCCGCTCTAGACAATGGTACATGTACCGCCATCTGGTCGCCATCGAAGTCCGCATTGAATGCCGTGCATACCAGCGGGTGTATTTGAATTGCGCTGCCATCTATTAGAACGGGCTCGAAAGCCTGAATTCCCAGACGGTGCAGTGTAGGAGCACGGTTAAGTAGCACAGGCCGCTCCTTCATCACCGTGTTTAGGGCATCCCATACTTCCGGCCTCTCCCGTTCCACTAGACGCTTTGCGCTTTTAATATTATGAGCATGCCCTTGTATGATAAGATGGTGCATCACAAAGGGCTTAGATAGTTCCAATGCCATCCTCTTAGGAAGACCGCACTGATTCAGCTTTAATTCAGGCCCCACCACGATCACTGAACGACCACTGTAATCGACGCGCTTACCTAGAAGATTCTGACGGAAACGTCCCTGCTTACCCCTCAGCATATCTGATAACGACTTGAGTTTGTGATTGCCAGCGCTGGTGATTGCTCTCCCCCTACGGCCATTGTCAATAAGCGAATCTACTGCTTCTTGAAGCATCCTTTTTTCATTACGAACAATTATCTCCGGAGCGCCGAGGTCTAAAAGTCTTCTTAGCCTATTATTACGGTTTATCGTTCTTCGATACAGGTCGTTAAGATCAGACGTAGCGAACCTGCCGCCATCGAGCTGAACCATCGGGCGCAGGTCTGGAGGAAGCACGGGGAGCACTGTCATTATCATCCACTCCGGCTTATTACCACTTCGTCTGAGTGCTTCAACCACCTTAAGCCTTTTGATTGCCTTTTTTCGGCGCTGGCCGGTGCTGGACTTGGTCTCCTTATAAAGCTCCTCACTTAGCCCATTTAGATCTAGCTTTGCCAGAATATCTAATATTGCTTCGGCCCCCATGCCGTTCTTGAATATACCTGGATATCTATCATTAAGTTCCCTATGTTTGTTATCACCAAGCAACACAAGCTTCTGAATCTCTTCCAATTCATCGATTCGACCGTTAATATCATCCCAGCGTTTCTGCTTCTCTCCTGCTATCTCCGGAGTGGTTTCATCCATGGCTTCAACATTGGAGAGCTGCTCTCTTAGGCTTGATAAAGCAGCAGCCTTAGCCGCTTCATCCACGCTGGTGATAATATATTGGGCGAAGTAAAGCACCCGTTCCAAGTTCCTCGGCGATATATCCAACAGCAATCCCAATACACTAGGGGTCCCCTTAACAAACCATATATGGCTAACCGGAGCGGCAAGTTCGATATGCCCCATACGCTCACGCCGCACTCTGGAGCGAGCCACTTCCACGCCACACTTATCGCAAATTATCCCGCGATAACGCACCTTTTTATACTTGCCGCAGTAACATTCAAAATCCTTCGTCGGGCCAAAGATTCGTTCACAGAACAGGCCGTCCCGCTCCGGCTTCAACGTACGATAATTAACAGTCTCGGGCTTAGTTACTTCGCCCCAAGACCAGCTTCTTATCTGCTCCGGTGAGGCCAGAGAAATCCTTACAGCGCTAAAATCGTTAACTTCAAGCACCACTGTCTCTCCCTTCGAATCTAGGCATTTTTACTCCTGGATACTCACCCAACTCAGATGCCAGAACCACGCTCTCCTCCTCATCATTCAACACCTCAACCGCAAGACCAAGGCTCTGAAGCTCTTTCACCAATACTTTGAAGGACTCGGGAACCCCCGGTTCCCATATAGTATCCCCCTTGATTATGGCCTCATATGTCTTGGCACGACCGGTGACATCATCGGACTTAACGGTCAGCAACTCCTGAAGTACATGGGCCGCACCATAAGCCTCCAAGGCCCAGACCTCCATTTCACCGAATCGCTGTCCACCGAATTGCGCCTTACCTCCCAGTGGCTGCTGCGTGATAAGCGAATAAGAGCCGGTGGAGCGGGCGTGAGCCTTGTCTTCAACAAGGTGAATTAGCTTCATCAAATATGTGCACCCTACAGTAACCGGTTGATCAAATGCCTCACCAGTTCGGCCGTCATATAATATGGTCGCACCCCATATGGGCAACGGAGTACCTCTATCCTTGCTGACCTTCAGCGCCATCATCAGCAGTTCTTCGTCAGTAAGACCTTCCTTCACTTTGGCCCCTGCGTCTTTCATCCATAACTGGAGAGCAACACGTTTAGCCTCACCAACTCGTTCAGAGCCAAAAACCTTTCCCCCATCATATCCCAGATCGTTTAGATAAGTTTTTGCCCTCTCCACCTCGAAACAGTCCCCCTTTTCGGGATCGGGAACGATAGCATTAGTGCGATGAGCGAGCCAAGCTTTAGCCAATGCATCCTCAATATCATCATTATCAGCGCCATCGAACACCGGCGTCGTCACTTTAAATCCGAGTGTTTTCGCAGCCCAACCCAAGTGCGTTTCCAGCACCTGTCCTAAATTCATGCGTGAAGGCACACCGATGGGATTAAGAACAACGTCTACCGCACGTCCGTCCGGCAGGAAAGGCATATCCTCTACGGGTAGAATTCGAGCAACTACCCCTTTGTTTCCATGACGCCCTGAAACCTTATCACCTTCTGAGACTTTCCTTAATTGCGCCACCCATACACGAACCATCCTGTTCACGCCCGGTGGGAGCTCGCTGTGGGTCTCACGAGTGAACTCCTTGACATCAATCACCTTTCCCCACTCCCCATGCGGGACCCTGAGCGATGAGTTTTTCACATCTCTAGCCTTATCACCGAAGATAGCTCGTAAAAGCTTTTCCTCAGCACTAAGCTCTGCCTCTCCCTTCGGTGTAATTTTCCCTACAAGTATGTCGCCCGATTTCACCTCGGCTCCAATTCTAACAACACCCCTCTCATCGAGATTTCTGAGACTTTCTTCTCCCACGTTAGGTATATCCCTAGTTATTTCCTCCGGCCCCAGTTTCGTATCCCGAGCCTCAATCTCATGTTTTTCTACATGAATGGACGTGAATTTATCGTCCCTAACCAAATTCTCACTAATAACCACCGCATCCTCAAAATTGTATCCCTCCCAGCACATAAAAGCACAGAGAACATTCCTCCCCAGCGCCAACTCACCATGATCCGTAGAAGAGCTATCGGCGAGCATCTGACCCCTTTTAACCTTCTGCCCCTTGGAAACGATTGGGCGTTGATTAATACATGTCCCCTGATTCGAACGCGCGAATTTCGTTAACGGATACGTCTGTTCCTTCTTACCATCCTTAATAACGATTTGCTTTGATGTAACGGATTTAATAACTCCATCGCGATCTGCAATCAATACCTGTCCACTGTCATATGCCGCCTGAGCCTCCATGCCCGTTCCAATTATTGGAGACTCAGCCCATATTATTGGTACCGCCTGGCGTTGCATATTAGAACCCATCAACGCACGGTTAGCGTCATCATGCTCTAAAAATGGGATAAGGGCTGTGGAAACACTCACTATCTGCTTGGGAGATACGTCCATAAGATTTACTTTATTGGCAGGTGATTCCTCAAACTTGCTACCAAACCTAGCCTCTACTCTGTCGTTAATAAACTGATTCTTCCCATCCAGAGGTTCATTGGCCTGAGCAATAGCGTACTCATCTTCCTCATCCGCCGAGAAATACATAACGGCATTAGAGACAAATGGAGCGACCTTGATTTTCCTCTGGTTTAGTTTGGACAGCTTAGCCGCAACCTTATCTGTAACCTTAATACCAGCCTTAACCACTGGCTTTCCATCATCGCCAATCACATTCTCCAGGACCGTTCTACCTAGGATTTCAGCAGAATCACTATCCACCTCATGAACGACCCTGCGATAAGGTGCCTGAATAAATCCGTATTCATCTATTATGCTGAAAGTAGAAAGTGAACCTATCAAACCGATATTAGGTCCTTCTGGAGTCTCGATAGGACAAATACGCCCGTAATGTGAATAGTGAACATCTCTAACTTCAAACCCGGCGCGTTCTCTCGATAGACCACCAGGCCCTAAGGCTGAAACCCTGCGTTTGTGAGTTAACTCCGCCAGCGGATTTGTCTGGTCCATGAATTGCGATAACTGCGAGGCTCCAAAGAACTCTCGCATCGCAGCCACTACCGGTCTTACGTTAATCAATGCACTCGGTGTAACCGACTCTGGGTCGATGATACTCATCCGCTCTTTAATCACGCGTTCCATACGGAGCAGGCCTATTCTAAACTGATTCTGAATCAGCTCGCCTACTGTACGCACCCTTCGATTACCCAAGTGATCTATATCATCTGGGGTATCTGCACCTGTATTAACCATAATTATATGGCGTACAATCTCAACCAAGTCCTCACCTGTAGCTGTCTGCTGTGTGCGAGGTATATCGATATTCAAGCGTTTGTTAACCTTGTAGCGCCCGACACGACCCATATTGTATCGCCTTGGATTGAATAGAAGATTCTCGATAAGACTCTGAGCATTATCCATAGAAGGAGGATCTCCTGGACGCAAACGCCGATAGAATTCTATTAGCGCTGTCTCCTTATTCCTTACCATAGAGTCTCTTTCAACAGTAGCCTGTATGAAGCGTTGTCCGTCCTCAACCCCTTCGAAAAGCTTATAAATCTCCTCATCACTGCTATAACCGATGGCACGTAACATGGTTGTAACTGGAATCTTCCTCTTCCCATCTACCTTTACCGATATCACATCCTTGCTACTCGTCTCAAACTCCAGCCAGGCGCCTCTTTCTGGAATAAGTTTGGCAAAACATAAATGTCTACCAGTGGTGACGTCCTGCTCAAGTGTAAAATACACACCGGGAGAACGAATTAGCTGACTGACTACAACCCTCTCTGCCCCGTTGATGATAAAGGTTCCTTTTGGAGTCATCAGGGGGAAATCGCCCATGAAGATATCCTGTTCCTTGATCTCGCCTGTATCCTTGATAATCAGCTGTACCTTTACATAAAGCGGTGCGGAATATGTAATATCACGTTCCCTGCATTCCCTTTCAGAACGCTTCTCCGGGGCGGCGCTCCACATATAATCCCAAAACTGCCCATCATCTTTAAAATCAGGCATTTTGGCGCTGCTCTTCTCTCCAAATCCATAACTTAGGAAACGCAATTCAAATCTGGATCCGGAAAAATCCTGTATTGGTGATATCTCATCCAAGAGTGCTCTCAATCCCCCCCGTTCGTCCGGGCTTAGGTGATAAGGCCTCTCATCACAAAATCTACGATAGGAATTCAACTGTATCTGTATCAGGTTGGGCACTTCAAGGATATGAGCTATCCTGGAATATAATTTCCTGGGTTCGGACTTTTGAGGCACCGGCTGTGCAGAACTCATAAATAACCCCCTAAAAAAGGCAAAAATTATCCCTTGAAAAAAATCTCTAGTTTAAGGTCACGAGGAAACAAAAAAAAGCATCGAGGCCTTCATTCGCAAATTTTAATACTACCAGAAAAATTCAACGGTGTCAATATATTTCTATTCTATTACATTATATTAATTATTGCAAAATTCTCCTGGCATACGTAATTAGCTTCCTATTTGCCCCTTAAAAAATAGATGAGGGCTGTTCCACGCCAGCCCTCATCTACTCAGCATCTTACTGTTGAGAATCAATCATCTATTACGGTTCTGCAGGATCATAGTAACTAATAACAATCTTGGGATTCTGCGCTGCGACGCCGTTATCGGAAGATGAGAATCCTTTCCAAGCTTCCGCTGTACTTGTATCTATATCAGCCAGCGCAACACCGTGATTTGTGATGGACCCGTCAATCCATTTCTGGACTAGACTGCTTATGTCCCAGAACAAAAATGCATTGGTTGCGGCCGCAGGCACAACAACGACATCTTCCGCTGACGGGGTGATAGCTGGTTGGGTGCTCCATGTAATGCCTCCAGGATTAGACTCGGCCCAAGCACCCAATACATTATAGGCTCCTATAGATGCCGGAATCGCAGCGCTGGAAAACGTGTAATACAACTCAAGCCAAGCGCTCGTAAGCATGGCAGTACTTGGAATTGAACTTAGGTCAAATTGAATATAGGTCCTTGTTTGTGTACCGATAATACTGGCATCAGCATATAAAAACCCTACGCCGTCATAATTGTTACCGGGCGCATTCTCAACCGTATAGGCATCCTTGCCGGCTGCAGCACCAGGCTGCAACGTAACGGACTGCAGGGTGGCAAACTCCAACTCCCAGTTAATATAAGAGGTCTCGCCACCTACAACGGTTACAGAATCAACCCTCCATTTGTATCCAAGCTTTTCCAGCTTTACATTGTGGTTCCCAGCAGATATATGTGTAGCTACATAAGGTGTGACCATATGCGTGTCAGTCCCATCAATTATTACCTTAGCTCCATCGATTGTGCCTGACTTTACATCGATCGATCCATCAGACGGCGACGGCGTTGGTGTCGGTGTGGGTGTTGGTGCTGGCGTAGGGGTAGGAGTAGGAACCGCTACGGCGACCGAAACGCTCCGGTTGGCAGTCCCGCCTTTGCCATCACTAACTGTAACCCCAACGGAATAATTCTTCACGACCGAAGGCGCTACCCATGTGACCTGCGCTCCAGCACCGGAAACGGCTCCGCCGGTGCATGTCCATGCGTAACTCAAAGCGTCCCCATCCGGATCACTGGCAATACACGTGATAGATGAACCTTCTCCTGGGTTCAAGCTTATAGGATCAGCTTCCAGACTTGTGATTGTCGGGCTCTGGTTGGCTTTCCCGCAAGCAACGAGGGAAGTCGCCATAATAACTGCAACCAAAACTACCGCTACATAAATAATCCATCTGTTTTGACTCATAATCTACACCTCCTATTCTCACATGATATGCCGATTATCCCTGCGAATGCCGTAGATGTCAAGACGCTTTTGCGCTAACCCCCACCCGCCGTAGCACCTCCCTGGCGGCTACCACCCCCGATGCTGAAGCCTGCACCAGCCCCCTGCTGACCCCAACGCCATCCCCAGCAGCAAACATATTAGCGATCTCGCTCTCCATGTTCTCACTGAGCAAAAGGCGTGACGAGTAGAACTTGACCTCGATGCCATACAACAGCGTATGGCGTGAGGCGATGCCAGGGGCTAGTTTATCAAGGGCCTGCAGCATCTCGATGACATCCTTAAAGTGGCGATAGGGAAGTGCAAAGCTCAAATCACCCGGCACCGCACTTTTCAATGTCGGGACAACGTTGCCCCTGTCTATGCGCGCTCGAGTTGAACGTCTCCCCTCTAGCAAGTCACCCAAGCATTGTACTATGACACCTCCGCTCAGTAGGTTAGCCAGACGTGCCAGGTAGCGTCCATAAGCTATAGGATCACGAAACGGCTCGGTGAATGTGGTGCTCACAAGAATAGCGAAATTAGTATTGTTTGTCTTGCGTTCAGCATAGCTGTGCCCGTTCACTGTGGTCACCGGATCAGCGCCGCCAGTACTCTCCATAGTAACCTCGCCGGCAGGACACATGCAGAAAGTCCGGACCCTGTCATCAAATGATTTGGAATAATACTCCAGCTTACACTCATACATCACATCGGTTATATCTTTTAAGACTGTCTCTGGAACTTCAACGCGAACACCAACATCTATCGGATTAATCTCAAGAGTAAGCTTCAAGCGCTCTGCCTCATGGACAAGCCAATCCGCGCCTTCACGACCTGGTGCTACGATTAAATACTTACAGTCGAACCTCTCACCCTCGTCGGTTTCAACCCCGACGATTGTGCCGCTATTGGAAATGAGCGACTGCACCGTAGTACTAAACCTTACTTCAACCTTCTTGGCGATGAAATCTCTCATCCTCCCGAGCACTATCCTAGAATGCTCAGTACCAAGGTGTCGAACCACCATCGGTATCAGCTTTAAGTCGGCAAGGGCCGCCCAGTCCCTTATCGCTTCAATCTTATCCCCCGCGCCGTAAAGCCTATCTGAACGCCCAAACTTTGAGTAGCTACCGTCGACATATTTGATGAGCTCGACAGTCTTCTCCTCGCCGATGTAATCCTTCAAGCGGCCGCCGACATCTGGAGACAATGTAAGTTTGCCATCGCTGAAGGCGCCGGCGCCGCCCCAGCCGCTGACCAGGTTGCACGGCGAGCAGCGACGACAACCGTCACCCCCCTTCACGCCGGGACAGACGCGGTACTGGATGTCCTTGCCCTTTTCTAAAAGCAAGACTTTCAGATTGGGCGCCTGGCTCAACTCAATAGCCGCTGATATGCCAGCGGGCCCGCTGCCGACGATTATGACATCGTATTTGTTAGCCATTCCGTCCACCCGCCGCAATTCTACATAACGACAAGGACGTTGTCAAAAACACTGGGGGATCTAATCCCCCAGCCGCCTCAGTATATCCCAGAAAGCCCCGCGGTAGCCGCCACGAATGGCGTCGACGAGAACAGTATTTGCGTTATAGTTGTAGTTGTTGCTGGAAGCATTAGCCGCCATGAACATGAATCGCTCATCTCTTCCGATAAGTGCTTCTAGGTACTGAGATGCATCATTTCCCAGCTCGGACGACAAGTAAAATACAGGGGCGAGGAACATCCTGTCCCGCTTGCCATGCAGATTTAAATTCGTTTCGATCGGGCCCTGTTGCAGTATCATCTTTGCCAGTTTCGTATTGGGATAGACCCGAACGCCAAGACTGGCTCCAACTCGATGTGGCAACATACACTTCATCGCTTCGATAGTCTCCTTCAAAGAATCTCGGGTCTCGCCCGGTCCACCGAGCAACAAATCGTACATGAAAACCAGGCTCTCGCGGCGGCATATCTCCGCCGTGCGTGCCACGTCCTCGGAGGAGTAGTCTCGGCCGAGGGTCTTTAACATGCGGTCGCTGGCGCTATCTACGCCGAAGTTGACGCCGGCGCAGCCAGACTGCAGAAACAGCTGCGCTAGCTCTTCATCAAAAGGCACCGCGCTGCAGTAAGCGTACCAGCGCAATCGCGAGCCAAGGCCTCGATCGATAATCTCGCGGCAGATGGCATGAGCATGCTCGTATGGATAATTGAACTCGCTGTCGCAGATATGGATATTCTCGATCCCCTGTGCCAGCAACAATTCGATCTCGTCGGCGACGCTGGACGGGGAGCGCAGACGGACCTTGCTACCCTTACCCAGAGGATCGGCACAGTAGATGCACTTCTTCGGACAGCCACGCTTGGTCTCAACGCCACCCATGCCGCCTTCTGCATAATAGCGCTCATTATCGATAGCATTTCTTTGAGGCGTCGGCATTTTACTCAAATCGATATAGGCCGGTTTATTGCGATGGAAGCCTTTCCTGCCGCGATACACGAGCCCCGGCACATCGCGATAATCCTCACCCTTTACAATCCGATCGACGAGCAACGGCAAGGCGTGTTCCCCTTCGCCCCATATCCCTAAGTCCAGTCCGCAGAATTCAAGAATGGCTTCAGGCGCAACGGAGAAACCGGAACCTCCGAGCACTATATGTACAGGTAAAATACTGTCGACGATTCTTTTAATCTGGGGTAAAAAGAAGTCGCGGGTAGCAAAGGTTGTATCGTCAGTATTGCGAAGGGTGATAGCTGCTACCGACGCAGCACCTAATTTAAAATGACGATCAATGTCGGAGGCGATATTTGTAGAGAAGCACAGGTCGAGCAGTTCGACACGATAGCCGGAGTTTTTAAGAGCTGATGCCAAATAATCAAAGGCAATTGGAGCCACGGGCGGCTTCATTTGATTGGGGTTAACCAGTAGAACGGTATTATCGGAGGGCACAGTGTCCTACCTGCGCTTAGCTGCTCCAGACAATCCAGGCATGAATCCCACCAATTCACCAGTATCCAATGATGTCTGATGGGATTTAACTGTGGATTTTTGCCTGCTCTTCTCATGCACCGGAGCGGGGTAATCATCTGAAAGGTAACGCTGATACTGGAACATTTTACTAATTATTAAGGCGGCCCTACGTCCAGAGTGAATCACAGCTAATCCCTTTGCCGGTTTCATTTCCTCCATCTTAACTTTCATGGCAAGATTTATGATTAAGACTATCGGTTTATTGAATCCTCTTAGCGCCTCCACCTCCATGCGAATATATTCCGCACTGGAGCCTCCAACAGCCTTGAATATCACATCCACTTGGTCATCGTTTGCTAATGCTTCAACCACTTTCGCGCTGACTTTTATGTCAAAAGAGGAGGCCATCCCCATATCAACAGGGTTATTTACGCACGTTCCTGCAGAGGTAACAACCTGCCGTAGCATTTCCAGAGTATAGTCTGATAACTTTGCCACTTCCAGCCCGTAATCGGTGCAGGCATCGGCAGTGGCCACTCCTATGCCGCCTGTAGAGGATATTATGCCTACCCGATTCCCTCTGGGCAATGGCAGGTAGCTGAATGCCTGAAGACAATCCAGCATCTCATCCTCGCTATCAACCCTTACCATACCTGTCTGCTTGAAGACCGCATCCCAAACATGCGGCGAGCCCGCCAGCGCCCCTGTGTGGGAAGCTGCGGAACGCGATCCCACATCGCTGACGCCGCCCTTCAACAGAATAATGGGCTTCTTTTTCGAGACACGTCTCGCCACATCTAAAAAACGCCGCCCGTCGGACACGCCCTCCAAGTATCCGATGATTACCTCTGTTTTTGTATCCTGCCCAAAATACTCTATGAAATCCGCAGCATTAAGATCACACTCATTGCCGCAGCTTACTGATTTGTTGAAATGTATCCCTAATCCTGAAGCCGCGATCGGAAAAGATATACTCATCGAACCGCTATGAGAGAACATCCCCGCTGAACCGCTCTTCTTAGGCATGATACCGGCGAAATTAGTAAGACCTGTATCGGGACTGAATATCCCCACGCAATTGGGCCCTATAATCCTCGAACCACCCTTTCGGGCGATCTGTGCTATTTCCTCCTGAAGTTTCATGCCCACACCGCCGCTCTCGCCGAATCCCGAAGTGCAAATGACTATTCCCTTGATTCCCTTCACAGTACAATCGTGTACCACACTCGGCATCGTATCACGCGGGGAAAAAACTACAGCCAGATCGACATCAAAGGGGATATCGCATGCAGTCGGATAAGCCTTTACTCCATCTACATTGGTCTCTTTAGGATGTACTACACATAACTTGCTTTTGTCGAAACCATGCTGAACGAAGCCGCTTAAAAAGAAATAGCCTAGATTACCGGGTCTGTTGGAAGCGCCTATGATCGCTATACCGCGAGGATTGAATATCCGATCCAGCTCCGTGATAACGTCCATAACGCCTCCTTCACTGAACTATCCTGAATAAAAACAAATGATAACAGAACTTCAACAGAAAAGGAATCCTGACTCCCCGACTCACTGGCCGGAGCGGTAGCGTTCGTACTCAATCATTTTGCTGAGAACCTGCGCAGCTCTACGTCCGGTGCTGAACACACAAACGCCTTTAACTGGATTGGGTACCTCCATCTTCAACTTCAAAGCCCTGCTGAAGATATAGACCATGGGCTTATCAAAGCCTGCTAGAGCCTCAAACTCCTTGCGTATCATATCCATGTCCGATGTGCCTATGGTCTTAATTACCACATCCACAGAATCATCCTCAGCCAGAGCCTTCACCGTTTCGACGCTGGCCTGCAAACTGAATGAGGACATCATACCAAGGTCTATGGGGTTATCGAGACAGGTACCTACAGATGGAACAAAGGCTTGGATACTACGGCGTGTCTTGTCCGACAAGCGCACAACCTCCAGCCCGTATTGGACACAGGCATCAGCTATCCCCACCCCTACACCCCCCGTCGCCGACACAATGGCCACCCTATTGCCATGTAGCCGGGGTAGGTAGTGGAAAGCCTGCAGATAGTCAACCATGTCATCCTCGCACTCCACCTTCACCATACCTGTTTGCTTATATAGGGCATCCCAGACTTCGGCCTTTCCCGCTAGGGCTCCGGTGTGTGAGGCGGCCGAGTGCCTCCCAACCTCAGTGATCCCGCCCTTCCATAATAATATAGGTTTCTCCTTAGAGACACGTCTGGCCACTTCGAATAAGCGTCGGCCTTCGATTACGCCCTCCAAGTAAGCTATTATCATCCGAGTATTAGGGTCGCGGCCGAAATACTCCATGAAGTCAGCGGCGTTAAGGTCGCATTCATTGCCACAGCTTATCGCTTTGCTGAAATACATGCCCATACTGGCAGCAATACCGGGGATAGAAACCGTCATCGAGCCGGAGTGCGAGATCATACCCACCGGGCCGCTGATATCCGACATCCTGCCAGGGAAGTTAATCAACTTGCTTTCAGGGCAGTAGATACCCACGCAGTTGGGGCCGATTATGCGGGTATCACCGGCGCGCGCCGCCGCGACGAGCTCCTGCTGTTTTCTCAATCCTTCCGCGCCGCTCTCTGCAAAACCCGATGTACAGACAACGACCCCTTTTACCCCCTTCACCGTGCAGTCTTTGACAACGCCGACAACGGCATCGCGCGGGGAGAAGACGAGAGCTAAATCGACTTCATAGGGGATGTCCTTAACGCTAGGATAGACCTTTATGCCGCGTACTTCGTTCTCCGTGGGGTGTACTACGTACAACCTATCGCTATCGAAGCCCTGTTGTAAAAAACCGCCTAAATAGAAGCTGCCTAGGTTACCTGGCTTGTTAGAAGCCCCGACTATGGCCACGCCGCGTGGATGGAAAATACATTCCAATTCAGAAAAAAGATCCATAATCCAAGCCGATACAAAGAATACCCTTGGTTTAGCCTTTCTTCTCTGTTACAGCACGCCATGTATTGAGAAGCGTCTTGCTATCAAGTAGCTCTTCAGTTGCAGTGTACGGGTCCACATTCCCCCGCTTGACCCTCTCTAAGGCCGCGGTGAGGGATTTATCTTTGCGGATGAGTGCCAGTATTCTCTCGCGGATAGTACGTTCCACGACTTCCAGGAACTCAGCTCGTCGCTGCTCCTGTCGCCGTATAGCCAACTGGCCGCTGTCCTCAAGCGCTTTTTGGTGATTCTTAATCTGAGTGTAAAGCTCGTCGATACCGATATCATTCACCGCCTGGGTCGTCAGCACCGGTACCTCCCACCACTCATGCTTGGGATTTAAGCGCAACATCTGCCTCAAGTCATCGGCAACGGTCTCCGCGCCTTCACGATCTGCTTTGTTCACTACAAATATATCGGCGATCTCCAAAATCCCAGCCTTCATCGCCTGTATAGCATCCCCCGCCTCCGGTACTAGCACCACTATAACGGTATCGGCCGCATCCATAATGTCCAGCTCGGTCTGCCCTACACCCACCGTTTCAACAAGTACATATTCCTTGCCGAAAGCATCCATTAGTTTGATGACTTCCTTAGTTGTGGGAGAGAGTCCGCCACGGCTCTCCCTCGTCGCCATACTGCGGATAAAAACCTCTTTATCCAGATAGTGTTGCTGCATCCGAATACGATCGCCAAGTACAGCACCTCCGGAGAAAGGGCTGGATGGATCACAGGCGATGATTCCGACAGATTTATCCTCGGCCCGCATCTTAGCGGTGATTCGATCGGCTAGGCTACTTTTACCGCCACCCGGAGGCCCTGTAACCCCTACAACATAGGATGTACCAAGCTTGGGATATATCTTTGACATTATCTGCGGTACTTCTGGAGACTCCCTCTCGATTAGAGTAATCAGACGTGCCAGTGCTTGTTCCTGACCTTTAAGCATTCCTTCAATCAATTCTTTAATCTCTGCCATTTATACGAATCCTTTGTATCGCTCCCACTATGAGATTCTAACAACCCGACAACAAACTATATCATATTACCCCTTGCAGCTGTCAAGGAAAAACAGTTCGGGGCATATGCACCCCAAAATATTCGACACTCAACGCAGTAAACCATTCGATTTGGAGACAGAAAGCGCTTACTGCCCAGCGGGCGAAACCGTAGAAATGAGCGCGCCGTACAACTTCTCGAACGTTTTCATGTATATTTCATAGGCTT
>Ga0172362_10001696_pt1 | contig 18950 bp, 16 predicted proteins | sample LakKivs1_kivu2a2_FD_114534 | JGI IMG/M metagenome (GOLD analysis project Ga0172362, IMG submission 114534) | Sediment microbial communities from Lake Kivu, Rwanda - Sediment s1_kivu2a2 | ecosystem: Environmental > Aquatic > Freshwater > Lake > Sediment | place: Rwanda: Western Province, Lake... | reverse complement strand
TAAAAATAACTTCTTTTATGTTTTTAAATTTCTTACTTAGTTATCATTCTTTTTTAATGACATTTGAAAATGAAAGATACAGAACTCAAACTGCACCCGGAACACATAATTTTATGACATTGTTTTGGACTGGTCAAGCTAGACGACAAGAAATTTATAGACATGAATTAATTGGTAAAAGTCCCGATAAATTATTACAAGATTTTTGTCAAAATATTAATACAAGATTTTACAGATTTATTAATTTATTGTTAATAAATTTAAAAAATAGTTTATCTGTTTATTTACCTATTAATTTACCTCCTGGTTCTCCAAATAATTTAACAACAATTACAATTGATGAATTAAAACAAGTTATGTTTGCTACTAATCATCATAGCATAAATAAATATGATGAAACATCTGTTTATGATTATATGTTTCATTGTTGGAAAAATATGTTAGCAATTTGGATGTTTAATAAATTTAATGGATTGGGTCAAAATAATTTACCACCTAATTTACCTGTTGGAATTAATTTAGCTAATCTACAAAATTATTTTATTGTAATTATAAATAGAAATATTTTAAATACTATCAATAATATTAATTCACAAAATGGCGCAAACAGATTAAATGAACAATATTTTGCTGATTCAGATGGTTTATTTATGTATAATTATTTATTAGGTAGTAATATTAACAATATAAATGATCCAAGATATAATAAAAATCGTTATTATGGTTGTTGTATAACTTCATCAATAATTGAAATATATTTATTAGTTAGAATATATGAAACATTAGATAATATTGCTTTTGGTTCAGAAGTAGATGATAGTACTTTACATTTATATTGGACAATTACCCAAAGAAATATTGGTCATAATATTAGCCATTGGACTAGCCGATGGAAAAGATTAGTTTACTTAGATGGAAATTTTTATTATTCTACAAATACTTTTAGACATGTTTATAATGATCCAAATAATAGAACTGTTTGGATTGAAGGGAATAATAGAGATTTTCTTAAATATTTTGTTTTTGTACCAATGGATTATAGAATTGAATATATTAGACAAAATCCTTTTATTTCAAATCCTGTTGTTAAATCTCAATTTCTATCTAATGATTTAGCAAATTTTATTGATGGATTAATTTAAAATTATTATTTTTATATAATTAATTATATAAATGTTTTGTGAATATTCAAATATTTTTGGAAAACCAGGTAAAGGCATCCATTCAATTAGATTATTTGATATTGCTATTATTGATGTAATTTTTACAATCTTAATTGCATATTTGATAAATTTGTTATGGTTTGAAGGAAATAATTTTTTACTAATATTATTGGTATTATTTATTTGTGGAATAATTTTTCATAGATTATTTTGTGTAAATACAACTATAAATAAAATATTATTTAATTAAAAAAATTATCCATAAAAATATAATCATTTTTACTTATTTGAAATTTAACTTAATCATCAAAATTAACATCAGTTGAATTAACACCATTAGAATTATTAGGATTAACTTTATTTTTTTTAAATGGTTGAGTAGTTCCTGAAGAAATTTGTCTTACTGTTGCAGAAATTACTCTTTTATATTCGTTATCATCTTGAGCTGATGATAATGAATATTCAAAAAATTCAGTTGCTTCAGCACCCATTGTTTCTGTACAATATCTTCTCAATGTTGGCAAGTCAACTGGTGTTTCAACTGAATCTAAGTTACACCAATGGGTTGAAGAAATAACAATTTTTCCATTTGAATAATTAAATTCACAATGAACAGGAACTAAAACTTCTTCTGTCATATCATCTTGTTCAATTCTAAATATTCCAAGTGGTCTTGATCTGAATCTATTAGATTGAATAATTTGACGACCGTTACTAAGTTGTTTTATATCTGGATTAATAATTTTATAAACCTTTGTTCCTCCCAAATTATTAAATGTTATCTCAACTTGTTCGGTTGATGAAAGATTTCCAATTTGTACCAATGTTGGATGAACCGAATTGATAAGAGAATTTTTGTCAGCAATCATTTTGAAAGGTCCAGAATGAGTAATTGGTAAAATTTCAATCGGTTTCGGCATTTGCATAATAGATTCATCCCAATTATTGAAAAATGAACCCATCGAATGGTCAGAAAATTCTACTATACAATCTCTTTGTAATACAAATTTCACAAATTCATAAACTGTTTGGGTAATATTGGTATCAATAAATAGATGTCCATCATTACAATCAGGTGAACACAAAAATCTAAAAATCATTTTTACCGAAGGATTTGTGAAAAAATCAGACAAAAACATTAAATTCATATCTAAGGTTTTTGATTCCTCATTGGAATTTCCTTCAGATTTTAACTTTATAATTTCAATCAATTTGGTTAATTGAAAATAATTTATTTCAGTATAAAATGTGGTTTCATTATTTGTGAATTTGGATGTATCATATGGATGGGAACTCCTGATTCCCACAACACACATATTCATTTGTTGTGGTTCCTTTGGTAAATTATCTGTATCTAAATTAGACACGTTTATATCGTTATTTTGAACAAAATCAGACATTTTTAATATAAATAGACTTGATTAAATATATATATAATTATGACGATTAATTAGGTTCAATAAAATTATAATTCAATTTTTTTTAATATATTACATTTAATTGTATAAATTATCATATAATATTAAAAAATTGATAATTTCAAATAATAATTCATAAATTACCTAAAATATATTAATGCAACAAATTACTTTGGTAAATCAAAATAATGATTTAACAATTCATTTATCAAATCCAATTGCTAAACAGAAATTTTTAGATTTTATACAAAGTACAGATGGGGTTGATTATTGTGTAGAATTTTTTGAATTTGAAAATTTAAGTGAGATTAATCAATATAGATTTGTTACTGAAATTAGAATATATTTATGTAACAATAATTTTATAATTAAAAATCATATAGACATAAGTGATTTTACTAAATTAAAAACTATTTATCTTAATGAGATAATTTATAAACATATCTTTTTACCAGAAAATTTAAAAAATATTTATTTTTGTTGTGATAAAAATTTTAATTATCAATTAAATAATTTGCCTTCTGGGTTAGAATTATTATATTTGGAATCGTGTGAAATTTTTAATCATCAACTAAATAATTTACCATCTGGATTAAAAACATTATATCTTAATTCAAATTATTCTCAACCATTAAATTATTTACCCGATAGTTTAATAAAATTTGTATTTCTATGTAATAAAAAATATACTTATTCTTTTGATAATTTACCAAATCAAATAGAAGAATTAAATATAAATATTAATTCATTAGACCAATTAACTAAATTACCTTCAAAAATAAATAAATTAGTAATTGGTTCACATAAAATAAATTTAAATAGTATTATTAATTACATTAAAAAAATTAATAATAATAAAATTAATAATCCAAAAGTTATTGATAATCAAATACATTTTGATTTTAATTTAATAATCACTTAATTTATGTTTTTGTAAATGCACATTACTAATGTTATGTCTGTCATATTATTTATATTTAAATATTCAATCAATTTAGTTTCACTTTTATCAACTGATTTCATTTTACAAACTAATTGATGTAAATATATTAATTATATGTATAAATATATCCATTTGAAACTACAGTGTATAATGTTTTTGATTAGTGGGATTTATTCAATATCTAAATTATTTTTAAAATTATTTGTTTTTAATAAATTATTAAATCTTTTTTCTGCCCATCTATTTAACCACCAATTGAAAATTTGATTGGAAGATTTTAAATCATTTTGATTTAGTTTAAAAATTTTATTTAAATTTGATATTTTCCCCCTTAAATAATCTTTTGATTCAGAAAATGTAAAACCAAAATAAATACCTTTTGGATTTGATGTCAAAATATCTTCTTTTGGAATATTTAATTTATCAAATGTTTTTTGTAAAATAATAAATTTTTTTGCTAATCTATAATTATATCCAAATTCTGATTTTAAATACTGATTACATAATTTAGTGACTTCAGGTGGAATATTTTGAACTGAATTACCTTTTGTATAACCAACAAATTTTAAACATTCTAATCTATCATATTGAATTGATTTTCCATATAGGGATGTAGTTGTTATTCCTAACAAAGGTTCATTATATTTTTGTTGAAAATATTCTTGAACTTCTTTACTAAATGCTAAACTTGCTAATAATTTACCACCATTAAAATTAAATCCAAATGGTTGAAGAGGAACACACGTACTCATATTCATTAATGTACTTAATTTTGTTTTCTTATCTTCCAAATTCCAACCAATGTATTTATCTCTGTCTTCAAAACTAAAAACATCGGAACTTAAACTAATAATACCCAAATATTTTGATGTTGTTAAATCTTTTACTAATATATATATTTGTCTTCCAATTAATTTAGCATCTTTTATTTTTTTTAAACTTGATACATGTCTTCTATAATAATTCCATATATCTTGTTGTTTTTTATTTTCAACAAATTCTAATGAAATTTTAATTTTTTTAATGTCATTTATTGATTGTGGATTTAGCATTAAATTTTCATAATAATCATTTGAATAATAGAATTTTTCGTGTTCAAATGGTTTAATATTTTTACACATTGTTAATATTTGTTCTTTAATTGTTTTTTCTTCACTATTTATTTTTTTTAATACAATGAAATCATATATTCTTTTTAAATGTTTAAAAAATTCTTCTTGTGATAATATTCCTTTCATCAAATTACAAGTATAACAACAAGGCGTTATATTTCCATAAATATATCCAATAGTTGAATCAATTCTGTCAATTCCTCTTGAACCATTTATAAAACTATTTTTACAATAATTGCAAGGTAATGTTATAATTATGTCATATGTTTCTTTTATTATATCATTATTTATTAATCTATTTTTTGATTCATTAATAAAACGTGAAAATGAAGCATTTTGACCACATTTAAAGTTTTTCTCATCATCTTTAATCCATTTTTTTTCTATAATAAAATTTTTTGATAATATATATGTTATAGTATCAATGAATTCTTTTACAGTTTTATCACCTTTCATATAATTACATATTTTACAACAACTCACACAATTATTAATATTATAATCTTTTGATGAATCAATTCTGTCAATTCCATTAAAACCAATTAATCTATTACAATAATAACAATTATTATTACACAATTTTATACATTCATCATCTGTTATATTCCAATTTATATTTCTATTTGATGCAGATTTTTTAATATATGATATAACCTTGTTAATTGGTTCAGATTTATTTCTATTTTGTTCTGCTTTTCTGTAATTTTCATAACATTTTAAACACTTATTATTTATAAAATTTTTTTCTTCATCAACTTTGTTGCATATTAAACACATTAATTTATTATTATTTTCTTGTTGGTTATATTCATTTGCCTTATCTTTTTTAATTTTATTATTTTTTTTTTCACATTCTTGGCTTTTATTTCTACAATTTTCACACACTTTATGTTCATCCAAAATAACATTAAAACATCCTCTTATCCAATTTATACATACTTTTGAACCTGAATTGGTTAGTTCTTTCCATTGTTTATATGTTTGATGTTTTCCACAATAATCATCATTATCTAAAGCATCAAATGGATTGGTTTTATTCATTTCAATACATCTTAAACATTTCTTTAAAGGATTTTGTTTTTCTTCTTCTTTTTCTTTTGTTCTATTTGTTTTTGCTCTTTCAATACATTTGGAACAAGTTTTATTTGTGGACTCTGATTCTTGTTTAAAGTAATTTTTACATCCGGAACATTTTAATAACAATTTAATATCTTCTGGTGTAAATTCTTCTTCATATATGCTATGACGTTTACAATAATTTTTATCTGGACTAATTGAATTCCAAGGACATGGTTCTCCTTTTTGATTTAACCAATAACAGGAATGAATATTATCATCTTTCTTTCTTGTTCTTTTTATTTTTTTTTCTTTTTCTTCTTCTTTTTCCATAATTATAATGTATTTATAATTATGTTATATTTATATTATTTCATTTTTTTTAATACATTATAATATATAAATATGTATTATTTTATAAAAATTAAATACTTACAAAAATAATTATTTAATAAAATTTTAATCAAAACATTTTATTTTTTCAGGTAATCGTTTAAAATTATTATTGTTATAAGCAATATTTTTTTCTAATGCTTTATTCATACTTTTATCACTAATACCCAATTTTCTCTCGCAATCAAATTTACTAACAAATTCTTTAATAAGTTTATTATTTATATCATATTGACCTATACCATTTTTATATAATATAGGTTCTCCTTTATTTTTTTCAACAAATTTTTTTTTAAGTTCTTCAGAACAAGTATCATATAAACAATAATAAAAACCATTTGTAATAGAAAATTTTTTAACTGGATTATCTAAAGCACTATGTGATTGAAAACTATTTGATAATGATGCAACTTTTCTATCCAAATAAACATTTAATATTTCTGTTTTTTCTTTATTTAATTTTGCTATATAACCATTATTTTGAATTTTGGTTGGTTTTGTTGGTTGAATATTATGTAATATATTTGCATCTAATTCTCTATCAATCAAACACCATCTAAATTCATGATAAATTGTATTTTCTTTAACTGCTTTTGCTATTGAAGAGCGTTTTAGTGTTGAATTTGCTTTAATACATTCACTAACAGAATCAAACACTTTTACTAATTTTAATGTTTCTGGATTAATTTGTTGTAACCTTGGTCCAATAGTTTTTAAAGGTTCATTAAAATTAGTTGTATTTTTTATTTGTAATGAATTTATTTTTTCTGATTGTAAATCTATTTTTTTCTCAAGACTTTCAATTTTATTCATTAATATTTTATTTGAATTTAATAGTTCTGTAATAAAATTTGAATTCTTTAAATTTAATTCTGTTAATGCTTTGATATTGTCTGATTGTATTTTTAAATTTTCTTTTTCTAATTTTAATTTATCGATTTCAATTTCTTGATTATAATCGTCAAATTGTTTGATATTAGTTTTAATTAAATTTACTATAAAATTATATGATAACCCATCTCCAATTAAAAATAATTCTCTTTCATTTTCATGTCCCTTCAAATCTGTTTTTCTATGTAATTTAATTGATTCATGATTATGAATAAATGATTCAAAATCTTTTGACCTTTTGACTATAAAACAATCCAATACAATACATTCATTATAAGATGATTTATGTTCATCAAATCTATCATTTAATCCTTTTCTACTTTCACCAATTTTTACAACATAAGTTTTATCATCAAATGATTTAACTTTAATAATATAAACTAATGAACCTGAAGAACCAAATTCTCTTAATAATATTTTGTGTTTTTCTAATTCTTTATCAATTATTAATTTTGTTTTATCATTTTCTAATTTTATTATCTGATTTTTAAATTCATCACTTTCTTCTTGAAGAGTTTTGTGTAAAATATTTTCTAATTTTACATAATATTTATGAATTTCATCTGATTTTTTAGTATTTGCTTTTAAACATAATCTTTTGAAAGAATTTATATTTAATAAATATACTTCTTTATTGTGTCCACCTCTACCTTCTTTTTTTTGCTTAATGCTAGGGTCAAGCAAAGATTTATAATCTATATTATTAGTAAAATGTTTTTCCAATAAAATTTTAGCATTTGCTTTATTTGTAAATTCTAACCATTTCCAAACATCATCTAAATCTATTACAAAATCATTAAATTCATCATAATTAAGATAAGAATAAAATGACACAATATATAATTTTTGTTCTTCTAAAGTAAAATTATTTTTTATTTTTTCAATTAATTTATTATTATATGTACTTGATAATTTTGTGTTAGGATTAGATTCAATTACTTTAACTATATTGAATGTTTCCATATTCTATAATTATATAAATAATTATAATTTTAAGGTATTTTATTTTTGCTTTTGAAAAGCAAAAACTAATGCAATATATATAATCATTTATAAAACATAAATAATTATATTAAAATAACATTTTTTGGTATAAGTATAATGTATAAAATATATTGAAAAGTATATACATTGCTTAATTTGAGTAGGCAAGCCCCCCCATACCACTCATAATACGTAAGACATTGTAATTGGTATCATAGATGAAGAATTCAGATGAAGGTCCAACAATGGAAAGAGGAGGAGGATTTCTAGAAGGATCAGGGAATGGTACATCAGTGAATAATTTAAGGACGATAGTAGTGTTATCAATTCTAGAAAGATTGCAAGTGCCAGAAGGTTGGTGTTGTTCAGGATGTAAAGCAAAGGAATATACGTTAACACCAGGTTGGGGAGTGGAACTATGGTAATCATAAGTTTGCATTAAGTGGAAATAAGCACCATCTCTAGTATCAAATCTATCGTGACCGTTTAATTGAATAACACCAGCTTCAACAGGGTTGTAAGCGTTGTTAATTAATAAACCGGAAACAGTAGGTAAGATAGCCCAGATATCCATATCGGCATATGAGTTGGAAGAGTTTTTGGAACTGTATCTGTTATCAACCCAGTTAGCAACAGGGACAGAGACATCTCTGACAGTGATGTTTTGTTCCCAAGGTTTAACTTGATAAGTTAAAGTTCCTGGTTTTCCAGAACCATCAGCATTGACAACAGTGTAGTAAACAATGACAGCGAATCTGGTAATGTAAGAACCTAAGTTATAAGATAATTGTTGAGGATTTAAGAAAACATCTCTTCTGAATTTAAAGTTAATATTTTCAGTGTCAGCTCCAGGGTTAACGGAAGCATATAATAATTTAGCATAGTAGGAAGGAGGTTGAGAATCATCAACACCTTGACCAGCTTGGTAAGTGAAAACACTGAATTGAGAAAGATTTCTGGTATTGGTTGAGACAGGGTTAACAGTGTTCCATTGGTCATAAGCAACTGAACTGATGTTAACTTCAGGAGCTTGAGATGATTGAGGACCAGCACCAATTTCACCAATAGTGACTGAGCCAGAAATTAAGTTTTGAGCAGCATAGTTAAGGGCATCAGACCAGTCATCAGTGTGAGAATAGCAAAGGAAAGGTGAGTTTCCACTGATATAGTCACCAGAGCAGATTCTCCAGATGAATTCTTTGGTAGGATGATTGAATCCAAGTTTAACTCTGAGAGGGTTGTTATTGACGGCTTCAACACCAGTGAATTGGAGTTGGTTGATGAGGTATTCGTGACCAACTTGGGCGAATCTTCTTCTTTCTTCAGTATCAATGTAAACATAATCAACTAATAAAGAAGCATCATTGAAAATACCAATACCGTTACCAATTCTGTTAAGAGTTAAGTTGTTGGTGTGAACAATTAAAGCATCAAAAGGGTTAAATTCAATCCATAATCTAACTTCGTGATATTGGAGAGCAATTAAAGGTAAAGCAAGACCGGAGTTAGTGTTGCACCAGAAAATTAAAGGAACATAAAGAACATAGTCTTGAGTGAAGTTACCTTGAGAGTCAGGGGCTCTTAAGGCAGTTAATTCAGGGACATTACCAACTAAGGCTCTGTAAGCAGGTTCAGTATTGATATCTTTGGTAAGATCGTGCCATGTACTTAACCAGTGACCCCAGTGTTTATCGATTTGAGAACCTCCAATTTCGAATTGGATGTTATTAATAATAAAGTTACCAACTTCTTGAACCCAAGCAAATAAGAATTGGTTTCTGGATAATTCATCTTGAGGAAAGTTATTCATGGTAACTTGTCCTAATTCAATTCTTAAGTACATTCTGGTAACAAGATCACCATTTCTGGTGATAGTAACAGTAACTCTTTTACCGAAATCAGCAGTACCATTCATATTTAATTCTACTGTTTCGATAGCAAAGTTGGTATATCTTCTATAAACTACTTTGAAAACGCTAATACCCTATAGTTTCCTATAGGGGCTAGACTATACCTTAAGCATTAATAATTTAAATTTAAAATATTATTAATACCCACTACCATCTAGTCGTTGAACTGCATTCTAATAATAAATAAAACATTATTAGAACTTGGCTGCTGATTACCCATTTAAAATAATGAATATTATTTTAATCTTTTATATTTTTACCATACCCAAGTTTTAAATCTTGGCCACTGTTAATATTGCTATTTCAGTTTGGTAATAAAAGTTTTAGGATTTTCCAGCATTTTGATAGTGTTGCAGATACTATGGGTGTTTAAGTATCTACTAGCAACTGTTAAATCATTTAATTATTAAACTAAATGATATGGAAAACTAAAGGTTTTACCCTATACATATCCATATAGTATAGGCCTGTTGCTTTTCAACTCTTTTTTCAAAAAGTGATTTGAGGATTTCCAGTAAGATAGACATCTTGTGCGCCATAAGCGACCAATTGCATTAAACCACCACCCATTGTGTTATTATATAATATAGTTTTAGAAAAAAAATTTTTAAAAAAACAAAAAAATACTTATATATTTTTTAATTTTAAACAAATTCTATATTAGAATTTTAAATCATTTTATTCAAAAATTATAATTATTTTATAATAAATTTATATTAAATCTATATAAAAATTTTTTTAACTTAAAAGTTCTTTATATTAAATTTCTATATATATGAATAGTCAGTTCAAATTTAAGCCTGACAAAATCAAATATCTCTCAAATGTTGATACGCTTGATAGTACACACAAAAAAATTACAAATAATATCAATAAAAAAAGAGATGATATTGATAAAAAAACATTAAAATTAATTAAATTAAAAAATGAATTAGAAGAACTTGATAACAAAAGAAATGAACAATTGAAAAATTTTATTGAAATTCGGGCAAAACTTATTGAAGATGTTTCTAGACTTGAAGAAGAAATTGAACAAATTAATAATTATGATGAAGAAACAGAATATTATTCAAAAACATATCAAATATTATTCAATTATTATGATATGTTAGATGGACAAATTGAAAATGAAATTAATGATAAATCAAATAGTATAAATTTAACTGATGATGACAATATAAATAATATTAATAATATTGAAAATAATAAAAACTCAATTAATAATCCTGATACAGATACTAATAATAATTTAGCTATTGGTAATGACTCAAATTTAAATGGAATTCAAAAACATGATGTTGATGAATGGAATTTAGATGGAACACAAATTTTTAGTTCAACCAAAGTATCAAAATTAGATTTATTATATGAATTATCAAAAACAAAACGTAAAGAAAAAAAAAATACACGAAAAAGAGTAAAAAATGTAGAATCATTAATCAAAGATAATAATTATGATATTTTTAAGTTTATAAATTCTAAAAACACAAATACTAATACTAATACTAATACTAATACCAATACCAACACACATATAAACACTAATCCAAATGATAATTTAACAAGTAATTTAGAACAAACAGTATATGAATACAATGTATTTGATAGAGCAAAACTATATGATGATTATAAAATAACATTAGATGGTTATAATTCTAAAAAAAAACATTCAAAAATATGTGAAAATTGTAATATTGATAAAATTCTTATTTATTCAGAGGGTATATATGCATGTATGAAATGTGGCGAAGTTGAAAATTGTATAATTGAAAGTGAAATTACAAATTATAAAGAACCAATGGTTGAAAAACCAACATTTCCATATAAAAGAAAAAATCATTTTTGTGAGTGGAAAATTTTAATCAAACTGCTCACCAAAGTCATTGTTAAATCCAATGGCTACTTTTTATATTAGACAAAATATAAAAGGGACATATCCAAATTGCGGGAACAATTTGTAAAACTATAATTACCACTTGGTCATATTGATATGACTAAGGAACACGATTAATTGTCGTACCCAATGGTTACAAGATTATGGTATTTATTTAAATTATTATATAAAAATAATTTTAAAACAAATCAATCCGCATCCAAGACTCCTAATTCAGACTAGGTGTAAGGTTCAGAGACTAGATGGATATGGGCAAATATTACAATATTTGCTTAAGGTATAGTCCAAAATAATTATTTTATAATTATTTGTTATGGGTTAAGTCAATTTCAAGCAAAGGAATCAACAGAGATACCTCCTGAAATTATTGAATTAATTAAAATGGAACTTAAAAAACATAGAATTAAAGTTATCAATTATACTAAAATTGATAATGTTAAAAAAATTCTAAAAAAATTAAAATTAAATGATTACTATGAACACATTGCTTTTATCATTAGTAAAATTACTGGTAAACCTGCACCATGTATTAATAGAGATACAGAAGATACACTTAAAAAAATGTTTGATAAAATTCAAGAACCTTTTGAAAAACATTGTCCAAAAGACAGAATAAACTTTTTATCTTATTCTTATGTGCTACATAAATTTTTTCAACTTCTTGGTTTTGATGAATTTGTTAAGTGTTTTCCTCTTCTTAAATCAAGACAAAAACTTAGAATTCAAGATGAAATTTGGAAAAAAATATGTTATGATTGTGGATGGGAATTTTATCCCAGTGTATAGGCTTTTTTTAAAAATACATTTTTATTTGTTAATTGATTATTTTAACAAATAAATAAAATTATTTATAAACCTAATATATATAATTTTATGAATTCAAAATCCGTTGAGTATTTTCAACAAGAACAACTTAATAATAATATTGAATTACCATCTGTTGATACAAATTATATTGTTATAAATAGATTTATTAAATATACTTTAAATTTTTTATTGGTATATTTATTTGTAACTTTAATTATTTATAATTTTCCTGAAACAAATATACATTTATTTATTATTTTAATTTGTACAATAAGTTCAATAGTATTTTATATTTTGGATTTAAATTTCCCATCTTGTTATTTATAAAAATTGAAAATTATATTGAATAAATATTTGTGTATATTTAAACACATATACTAATACCAATTATAAAATATGGAATACAATCTTTATAAAAAAACAAATGATTTTATTCAAACAATTGATAATTATTGTTTTAATTTAAGTTATGACGACAAAAATATAATTGTTAATGAATTTAAAAAATTAAATTGGGAAGGTTTATATATATATTATGAACAAACAAATAGAAAAAATTTATTAAATTTATCATTTATTTTATGGAAAATTTTAACTACTTCAAATAAATTTAATTTTGATAAAAATATATGTGATAATATTGATATTAAAAAATATAATAATGGATTACAAAATATGTTGTGGGAAATTCTAAATCCAGATATGATGGAATTATCATAATTTTTATTTATATACAAAATCACATATAAATATTATTTATAAAATTTTACTTTTTATTATATTTTTTATATAATAAAAAACAATTTAAAGAAAAAAATAGATAATAACTTATCTAATTATGCAATCAAGTTTAAAACCAGAAGAAGATCATTTAGATGAAGATAAACCATTCAAACAAATGGTTAAAAAACAAAATTTTTGTGTTCTTTCTATGTTAACACCCAATTCTTTTCCAGAATCTAAAAGAGAACAATATAAAGACCAAAAAATTCTTGGTATTAAAGTAAGAGGTGTGTTTGAAACTTATGAAGAAGCAAAACAAAGAGCAGATGCTTTACAAAAACAAGACAAATATCATAATATTTTTATTGGAGAAGTAGGAAAATGGCTTCCATTCAATGTTGATATTGCTACTATGGAAACTGAAGATGACCCAATATACAGAGAACAAGCATTAAATCAATATATGAAAGCATATAAAGATTCTCTTAAGGAAGAAGAAGTTGAAGAACAAGAAAGAAAAGAACAAACACTTAAAGGAAATAATGCTAAAGTTGTTACAGGTAAAACTGATGCTCCTGAAGCAACTGGTATTGGATGTCCTGAAATTACTCCTGTAGGTGTAGTTCCTAAATCTGCTTCAGCTTCATCAACTGAAGGTCCAACATTAGAATCAGAAAGTAAAAAAGTTGAAATTTTAAGAAAACCAAATGAAGTAGATATAGATGAACAAATTAAATCAACCCAATCTGATAAATCTAAAATTGAAACTGAATTAGAAGAATCCAAAAATAATCTTAAAGAATTAGATGCTAAATTAGCAGCTATTAATCAAATTTATGCTGATTTAAAAAAATAAATTAAAAAGTTTAATTAATTTGAAAAATTGAATAAATATATAAATTATTATATATTTATGGTATAAATACAAAACAAAGATTTCTAACATTATACTATACTATAATGTCAGAAATATTACCTAATAAATTATATTTAGGTTCATTATATGATGTTGAAAATATTAATTGGTTATTAGAAAATAATATTACAGATATAATCTCATTAGCAAGTGATATTGATTTTATTGGTTTAACAAATTTATTAGAAAAAAATAATATTAATCATCATATTTTTAAAATATATGATGATTCAAATGAAAATATATCTGAATTATTTTTAACATTATTTAAAATAATTGATTCAGCGAATATTATTTGTGTTTATTGTTCTTTTGGTATAAGTAGATCACCTACAGTAATAATAGCATATTTAATGTATAAACATAAAATGTTTTTGGATGACGCAACAAAATTTGTATTAAAATCACGTAATTGTATTTTTCCCAATGATAATTTTTTGATGCAATTATTTAAATTTGAAAAAGAATTATTTGGTTTAATTAGTTTTACACATGATAAATATGGTATTGCCAAATATAAAAATATGATTCATTCATATAAATAAAATATACTATAAAAATTTTATTTTATCAAAACATATTAATATATAAAGTAAATGGATTTAATAAAAGGTTTTATGATAATTGTTTTTATAGTCGGGATTGTTTTATTAACAATATATTTAATGGCAAAATCTGAGGTTGCTAAATGTGATACAAAAATAATTTATAAATATTTACCAAGAACTCTAGAAGAAGAAGAAACAGAACCAATATTCGTATCTGAAATATTTTCTTCTATGTTCACTCAACCTTCTGTATGGATTGATTCTATTTATGAAGATGACAAGAGAAAAACACAATTATTAAATAAATATTTTATTTCTCAATTTTAATAATAACTACAATATTAACATAATTATATTGTTTTAAAATCCATATATAAAATTAATCTATTTGAATTGGATAAATTATAAGCATAATGTTCAAATGTGGCATCAAATATAAACATTTTACCATTTTCCTCATTAACATAAGTATATTCTCCATTTGAATTTTTTATATTTAATCTACAAGAATTTTCAAGTTTGGGGATATCTAATCCTAAATGCATTGCTAATGAGCCAGATTCTATTCCAGTAATATCACTATGCGGTTGTAATAAACATCCTCCTAACATCCAACTGAATCCACAAATATTTATATGAGGTTTTATTTTATTTAATAATTCAAATGTTTTTGGACAAAATTTAATATTTTCAGAAAATTCATCACCAAAATATATTAATCCATAATTTAACCATTCATAATTTCCTTCTGTTGATTGATTTAACACAGTACCTTTTGGATCATATGACCAAGATCTTATCCAACCATATTTATTTTTAATTCCATTTACATATGTTTTAGAATCATACCAATCATTAATTGTTCTAGAAATATCTAATTTTGGAGCATTTGTCATTACATTAATTGCTTCCAATTGTATTTGTTTCCAATTCTTTTGTAATTCTTTTAAAAATTTATATTTTTGTGGATAAAATAATGTAATTGAATCAATTTGACCTTTTGGAATTTTTATGTCTAAAGTACATTGTAAATATATTTTAATAAAATAATTTAAAATTGTAATTAAACAAATAAATACAAATAATATAATTAAATTATAATTTTGAACTACTAATATTAATATGATATCTTCCAAGTATTTTTTTATTGTTAAAAATAAATTCCAAGAATTTATTTTATTTTCCGGTTCTGCTAACTCAGATATATCAGGATATATTTTTAATTTATAATCTAAGTTAAAATAAAATTTTTTTTCCAATTTAATGAAATAAATTGATTTCTCGTATTTATTTTTTTGTTTATCTAATTGATTATAATGTAATTTTAAATTTCCATATGAAAATAATTTATTTAACCAATTATCATTATTTGAATTAGATTCTAATACACATAAATTAAAATTCATACGGTAAAATTTTTCCAGTTCTATTGATAAAAATATATTTCCCAAATATATTTTATTTTGATATTCATTTGTTGGAATTATTGATTTATTTATTTTTTCTAATAAATAATTTATAAAACTATTTGAATTATTTTTAATGTAAAAAATGTCATCATTTAATAGATATTCGTTAATATCAAAAATTTCTAATGTAAATTTTGATTGATGTTCATTTAACCAAAAAATCATATCATTATCTGAATTAACTAATTCTTCTATCATATTGATATTTGATTCAGTTAATAATTTTAATAATTCAATATTAATAAACATACCGCCAAATTCTTTAATTATTATATATTTTATAAAATTTTCTCTTGATTTAGTTAAAATGAGTCTTTTAAAATAAACTATCCATTCGATATATTTTAACTCAAGTAATTTTAACGCCAAATCATAATTCCATATTATATAATTGAAATTATTTTTTGGAATCACGTTTAAATTATTATTTTCATTATAAATAAAAGTATGTATTTTCATATTAAATATCGTTTAATTTATTAGATTAACATATATATTAATTTATTTATTTAAACTCAATCTCATTAAAAGAATCAAAATCATATAGTAAAAATTATATTTTTTTTTACAAATTCCATAATCATTATTATAAAATAAATATAATAATTATTTTTCAGACAATAATACTTTTATATCATATTATTTATACTTATCACCTTATTTATATAAAATATCACATATATTACTTTAATAATTTTGAAAAAAATATTTTAACATTCAATTAAAATATAAAATGTATAATTTTTATAATGGATATAATCATACAACCAATAATTTCTATTTTTATAATGTTGTTTATGACATTATACGAAATAACTAACAATATTAAAAATAATATTAAGTATAAACAAATATCAAATATAAATCATAAAAAATTATTTACTAAATCTAAAAAATTAAAAATTAAAAAAATAAATTATAGTGAAATATCATATAATATAATAAAAAAATATATCGATAATTCAATTCCCGTAATTATAAAAAATATTCCAAACAAATATACAAACGACTTTAAAAAATATTCGTTAATTAAAGAGGATATTGAAAATCCAAAAAATAATATTGTTTTAAATCAATATTTTATTCCTAACATACCGAATTTTAAAGAATTTATAAAAAAAAATATTAACAAAACAATAATTTCAATGATTCAACTAAATGGTAACTATGAAAGCGGTAAAGCACATATTGATTTTGTTTCAAGCTATAATATTTATTATTTGAATAAAGGAAAAAAACGTGTAATTATTATTCCCGATGATAATACAAATTATTTAGATTTGAATTTGGGAATAGATAATATATACGTGAAAGAAGATATAAATATTGGTAAAAATAATGATTGGTTAAATAAAGTACCATCTTATTGGTCATTTGAATTGAAAGAAAATGAATTATTATTATTTAATAATTCAAAATGTATACATAAATTTATAAATATTACTTCAGGTACAGAAGCTTTTTCAATTCGTGTCATTCATTCTGATTCTTCGAAATTAATTCGTAATGCAAATATATTTAATATTAAAACTGGATTACATTTTTATAAAATAATTACAACTAATAATATAAAAAGAAAGCAAAATAAAATGGATTAAATTATTAATTTTTATAATCAAACTTAATAACCAAATTTAAATATATCATATTTAAAGAACTTGTAGAAACACTATTTTTATATAGGGGAACTTGGGTTCAATATATTTTTATATACATTTTTTAAAATATTTTGGTTTGAACATTTAGATTAGTATTAACATTATTGTTAGTGCTAATTATATAATTAGATATGAAACATTACTCATAATAAATCTGTTACAAAACGTACAATGACAAAAATATTGAAACTATTTATCAGATTATAAATTTTTTATTTTTTGTAAACAATATTTATAAAAAAATAATTAATCAAGTTCTACAATTTTATGATTTTTTGGTTTTAAAATAATATTTTTATTGTCGTGAAATAAATTTATCGTGTCTTTAAAAACCATTTCTCTAAAATCCTTACATCTTTTAATACGTTCATTATTATTGATTTCATCTTGTTCCTGTTCATCTTCTAAATCTGCCAAGTGTTCTAAATCACATAAATCAACATATTTTTTACTTGTATTAATACGTGATTTAGCCTTATTATTATTTATATATTTAATATTTAATTCATCTAAAATTGTTTTAGAATGTGTAATAACCCCATCCAAAACTAAATTTATTGTATTTATATTATCTGTTTTCCATTTCCCATTATCGTATATTTTAACATATCCACGATTTTTATCAGTAATCATTATATTGTGAAATTCTGGTAATTCTTCATTAATATAAATATTTTCAATCATTTTTAAAATTATTTGTTTTCCATATAATCTTGTATCCATTAGGGGATTTATAAATAATTTTTTATCGATATTATTATAATCAACACTATTAAAATTAACAATATTATTATTCACAACAATATTTATATTTGGTTTTGATTTTTTATCAATTAATTGAGATTTAAATATAGCATTATCTTTTTTTAATTCTTCAATTTCTTTTTTTAATACTTCAATTTCTTCATTTTGTTTAATAACTATATCATTATTTTTAATTGGTTTATTACACCTTTTTCACTGAAATTCGGGACAATCATTCAAGTTATTTGAGTGCAATTGTACCTCATAAGAGGCTCGGTATAACTTGACTCCTAAGAAAATAACATAGGTTATTTTCTGGAG
>Ga0172362_10001694_pt1 | contig 18954 bp, 13 predicted proteins | sample LakKivs1_kivu2a2_FD_114534 | JGI IMG/M metagenome (GOLD analysis project Ga0172362, IMG submission 114534) | Sediment microbial communities from Lake Kivu, Rwanda - Sediment s1_kivu2a2 | ecosystem: Environmental > Aquatic > Freshwater > Lake > Sediment | place: Rwanda: Western Province, Lake... | reverse complement strand
TTCAATCGAATAAAATATAAAATTACTAATGCGGGCCCGAGGCTCCAAGCAGTATATAGAAACACACGGCTAAAACCGAGCATGGCTACTAACGAACCACTGATGCTTCCCGCACCATAATCGCCAAAATTACAAATGCTCGTAAGAATGGAATATTGGGTAGCGCCTATCTTCGGATTCGTTACATCCATCATTAACGCACTCCCAGCCGCCCACATCCCCCCTCCTTGTAGAAAACCAATTATCCCATAGAGGCCAGCCAATATCTGCCAGGTGTTTGCAAAGATAAGAGCAGCGGAAAAAACAATACAGGGGCTGGTAAAAATAAATAACACGATTTTTCTTCCCCATCTGTCCGCTAGAGCACCACCAAAAAATGAACCGATGACTAAGGTAAGAGGGTATATTGTGGTAACTAATCCAATTTGACCAATATCCATATGCAAAACCATTTTCATATACAAGGGAATTACCAACATTAATATCCCAAAACTCATCGATTGTACAAAGCCAAATAACGCGACAAGTTGTGTCGTCCTTTTCTTAAATTCTTCTTTCAGCAGCGATACGATTGTTGGTCGTTCCTTCACTATTTTAACTTCCTTTATTAGAAGTGGGTAAATCATAATTACGAGAATAATACAACCACCTGTGAAAAACGACATGCCGTATCCATAGGTTTGTGCTATTTGCGCAAGGAAAAAGTCTCCAGTGGCCATGCCTCCAAAAAGTCCGGCGGTCATCGCACCGTTTATTTTTCCCCGTTCCGTTTCCTTTGATATTTGAATCGCCCATCCATCACAGGATACATCAAGATTTATTGTGCCAAGATGGCTGAGAAACAAAAGGAATGTGAATGGGATGAGTGAAATCAAAGGATCAATAAAAATAAGGAAAAATAAACTACTTGCTGCAAGAAAACCTCCTACGATAATAAAGGGTTTTCTCCCGTATTGAAAAAAATAATCCGTAAGTGGAGCGAAGACAAACTTCAGATACCAGGGTGCGCCCCCTATTCCAGCAACAAGGGTGACTAGTTCTATTGAAATTCCTTTATCGAAAAGATACACGGGAATAATCACCATTGTCAGAGCACCTTGCAGCCCCTCTGAGAAGTACAGGCTCCCAAATAGGAGGTATTTCTGCCAACTTTTTCTCCTGATATCGATCATCAAGCTCTTTCCTTTTTATTTCGTGTTTCCCGATTTCAATCTGATAAAATATAAGACGAGCAGCGCAGGGCCAAACACCCAGGCGGCATAGAGAAACAACCGAGGAAAACCCAGCAGCTCCACCACGGTTCCTGAGACCATGACTGCCGTTATCTCCCCGATATTGCCCAGACTCGTGAATAAAGAATATTGGGTCGCCCCGATCTTTGGATTCGTTACGTCCATACAGAGTGTACCTTCTGCAGCCGTATATCCCCCTTGGAGGAACCCGATGATGGCAAACAGAACCATGAAGATCTGCCAGGAGGTACCCATTACGAGGAGGGCGGTCACAACGAGACTTGCGGTGATGAACAGGTACAGCGAGGGTTTTCTTCCGAATCGATCGATGATTCCTCCGCCAACCAAGGAACCCAGTGCGATCATCGCACAGTTGACTGCTGTGATGAACCCGATCTGGGTGATATCCATTTTGAGGATAATTTTCATGTATAATGTTATCGCAAATAATAACCCGTAGCTGAGGTAGAGCAGTGGTGCAAAGAGAGCGACAAGTTGCGTTGTTCTCTTCTTGAATTCTTGTACAAGCGAGGAGAATACTTTTTGATGGGATTCTGATGGGATCGTATATTTGACGTACAAGGGAAAAAGGATGATCAGCAGGATAATCAGCCCCGCGATGAGAAAGGTGAGAGTATACCCAAACAGATTTGCGCAGATTGCCAGGGCACTGGATCCAATCGCCAATCCCCCGTATTGTCCTGCGAACATCGCCCCGTTTATTTTCCCCCGTTCTTTTTCATGGGTGATTTCGATTGCCCAGGCGTCTGCGGAAACATCAAGGAACGCTATTCCTGTATGGCCAAGAAACATTAGGATGGTAAAGGGTACGAGGGCGATGACTGGGTCTACCACCGCAAGAAGAAAAAATCCAAGAGCCCCAAGCAGGCCACCAACAATGATGAATCGCTTTCTGCCAAAACCAATGAAATGATCGACAATCCCACCCCAGATGAATTTAATGGCCCAGGGTAACGCAGAAATCGCAATAATTAAGGAATTAATCGACAGAGGGATGCCGACTTCCTCGAAATAAATCGGGACGAGCACTGTTATAGCCGCTAGTTCGATACCTTCTGAGAAGTACAAGCTCCCGAATAAGAGGCATTTCAGCCAACTTTTTCTGCTGACGTCAATCATGGTCGGTTACCAACTACTCTGTTCTTTTTTTGAGTGGAGTAATGACAAAATCAGGGTTCGGTAGGGTCGCGTTAAAAATTTGATTTTCTCGATTGAATTTGTCTTTCGTTTGTCCTGTCCTCCCTGGAAAATGAAAAGATTAGTATATTTATAATGAAGAAGTAAATATAAATGTTTTGAACTAAAATAATTATAACAAATGTAACAATAAATAAGATGAGAAACCTCATCACACAATCTTCGTTGATTAAAGATAGGAACACGCATAATCGAAGGACATTATGTTTTTATGCGAATGAACAGCATAAAAAAAGAAAAGAAGAGAGAGGGGATCCGCTATTTCACGATTGAGAAGAAGAAGAAATGTTTTCCCTCTTTTTCGTACATACCTCCTGCTATCGTTGCCGTCATCAAGATTTTCCCAAGACCGAAGAACACTCCTGATCTTACCTTTGTTGACTTTCCAGCAGCTATGTCGATGGTCCCGTTTTTTGTGAAATTAATGAGTCCTTGGACACCACCTTGGACTTTCATGTCGTATTCGATATCGGTGGCATCTCCGGTGCCAACGTTCGTGATTTCTATAGAACAGCCGAGACCACCAGTGTATCTTTTCAAGGCGACCCATGGCATGGTCGTGATATCAGCGTAAATATCGGTATTGGTATTTCGATTGTCCATCCAGGCGATGTACGGTCCTTCAACATTGGCGCAGTGGTACTCAGCACTGATTGATGCAGCCTCATCACTGATTTGTTCGGGGGCGCTCCAGGTGATACCTCCGTCCTCTGATTTTGTTGAATAGATATTCCCATTCTTCACAAATGTACATAACACCGTGGTTCCGACAGCGGTGACGGAGGGATACATCTCATCATCTGATGATTCCACCACAACATGTTTTTTCCATGATGAACCATTCGAATTATAACAGAGGATGTCGTTGTTTCCTTTTTCATCAGTTTGCACCGCAAGATACAAATATTCTCCACTTGCAACAAGGTCCGGATTCGTAAGATTATGGGAATAAGTAGTAGATATATATCGATATTCCAAATTATAAAACGACAGGTTTTTCACTGGATTCAAAGTAATAATTATTTGAGACCCTCCTTGCGCTCGATTGTATTGTACAGCCCCACAGAGATAGTTTGAACCTGCGGCTACAGCTGGACCGGAAAACGATTCAACTGCACTCGGAGTAAAAAATACCCCCGAAGAAGTACTACCATTGTCAATGTCAGACGCCCAGGACATCGTAAAAGTTCTGTTCACATCAAATCCAGCCCATATCATATGACAGATATACGCCCAGACCCCCATTTGATCCCCTACGATATCCAGTGCTGGTTGACCAACCCATGGATTTATACTGGCATTTTGACCATATATAACCACCCATGTGGCAGGGTCATTGATATCCGGGAGATCAACGGTGCAAAACCGTGGATCTAACGGCTCTACCTGACAAAGGACCAACGCCCGTGTCCCATTGTCAACAAGCTCGATGACTGGATTGATTACACTGGCGCTCTCATTACCAGCCAGATAATACCGCTTATCTGCAGGCCATGTCTTTCCCCCATCAAGTGATCGTTGCAGATAAATCTCATGATATCCTAACCCGGTATCATGATCGTATACGATCATAGGATTCCCATCATTATCTATTTCTACACAAGGGTGACTATCAGTTTCTGTAAAGGTAGTGACTTGGGTATCTGTTCCAGCACTACTGGTTTTCCGGCTTTGAGGTGATGTCATTCCAGTTGGTTGAATAATTGGTGTTTGTTCTTGATGGAACTGAAGAGAGAATGGTTGGGCATAAGCGGTTATAGTCTTCTCATTCGATATTTCATTTGATTGGTTCGTTATTCCTGATGCCGAACCAATAGCTATCACCAGCATACATACCAATATTCCTACGATTTTTCGTTTCATGTTTCCTTCTCCATTTCTTTTTATGATTTTTTTTTTACCTCTGATTGGTTTTGAGAGTGGGGAGGGGCAGTACAAAGAACATATTTCTTAAGGGGCCAAATATGAAGCATCGTACCTCCTGCCTGCCTCCCTTCCTTTTTTTTCAGCTTTGTCTTCCTCCTCTCAACAATCGTTTGTTCAAGATACGAAGGCTTGAACTCTTACCTCAAGGGGTGTAATTGGTAGAAACGAGCTCGCTATTGAAGATAAATCCTGGATGTCCACTGGGATCCTGGTCAGTATCGATGGTTTGTTTTACGATCCACCCTACTTCAGGCGCATAGTACGACCATCGGAGAGACTGTCCAAGGCCATAGGTTGCTTCTAATGAGACGTTATAGGCGTCATAGCTTCCAGCAGGGACGGTGATGGGTGCCATCTCGCAGGTATACGTCTGTTCCCCGGTATATCCCCATATCTCTGGCCAATTGTACAAGGTGATGAGTCCCCAGTAGAGGGTGCATTTTTCATGGCCAAGGTAGGAAGCATTTGGGAGCGTCCCCTGTGATCCTACCGTGAATGGGAATGGAAGCATGATATCTGGTGGTGTATACGTACCTCCCCATACATCGGTGTACTGCGCAGGGATTGGAATAATGTTGCCAACCAACCAAAATACGAACCCTTTTTCTTGTACCGTATCACTGACCATGGCAAGATCTGATTTTCTGAGTGTACATTCACGGGTAAACTTCGTCTGTTTTGTAAATTTCAAATGAAATGAACCAATCGTGACTCGCCCTTCATTGTTCGTCGAGGTCATTTCAACGGTGTAGTTCTCCCCCGAAGCATTGATAACGGTATAAGTGCTGGTGCAATTGTGATACCATTGATACCATAAGGTGCCATCAGCTCTGTATAAATGATTAAGATACTGCTCATTATAGGTCCAGGAATCCCCGACCTCCCAGACCGGAACCTCAACTGGTGGTTCATTTTGATTGACGAACACGTACACAGACCCAGCATTTATTCCCATGTCATCTTCATATACTGCGGTGATAAACGCGGTGTCACCGGAGAGGAAAACAGGATAGCCGAACTGGTCCCCTACGACACCATCTAAGGCAAGGAGTTTTGTTTCCTGACTCCAAGTGGTGCCTGTGCGGGTGTACACATAGGCAGAACCAGCATTAGATCCCTTGTCATCATCGCCTTGGGCACCGATGAGGGCAGTATCACCAGAGATTGAAATAGAATTCCCGAAATAATCATTTGCTGCGCCATCTGAGGCAAGAAGCTTTGCTTGTTCTGTCCAGGTAGTGCCGGTACGGGTGAACACGTACGCTGAGCCAGAGTCTCCTCCATTGTCATCATCGCCTAATGCTCCGATGAGGGCGGTGTCACCGTCAAGAGAGACAGCCCAGCGGCTAAACTGGTCCCCTGGTGCTCCGTCTGAGGGGAGGAGTTTTGCTTGTTGTGTCCAGGTGGTGCCCGTGCGGACAAAGACGTAGGCAGAGCCGGAGTCGACTCCGTTGTCATCATCAAGTGCTGCTCCAATCAGCGCAGTATCACCACAGAGGGATACATCACCAAAATCGTCTCCTTCTTGGCCATCGGAGGCGAGGAGTTTGGCTTGCTGTGTCCAGGTGGTGCCCGTACGGGTGAACACATACGCAGAACCAGAGCCGTTTCCGTTGTCGTTATCAAACCATGCGCTGATGACCGCGGTGTCGCCATCCAGAGAAACCGATCCACCGAACCTGTCCTCTGCTTCGGCATCCGCTGGAAGGATCTTTGCTTGTTGTGTCCAGGTGGTGCCTGTGCGGGTGAACACGTACGCTGATCCGGCCTTGTTTCCGTTGTCATCGTCCCATCTTGCTCCGATGAGGGCGGTGTCTCCACTGATTGAAACAGAGCTGCCAAAGCTATCTCCTGCTTGACCGTCTGATGCGAGGAGTTTGGCTTGTTGCGTCCAGGTAGTCCCCGTCCGGATAAAGACATAGGCAGAGCCTGAATCGACTCCATTATCATCATCATTCCATGCTCCAATAAGGGCCGTGTCCCCATCGAAATCAACCCATAAGCCAAAATTGTCGTTTGCAGCACCGTCTGAGGCATGTAGCTTCTGCATCTGAGTCCAATACCCCAAGTTGTTTATCTGAGAGGTGTTGGGTATGGTTTCGTTTTTCGAACTATTTTTAATGGATGTAACCGCGGGAATCGCAGTAGCTATTACCAGCATACATACCAATATTCCTACGATTTTTCTTTTCATGTTTTTTCCTCCTTCTATAAAGAAATAAGGGGAAAAGACTCCCCTACTTTTTCACCATTGAGAAGATGATGAGCTGTGTTCCTTTCACTATCTGTTCTTCGTCCGCTACTTTTGCAGTGATCGTGATTGAGCCAAGACCGAACACCATTATCTTATCCAATGGCAGAGTTTCTCCTGCGGAGACGTTAATCCAGCCGCTAATCGTTTTATTTATCAGACCCAAGATACCACCCTGTACGTTTACTTCGTAGCTGACGTTAGTGAGATTTGCTATTCCGTTATTTTTTATCGTAGTTTGAATCCCCAGACCACCTTTGATATCGACGGTCATATCGATTGGTGCAAACTTTGCCAGAAACGCATCGCTGGAAGAATCCTGATAGAGCCCTGTTCTCCCAGGTACAATAAAGCCACCATCGTTTGTAGCATTAATATCTTCACCTATTTGCCTGCCGGGGCCACCGTACTTCTGAATCCATTTGGTGTTCCCGCTCCCATCGATTTTGATTAAAAAAGTATCTTCCTTATCACCGCCAGCAGAAGACCAGTTATTCGTATTACAAATGATGTATCCTCCATCAGTGGTTTTCTCGAAAGAAAAGCAGCTATCACGGCTTTTATCGCCATAGGTTTTATTCCACAATATTGTTCCCGAGGAATCTGTTTTAACTATCCATGGATCACTATTGCCTGCTCCATAGGAATAGGTATATCCACCCATAATATACCCGTTGTCAGGTGTCTGGTAACAATTTCTTGATTGAATATAGTCTCCCTTTGATCCACTAAATGTCTTGTTCCATTGTTCATTGCCGTTTGCATCGGTTTTAATCATAAAGGAACGCCACAGAGACGCGGTAACACCATAATACCCCGTAAAGAAGTAGCCGTTATCCTTCGTGTGACAGACCGCCCAACCATTATCACTCAAAGAACCGTAATCCCACACATGGTGCCATTGTTCAACACCATTTGTATTTGTTTTCAGTATACCAACATCAAAATCAGTAGAACCTGAGTATGCTGGTTCTCCTGCGTCACCAACAATGATATACCCGTCATCGATGATGCTAAAGGAATTTGGCCAAAACGTCCATGTAAACCCTTCTGCATAAATTTGAACCCATTCTTCGGCACCAGTCGCGCTCAGTTTTGCAAGACCACCGAATGCATATTCTTCTGTATCTACCATAAATGATATCTGTAGAATGACAATGTAGCCGCCGTCACTGATTTGGTGAATACAATTTTCGTAACTCTGATCTATTATATCATAAATTGTTCCATTATAAGTGACCTGTTTGAGGGTCCAATTCCATTCCTCATCCCCCGCTGCATCGACTTTCAGCACCCAAGGATAAAAATTATCAGCGACTTCGGTTTCCCCACATGCGATATATCCGCCATCAGTCGTCTGCTCCACATCACGCAACTCATCAAACTCAGCACCGCCATAGGTTTTGCTCCAAATAACTGCATTTGTTTCAAGAGGGGCGATCATCGCTTCTTTTTTATCTTCATTACCTGCCTGTACTATTGGTAAGACAGTTGCCATCACCAGCATACATACCATTATTCCTACGATTTTTCGTTTCATGTTTCCTTCTCCATTTCTTTTTATGATTTTGTTACCTCTGATTGGTTTTGAGAGTGGGGAGGGGCAGTACAAAGAACATATTCTTAAGGGACCAAATATGAAGATTCATACCTCTTGCCTGCCTCCCTTCCTTTTTTTTTAGCTTTGTGTTCCTCCTCTCAACAATCGTTTGTTCAAGATACGAAGGCTTGAACCCTCAGTTTATGGTTTATAGGTGGTTGAGACTAACTCAGAATTATAGTAATCGTGGAGCTTTCCTGTATCGCTCCAATCAGAACGGTAGAGTTGTTTCGCATAAAAGCCGATTTCAGGGACATAGTAGGTCCACGTAAAATTGTGGGAGCTTCCAAAATATATATCTGTAGACACATTATAGCTATCATAGGGTCCTGCAGGGACCGTGATGCCCGTCATCTCACAGGTGTAATTCATTGGAGGAAAGTCATAGGAATAATCGCCATCAATAAATTTAATCAGACCCCAGTAGAGCGACATCTTTTCATGACCTGCTGCAGTGTAACTTGGTAATACCCCTGTGGTTCCCGCGGTTAAGGGGAACGGAAGGAACACGTTTGGTGTGAGAGTTGTTTCATATACATCGCTATACTGCGCAGGGATCGGTAGACCGATTTTGCCTAGTAACCAGATGACCGGACCCTTTTCTTGATTTTTGAATGTGTTTACATACGCAAGGTCTGTTTTTCGAAATTGCATTTCCTGGGTTAATTTCGTCAGCGGAGTAAATTTTAATCTGTATAATTTACCGATAGTAAGGCTTCCTTCATTGTTTTTTGAGGTTAATTTCACTGTGTAGTGGTCTCCGGTATCATCAGTGACCGTTATCGTACTCGTACAATTATGATAATACGTAAAACTGATGTTACCATCAGCCTTATACCAGATTTGGTGATACTGTTCATTATAGACCCATGAATCCCCTGTCTCCCAAATGGGTACATCCTCTCCAACCGATGTTGATTGGATTGTTTCGTTTACGTTGATTTTTGTTGCAGACACTACCGTAGTAGCTACCAGCATCAAAATTACGATTCCTACGATTTTGTTTCTCATTTTTTTTCCTCCTTCTTTAAAGAAAAATAAGGGGAACGGTTTCCCCCTACTTTTTCACTATTGAGAAGATGATGAGTTGTGTCCCTTTCGCTGTCTGTTGTTCACCAGCCACGTTAGCGATAATGGAGATAGCACCGAACCCTAGCAATATTCCCGTTTTTACCGTGACCGTGTCACCTGCGGGGATGTCGACGGTCCCGTTCACGGTTTTATTGATCATCCCGAAAATGCCGCCTTCCACATGGATCTGCCAGGGGACATCATTCGCATCTGAAGTTCCATCGTTTGTTATCCCTGCTTTGACTCCAAGACCACCTATGATGCTGAAGGTGAGATCTGTACCAGATTTTGTGAACACATACGCAGAACCAGAGTTGACTCCATTGTCATCGTCCACTGGTGCTCCTATGAGAGCGATATCCCCCGAAAGAGAAGTACAATAACCAAAATTATCCCCTGCTTGCCCGTCTAGTGCTGTTATTTTTTGTGTTTGAGCCCAGGTAGTACCAGTGCGGGTGAAGACGTAGGCTGATCCAGAATTGGATCCCATGTCATCATCACCGAGTGCTCCGATGAGAGCGGTGTCACCAGAAAAACCAAGACCGTAGCCGCCAAAATTATCACCTGCTGCTCCATCTGAGGGGAGGAGTTTTGCTTGTTGGGTCCATGTAGTACCGGAACGGGTAAACACATAGGCTGAGCCAGAATTGGTTCCCATGTCGTCGTCCTGCCATGCGCCGATAACAGTGGTGTCACCATCGAGAAATGCCGAGAAGCCAAAATTATCATCTGCTGCTCCGTCTGAGGGGAGGAGTTTTGCTTGTTGTGTGAAGGTTGTGCCGCTACGGGTGAATATGTACGCTGACCCGGAATCGACACCGTTATCATCATCATAAAACGCTCCGATGAGGGCGGTGTCACCATCAAGATAACAAAGGCTAAACCGATCCCCTGCTTGGCCGTCTGATGCTAGGAGTTTTTGCTGCTGTGTCCAGGTGGTACCTGTACGAGTGAACACATACACTGATCCTGAATTGTCTCCATTGTCGTCATCCCAATTTGCGCCAACGAGAGCGGTATCACCAGAAATAGCAACCATAAAGCCAAACTGGTCCCCTGCTGCTCCGTCTGATGGCAGGAGTTTTGCTTGTTGCGTCCAGGTGGTACCTGTACGAGTGAACACATACACTGATCCAGAATCGACTCCGTTGTCATCATCATTCCAAGCACCGATGAGAGCAGCGTCCCCATCATTGTCAACCCATAAGCCAAAATTATCATTTGGTGCACCGTCCGAGGCGAGAAGCTTCTGTTCTTCAATCCAACCCATTCCTACACTTGCCTGAATGGTTTTTGGAATCTGTGCAGTGGTCGCACCATTTTTTACCGATATGACTGCAGGAACCGCAGTCGCTATCACCAGCATACATACCAATATTCCTACGATTTTGTTTCTCATGTTTCTTTTTCTCCTTTACAAATAAAATAAGGGGAACGGATTCCCCCTACTTTTTTACCATTGAGAAGATGATGAGCTGTGTCCCTTCGGCTGCCTGTTCTTCGTTTGCGACCTTTGCAATGATAGAGATAGCACCGACCCCTAGCAACATTCCTGTTTTTACTGTAACCGTGTCACCTGCGGGGATGTCAATAGTTCCATTCACGGTTTTATTGATCATCCCGAGGATGCCGCCTTCCACATGGATCTGCCAGGGGATGTCATTTGCATCTGAGGTTCCATTGTTTGTTATCTCGGCTTTGACTCCAAGACCGCCTGTGATGCTGAAGGTGAGATCTGCACCAGATTTTGTGAAGATATACGCCGATCCAGCATTTGGTCCCATGTCATCATCATACCATGCTCCGATGAGTGCGGTGTCGCCATCAAGGGATACTTCACCGAACTGGTCATTTAATGCCCCATCGGATGGGACTAGCTTTTGCTGTTGTGTCCAGGTGGTGCCTGTACGGGTGAAGATGTACGCAGATCCAGAATTTGTTGCTATGTCGTCATCCATCATTGTTCCAATGAGGAGGGTGTCACCATCAAGATCAAAATTACTCCCAAAGGCATCTCCTGCCGCACCATCTGACGCCAGAAGTTTTTGTTGCTCTGTCCATGTGGTGCCCGAGCGGGTGAACAAATACACTGAGCCGGAATCCACCCCGTTGTCATCATCATTTCCTGCTCCGATGAATGCGGTGTCACCTTCAAGGGATATCCAACAACCAAATACATCCCCTGCTTCACCATCTGAGGCAAGCACCTTCGCTTGCTGCGTCCAGGTGGTTCCGCTGCGGGTGAACACATACATAGAACCAGAATCATTACCGTTGTCATCATCCCAGTATGCTGCGATAAGGGCGGTATCCTCCGAAGGAGCGATAAAACCACCAAACCGATCTCCTGCTTGACCATCGGAAGCGAGGAGCTTTTGCTGTTGTGTCCAGGTGGTTCCGCTACGGGTGAACACATACATGGAGCCAGAACCGTCTCCATTGTCATCATCCCAGTTTGCTCCGATGAAGGCGGTATCACCCAAAAGAGCACAACAATAACCAAAATGGTCCTCAGCTTGACCATCGGAAGCGAGGAGCTTTTGCTGTTGTGTCCAGGTGGTTCCGCTACGGATGAATACGTATGCAGCACCAGCTTCGAAGCCGTTCTCATTCGTATTCCTTAGCGCGGTGATGATGACAGTATCACCATCGAGATCAGCCCACCAACCAAACTGGTCTCCAGCGGCGCCATCAGATGCATGAAGCTTTTGTTGCTCTGTCCAGGTGGTGCCAGTGCGGGTAAATACATACGCAGAACCAGAATTCCCACCGTTATCATCATCCATATATGATGTGATAATGGCGGTGTCACCTTCGATATCAACAAAATAACCAAAATAATCTGTGGACTGACCGTCAGAGGCGAGCAGCTTTTGTGTCTCAACCCAGCCTCCTTCCATGCTTGCCTCAAGGTTATTTGGCATCATTGTTTTTATCGCATTATTTTTTAGAGATCCGACTGCGGGAACCGCAGTAGCTATCACCAACATACAAACCAATATTCCTACGATTTTGTTTCTCATGTTTTTTGTTCCTCCTTTCCTTTTTTCTTACGTAATTTCTACCTCTGAATGGTTTGAGAGTGGGGAGGGGCAGTAAAAAGAACATATTCCTAAGGGACCAAATATGAAGATTCATATTTCCTGCCTGCCTCCCTTCCTTTTTTTTTTAGCTTTGTCTTCCTCCTCTCAACAACCGTTTGTTCAAGATACGAAGGCTTGAACTCTGAGATCAGGGCGTATAGTTGAAATCGACTAACTCCAATTCTATAATATCTCCAGGTTTTCCACTTGTATCATGATCACTTTTAAAGAATAATTTCGCTTTGTTGCCTACCTCGGGTACATAGTAATTCCAAGAATGATAAACCCCCAAACCAAAGGTCAAATCAATTGAGACATTATAGGCCTCATAGTCTCCAGCAGGCACCGTGATATGTTCCATATTACAATAATAATCGAGGGCACTGTAAGGGAAGGTCTGTGCTGGATGGTCAAAGAGTGTGATGAGTCCCCAGTAAAGAGATGCCTTCTCTCGAATGGTTTGAGAGCCAGCGGGGTTTGTACCGCTTGTTCCGTCGTTCAATGGAAACGGGAGAAACCTATATCCATTGGTATGGTTTAATTCCCATAAAAAACTGTATTGTACAGGGAACGGCAGGATGTTTCCAATCATCCAGAACGCAAAACCTTTTACTTGGTTTGAACTACGGAAATAGGCGAGATCTGTTTTTCGATATACTTCTTCACCTGAGTATTTCGTGAATGGAGTAAATCTCAAAACGAATTTACCGATAGTTACTCCCCACTCATTATTTGTCGTGGTTACTTTTAAAATATAATAATCCCCGGTGTCATCGGTAACCGTCGAAGTCAAAGTACAATTATGATATGATTGATACCATAAGGTGCCATTTGTATCATATTTATAACTGAGTGTATGGGAATTATATGTCCAGGAATCACCAATCTCCCATATCGGGGCATCAACCCCATAGTTGGCTGTTGCCATGTTTTCATTGGTTTTAAGAGTCGAAGAGACATCGATTGGTTTTCGGAAATAGGTCTTAAAACAGTAATCCCCTACCGTCCCACTAGGCCATTTCCTCCAAGGAGAACTTTCAGCTGGTTTCTCCCATGCTTCACCTCGAGTATACGTTTCATTAAAAGAGTACAACCAGCAATAGGCATTGGTCGCATCACCAGCATCACCAGAGCAGACAATGTAATAGGTCATCTCCGGAGTAATAGCAATATCTTCAAAATCAAACAGGACCCACGACCCCTTATTCTTAATAGGAACGGTGCTAGTATCAATTGTTTTATTTATGAGATCCGGGCTAGTTAAATTGCCTCGAATAGATACTGTTATATGAACTGGATCTGGGGGAGTGTCATGTTTAAAAATATAGAGTGAGACGGCTGTGAGTTTCTCTTTTGTTGGGATAAAACTTTGGGCTTGAGTATCAGGGGGGATAAGGGTAACACCATATCTATCAGTTTTAGTTTGTTTTTGATCGACACACCACCAGTCAAACAAGACGGGTTCCGATGATGCTCCAAGGTTCGTCTTCCAAAGCGACGCATCCCCCGATGGTTTCGCTTCTATTGTTGTTGTCACATCACCCTGTGTTGCAGACACCACAGTTGTGGTTACCAGCATCAAAAGTACGATTCCTACGATTTTGTTTCTCATGTTTCTTTTCCTCCTTTACAAATAAAATAAGGGGAACGGATTCCCCCCTACTTTTTTATCATCGAGAAGACAAGGATCTGCATCCCTTCCGCTGTTTGTTCTTTACCGGCTACGTTAGCGATGATGGAAATCGCACCGAACCCAAGCAATAGTCCTGTTTTTACCGTGACTGATTTTCCTGCTGGGATGTCAACCGTTCCATCGACGGTCTTATTGATTTTACCTAAGATGCCTCCCTCTACATGGATCAGCCAGGGGATGTCATTCGCATCTGAGGCCCCATCGTTTGTTATCTCTACTTTTACTCCAAGACCGCCTGTGATGCTGAAGGTGAGATCTGCACCAGATTTTGTAAACACATACACAGACCCAGAATCTGATCCCATATCATCATCATAACCTGATCCGATGAGAGCCGTGTCTCCTTGAAGAGCAATACGAACGGCAAACTGATCCTCTGCTGCGCCGTCAGAGGCAAGGAGTTTTTGTTCCTCGGTCCAAGTGGTGCCTGTGCGAGTGAAAATGTACGCTGACCCGGAGTGGACTCCATTTTCATCGTCCAGATATGCTCCAATGAAGGCGGTGTCACCATCAAGAGTTAAAGGCCAGCTGAAACAGTCTATTGCGTTACCGTCTGATGCAAGGAGTTTAGCTTGCTGGGTCCAAGTAGTGCCGGAGCGGGTGAACACGTATGCTGCACCTGTCCAATTATTATCACCAATTGCTCCGATGAGAGCGGTGTCTCCATCAATAGAAAGAGAAGCACCAAAATGATCTTCTGCGGTACCGTCTGATGCAAGGAGTTTGGCTTGTTGGGTCCAGGTGGTTCCAGAACGTGTGAACACGTACGCAGAACCCGAATTGTTTCCGTTTTCATCATTAAATCTTGCTCCGATGAGTGCAGTGTCACCATCAAGCGAAACAGTATAACCAAACCAGTCTTCTGCGGTACCGTCTGATGCAAGGAGTTTGGCTTGTTGGGTCCAGGTGGTTCCCGTGCGGGTGAATACGTATGCAGAACCAGAATCAGCTCCGTTGTCATCATCACCATATGCTCCGATGAGAGCAGTGTCACCAGAAAGAGAAACAGCCCAGGCGCTAAAGGAGTCCTTTGCGGCACCGTCTAAGGCAAGCAGTTTTTGCTGTTGCGTCCAGGTGTCGCCATCGCGGATGAACACATATGCAGAACCAGAATCAGCTCCGTTGTCATCATCCCAACCAGCTCCGATGAGTGCAGTATCGCCATCAAGAGAAATCCACATACCGAATTCGTCATTGAGTTGACCATCTGACGCAGTAAACTTTTTCCCCTCTGTCCATGTGGTACCCGTGCGGGTGAATACATACGCCGAACCTTTACCACCATCTCCAGGAGCTCCGATAAGAGCGGTATCGCCATCAAGAGAAACACTACAAAACCCGTCATTTGCTGTGCCATCCGAGGCTAGTAGCTTTTGTGTCTGCATCCAGCTCCCTGGCATACTGGTTTGAGCGGTGCTTGGACCCGTTGCTTTTATTGCATCATTCGTTAATGACGTGACTGAGGGAACCGAACCAACATCTAATGGCTTCCTGAAATAGGTCTTAAAGCAGAAATCTTCCAACCCACTCCATTGAACCCAAGAAGAACCTGTTGTTGCTTTATTCCATGCTTCCCCTCGTGTATACGTATCGTTATATGAGAAAAGCCAGCAATAGGCATTGGTCGCATCACCACCATCCCCTGAACACACAATGAAATAGGTGCTCTCAGGGGTGATAGTAATATCATCAAAGTCAAACAGCACCCAGGTAGCCTTATTCTGAATCGTAACCACACTAGTATCTATTGTTTTTGTCGCAAGATCCAAACCGGTTAAATTATCTCGAATAGAAACAGTGATGTGAACCGGATCTGGGGGAGTATCATGTTTAAACAGATATAATGAGACCGCGGTCAGTTTCTCTTTGGTTGGGGTAAAACTCTGAGCATTTGTCTCAGGTGGAATGAGTGTAATCCCTTGTCTATCATGGACCGTTTGCTTTTGATCGACACACCACCAGTCAAACAAGGCGGGTTCCGATGATGCTCCAAGGTTCGTCTTCCAAAGCGACACATCCCCCGATGGTTTCGCTTCTATCGTTTTTGTTACATCACCCTGTGTTGCAGACACCACAGTTGTGGTTACCAGCATCAAAATTACGATTCCTACGATTTTGTTTCTCATGACTTTTTTCCTCCTTTCTCTTTCACTACTATTTTTTTTTTATCTCTGAGTTATCCTGAGCTACTTTCGCTCCATAAGATGCCTTAATATTGGGAAAATATTTGGGAACCGTTCAAGCAACCAGAGTAAAAGTGGGTGCGTAGTGAAATCTATGTCTCTTGCTTTTCCCTTGGTAGCCTTTGTTATCTCAGCTTTGATACTAAAAGTCATAGACGCATTAGTTGGACTTTTTCCCTGAAGCTGCAGACCAAAGCCACCATCGGATTGTTTCCAATCGGAGAGGTCTGGAGCAGTGGTCAGTAAAGCATCACTAGATAACGCAGTACCTGTAGGATCATAGAGTGCCCAATCGATGAGTGTTACTTTTAATCCATTTGAAAGATCTGAACAATTAAGGCTTCCTATTTCAATGGCATCCCCTGGATACGGTTCTTCTACTATATCATTATAAGTAATAATTATAAACTCACGATTATTTGGATCTGTCTTAAAGATAAAATTACCTAAGGTAGCCTCGATACCACAAGGTGATGAATAATATAAATATAGTCCATGTTTTGGATCAGCAAGGGATGTATCATTAGCTTTTATGTTATAGACATATTTTCCTTTAACGGTATCATTAACCTTAATTGCGCCACCAAGAAGATTATATGGATCGGTTACCTCATAGACTTTTCCTTGTATTTTCACCCCTATAATGTCCTTTGAATCAGTTGGTGTATTCTGATATGATTGAGAGTAGTTATTCTCATGGATCAACCATGGTCTTTGGGCGTTCAGGGCACCTGTTGCAGACACCACAGTTGTGGTTACCAGCATCAAAAGTACGATTCCTACGATTTTTCGTTTCATGTTTCCTTCTCCATTTCTTTTTATGATTTTTTTACCTCGAAGTGTCTTGAGAGAAGAGTGGCAGAATTGTGGAAGTATACGAAGGGGATATATATGAAGAAAAAAAAATTCTGCCTGCTTTCCGTCCGTTCCGTCAGGTTTTCTAGCCTCCCTCTCAAAGACTGGTTGTTCCAACCATCGGACAACCTGTACGACTCGTTTGTTTTACGTTTCCATTACTCCCTGTCTTTCTTTAGCATGCTCTCCAATATTTATAAAACCTCTTTTAAAAAATTTCATCAAAACAATCAATAACGTATTGAAAATAACATTTTTGATGAAAAATATATAAAACTTTTGCATAACACTCAAATACACAGAGAATCTATCATATCGTAAGGGAAGGAAGCGTCATACGGAAACAATAGAGCATTTGGATGTGAAGGATAAGAAAATAATATACTACCTTGACTTGGACGCACGACAGTCGTTTTCAACACTTGCAAAGAAAGTTGGACTCCACAAAGACGTCGTCACCTATCGAGTACACAAACTCGTAGAAAAAGGAATCATCCATTTTCTCACAATTATCAATGAACATAAACTAGGAATGAATTATCTTCGATTTTGTCTTTCATACCAATATACAACACCAGAGATAAAAAAGGAAATCGTAGAATATTTTGTAAAAAATAAATACACCGTTGCCGTCCATACGTCAGAGGGACAATGCGACCTCATTGTGATACTTGGCGTAAAAAATACACCGGCTTTTTATGATATCTGGTATAGGATTTTCAGCAAATATCGGGACAATTTCTCTCATCAAATTTTTTCCATATACTGTAAAACCATCGAATACAGATACACGTTTCTCTTAGATAGAAACGAACAAGGGAACGACAGCAGAATTCTGTTTAATAGAACAGATGATGAAAAATTTGTGAAAATCGATGAGGTCGATATGAAGATTTTGCAGCTCCTCAACAAAAACGCACGAATGCCAACCATCGAGCTTGCAGAAAAATTACACACCACCGCTCTTACCATCACTTATCGAATAAAAAAATTGGTACAATCACGAATAATCCTCGGATTTCGCGTTGCCTTGGACTATTCTAAATTAGGTTATCATTTTTATACCGTCAATCTTGAGATAAAGGATTTTTCAAAGATTAAACAGATTGTAAAATATTTTGAGTCAAACCCGAACCTTGTTGGACAGATTATGGTCCTCGGGCAGATGGACCTTGAATTCCTCTTCTTTTTAAAAAACATCGAGGAACTCGAAGACATCATGAATGGGTTAAGTTCCAGATTTCCGCAGGTAATCAAAGAGTATACCTATTCAGGCCATACACACACCTATAAATTCCAATACTTACCTGACATATTGGGTTAACAAACCTTCCCCGCACAACCATTTTCTACCCAGGACGTTTCCAGCATCCCTTTTCCCGATACAGATAACTTTATACGAACAGTCAATATTCCGCGTGAAATAATGGGTGAAGAACCATGATCAGCGCCTATATCCTCATCACCATGCAACCTGGGAAAACCGACAAAGCAATAAAGGAAATGAGACAGCTGGATAACGTTGCCAAAATCTCCATTATTGCCGGTGAATACGATATCGTTGTGAGAGCCCAGGTCAAAAACCTCGAAGAACTACTACACGTCACGGATCAAATCCAGCTGATCGAAGGAGTCACCAAAACCACCACCCAAATCATCGAAAAAGAAATCAGCCTCCAATAATGAGACGAAACCATGATCATTAGGAAAAAATACCTATTTTACACCCTGGCGATCACGTCATCAGTTATTGCCGCGGCAGTCACCGGAATCGATAGTTTTGTCGGCAGCTTACCTGTCTTTAAATACGACCCCTGGGCGTTCGCTTTCGCCCTCTTCTTC
>Ga0172362_10001692_pt1 | contig 18963 bp, 13 predicted proteins | sample LakKivs1_kivu2a2_FD_114534 | JGI IMG/M metagenome (GOLD analysis project Ga0172362, IMG submission 114534) | Sediment microbial communities from Lake Kivu, Rwanda - Sediment s1_kivu2a2 | ecosystem: Environmental > Aquatic > Freshwater > Lake > Sediment | place: Rwanda: Western Province, Lake... | reverse complement strand
CGTCTCTACGACGACGTGCCAGCCGGGCCCATCTCCATCACCGCTGCCATCACCGGTGTCATCACCGCCACGAGCTACTGCGGCAGCGGTGGGATCACCCGGACCTTCACGGTGGCGGACAACTTCGTCGTCGGGGACGTGGACCTGGGCTTCAATGCCTGGCATCCGGCCCGCGAGGAAATCGTGGCGGAGCTGGTATCTCCGGCCGGGACCCAGGTGCGCGCCATTTTCCCGGACGGCAGGACCTACGGCTTCGCCAACTACGACGTCTGGCTGGACGACGCCGCCATCAGGCCGTTGCACGCGCCCACGGACGACGACCCGACCGAGCCGTACTTCGACCGGCCGGCCCGGCCCTACGCCCCACTGAGCGCCTTCAACGGGGAAGCGTCCCAGGGTACGTGGACGCTGCACATCTGCGACCTCAACCCGCTGCTGAACGAGGGGGCGTACAACCGCAGTCGTCTGAGCCTGACGCCGCAAGGCGCCGCCCTTTCCTCGGCCGGGACGTGGTCCTACGCCCTGCCCATGGTCGCAGGCGCGGACGGCTTGACGCAGACGCTCTTCATCTACGGCCTGGACGGCGTGGGCAATCGCACCCCCGAGCCCATCAGCCTGACCTATCAACTGGATGTGGTGCGGCCGGCGCTGACCACCACCGTCGTCATCACCACGATGTATGAGTTGTCGCCGACGCTGGTCCTGGCTGGCCAGGTGAGCGATGGCGGCGGTGTGGATGAAGTCTACGTGCGCGTGGATCCGCCGGATGCGACCTCCTATCGTGACCTGACAATTCGTGGCGAAGGCAACTGGGTTTATGTGCTGCGGCCCGATACGGGGGGCATGTACTCTCTCTGGCTAGAAGCGTACGATCTGGTTGGGAACACAAGAGAGGTGGGGCCGCTGGAAGTTGGTCTGGAGGTAGCCGATAGCGACGGCGACGGTGTTTACGACAGCAGCGACAACTGTCCCCTCACGCCCAACCCAGATCAGGCAGATGCTGATGGCGATGAGGTAGGTGACGCCTGTGACAACTGTCCCAACGATGCCAACCTTGGTCAGGAAGACCTCGATGGAGATGGGGTGGGCGATGTTTGTGATAACACGGTCAACGATCTCCCAACCAGCACAGGGTCGGGGCTTTTTACCCTGTACACCAGCGCGGGGTACGTCTCCGCCGCAGCCGGCGTGGGGAACCCATCCCCCGCTGATGCCCCACCCCTGTATTTCCCCCACGGCTTCTTCAACTTCACCATCGAGGGCCTTACCCCCGGCGGGACGGTGGAGGTCACCATCACCCTGCCGGGCGACATGCCCACCACTACCGAGTACTGGAAGTACGGCCCCACGGTCGCTAACCCAGTCAATCACTGGTACCAATTCCCCATGGGTGATAACGATGGCGACAATGTCCTTACCATCACCATCACCGATGGCGGCGATGGAGATTACGACCTAACTGCCAATGGCGCTATCACAGAACCAGGAGGCCCTGGGCAGCCGCCTCCAGTGCCCGTTGGCGGCATCATCGTGCCGGTCGACAAGCTGGAGCTTGTCGCGTCGTGGCTGGGGTTGGTGGCACTGGTTGTGCTCGCTGCTCTCGCGGCTGCACTGGCCAAGAGGCGCAGGGCTTAGCCTATTTTCCGCACTTTGAAAACTCTCGAGTTTAGATAAATGATCAGGGCGGCTCGCGACTTGCGCGAAACCGCCCGATGGTGGAAACTTAAGGTAGACCAATACCGGAGGTTTCCACCATGGAGCAATTTAGCAACTTAATCGAGTTTCGCCAAGCCGTCTACGAGCAAGGGCTCACGCTGGCTAGGGATGCACAGTTTGAACTGGTTGATGCCCTGCTACTGAGTCCCTTCGTTCGTTCCTTTCCGGAGCTCAGCCTCTCACCGGTCTTTCGGCGTAAATGGCCGAGCGCCTATGCAGCCATTGAGGAGGGCGGCCAGAACTGGGAATGGTTAGAAGGCTACTTCGTTGAGCAGATTCCAAGCTCAGGGCCGCAGATATTCTCGCTGGATGACACGCCCTGGCCTCACCCGGCGGCTGTGGTCCTGGCTGACCGGCAATACGTCCGAGGTTCCACCCGAGCGGTGAATGGGTCCATCATGATCGGTCATCCCTATTCGGTGCTGGCCTGGGTGCCCGAACCGCAGAAGAGTTGGGCGCCACCCATTTCGGTCCGACGGATCTCCAGCCAGCAGACGCCGCCAGAGGTGGGAGTGATGCAAGTCCAGCAGTTGTGTCGTCTGCGGTGGAAGGAGATGGAGCAAGAACTGTATCTCATCGTAGGCGATGGCAAGTACGGCAACCACTGCTTTCTGGGGTCCTTGAAGGACGAGCCGTGTGGCGCTTTGGTCCGGCTGCGCCGTGACCGAGTGCTTTACGGACCGCCGGGCCCCTACAGTGGCATGGGCCGACCGCGGGTCCACGGGGACCGGTTCGCCTTCAAAGAGCCGGGGACTGGGGGGGAACCGGACGCTGAAGTGGAGCTGCAACACGAGCGGTGGGGACGGGTACGGCTGCGCCGGTGGGATAACAAGCACGCTCTTCAGGATGCCTCCACTCCCTTCAGCGTTATCTTGGCGCAGACCCATCTAGAGCGCGATAAGCCCTCCGACCCTTTCTGGCTGGCCTATCAACCTCCGCCTCACCAAAGGCCGGAGGATCAGGATTTGGAAGAGCTGTGGCAGGGGTTCGAGTGGCGTTGGCCTGTCGAGCCCAGCACTCGCTTCCAGAAACAACATCTCCGTTGGACCCTGCCCCGATTTCAGGAACCGGAGCGGTGCGATCGTTGGACGATGTTGGTCAGCATCGCTCAGTGGGAGTTGTTCCTGGCCCGGGACGTGGTCAGGGATTGCCCTTTACCCTGGCAGCCTGCTCAAGAGCACCTGACGCCAGAGCGAACGCTCCAGAGCCTGGGAGCGACTTTTCGAGAGATTAGCACCCCGGCAGACGCACCTCAAACGCGGGGAAAGTCGCCCGGCTGGCCCAAAGGCCAGCCACGGACACGCCCAGAGCGGCATCCGGTGGTCAAGAAGGCCAAGAAGAAGCCCTAACTGGCCTGAATTCGGCGCGAAACTCGTTTGTTAAAGAACCTGATTCATCTCGGTTTCTTCCGAGCATGTCACACTTTGTCTAAACTCGAGTTGCCTGTCCAGTTTCTCAAAGCTCAACTATTCTACTCACTGTAGCTTTTCGCGATGAGAGGAAAGTACTTCTGGTAGACATAGGAAAACACGAGGATATCGTTGTCATGGTGATCGCTTAGGGTCATAGCCCAGCTCAAACGGGCTCATGAGGCTCAGATTGCCCCTTGAGATTGCAATTCATCGGTAGCGCACTACCTGATTGACCCGTATCTCACGTTGAACCAGCACCCTTCTTCACCGCTTGAACTGCAAGGACGTGCGCACTTCCGCTAGGGGTTTTCTTTGCGCTGTATCCTGTTGATGCCTCTCATGGGTTGCGCAGGATGAGGGGAATGTAGACCTGTCGGCACAGTCCCCGATAGGTGATGCCGGCCACATTGTTCGCGCGTGTGGTCTCGGTGATAGCCCGATCCGGATCCACGTAGGCATAGAGAGTGCAGGCTAGGGGCCCGGCTATCTGTCCGCTCACTGTGGCCGAGCCAGCCGGTGCCAACAACGGGATGGTCTGCGTGAGCAGTGTACTACCAGCCTTCAGGCGATCGTCACCATAGAAACCCACCAGGACATCGGTGGCCGTGATGGCACCGATGTTGTACACTGTCGCTGTCACCAGCACGGTCGTGGCTGTCGGGGAGGTCGTCCACAGATAATAGGGACTGACCATCAGATCCGGTCGCACATCCAGCATGAAGGTGTACAGGTTGTTGGAGGTGAACGTCTCGGTGAAGTCACCTCGGTTGACAATGCCGACAAGCGGGTAGACGCCCCTGCTCAGCGGTCCGAAGCTCCAGGGTGTAGTCAAAGTGATGGCCTCACCTGCCGCCAGTGCTGGAACCGCATCGGTTACCGCCAGCGTGCCGGTGACGCTGTCCCGGTAGAAGGTCAGCGTGGTCGTTGGCGCACTGCTGGTGCCGATGTTACGGATGAGCGCGCGCACCCCGACATCGCTCCCGCCCCAGTAGTCCACACCCGCATTGGTGATCTCCAGGTCTGGGCCAAAGGCTGCCAGGCTGACCGTATTGTCGGCTTCGTTGGATTCAGTGATAACATGGGCCGGGTCGGCCACGGCAAATAGGATGTGCACTCCCCCCGTGACGGGAACATTGTAGGTCGTCGTCAAGGTGCTGGTAAAACCAGCTGCCAGGGGCACGGAGAGATCGCTGGTGCCGATGAGCATCCCGCCCACCGTGGGGTCTCCGTCGTAGAAACTCACCACCACGCCGTCCAGGGCCAGATCCCCGCTGTTGAGCACCGTGGCGCTGAGCACAATGGTGCTGCCCGGTGCGGGGTGGAGATCCGACACGCTGAGAGCATCGCTCTCCAATGTCAGATTGCGCGTGAAGACATGGGAGAGGAGAAGCAGGTCGGTCTGTCCCTCGGTCGGCAGGGTGTAAGTGACGACCTCGCCTGTGCCGGAGATGGTCATGGTGTGGGTGATCGAGGTAATGGCCCTAGCGGCGTAGGCCACCAACAGCCGCCCTGCCGAGTCGAGCCCGGCCGAGGGGCAGGCTTCGGCCGCACGATCGTCCGTTAACTTTAGAGGCCGCCCCCACAGATGGTGCGCCTGGTCGTAGAGGGCCAGGTGCAGGTCGCGCTGTGCATTCTGGGCGGTGAAGACGGCGGCAATGGTGCCGTCCTGCACCACGCGAAACTCGTCGATCACTGCACCGCTTTCCAGTGTCAGGCTGACTATGCTGCCAGTGGTCAGGTTGTGCAACCGTAGTTCATCCCCTGCCACCCAGATGACGAGGGGCTGGTTGGCCCCATTGTAGACCACCTGCGGGCTGCGGTGCCCCAGACGGTCATCGGTGCGCTGCACCGGGGACGACCAGATGGCTCCATTCCACGTACTGGTAAACAGCTGCAGCGTAGGCGTGGGATAGCCGGTGGGTGTGAGGTAGCGCGTGTAGGCGATGGTGGCGACACCATCGCCAGAGCCAGCCGCCAGATCCACCAAGCCAGGGATGCCCTCCACAGCCACCGCAGGTATCCCCCACCCCTCGTCGTAGAAGGCCGCCATGATGCGGTCCGGGTCGGCGGCTGTGCCAGCCAGCAGCCCGGCTGGATTCTCCCGCCACACCGCCAGTAGGTTTCCAGTACCGCTGCGGGCCAATTGTGGCGTGAAGTCGAGTGCTGTGTTGGTCGTCAGCAGTGAGACAACTGACCAAGTGCCGACTGTGGGGCTATAGGCCGAGGTGGCGATCTCTATCTTCTTCGCGGTGGTCACATTCCAGGTGGCCGTGATGGGCAATGTGTCATTTAGACGCTCCCAGACAGCCACGGCATGGCCGTCACTCGCCCAGGCTACCTGTGGTGCGTCATCCAAGAGATAGTCATCGGTCACACTGGCGGGTGTGCTCCACGAGGAACCATTCCACCGGCTGAAGGCGATTTCGTGCGCCTGACCGACGGGCTTGGCCACGTCGTCATGAACCCAGACCAAGAGCGATTTGTCGGTAGCCGGCTCCACAGCAAGCGACGGCACCGGATAGGTGTAAACGTTGCTGACCAACACGCTGGTGACCGTGCTCTGGGCAGCCAGGCCCGACATGCTGAGCTTTGTTCCCGCCGGGCCAAAGGCCTGGAGTCTGCCGGGCAGAGCCTGGAAGGTGGCGTAGGTGGGGCTGGCATTATGGCCGATGAGATGCCACGTCGGCGGTGCTTCCACTGGCACGAGGAATGTCAGCGCCACCCGGCCCGATCCACTTGGCCACTCGGCCAGTTTCCAGTCCCCGCGACCTTCGAGGCTGAACCAAGTGACCCTGAACGTGTACCCGCCGAAGCCGTATGCTTGAAGTGAACCGATGTACACTTCGTCGGCGGAGTACCCCAAGGTGCCCTTGCCCCCAGGCCGCCATAGATGCACCCTTCGACGACCCACAGGTCCGCCTGGGCACCCAATTCCAGAGGGAAATCTAATCCTGCCTGCACGTCAGCTATGTGCCAATGCGGCTGAAAGGCCAGCGTGAACTCGCCCGATAATTCCGGTGTGATCTTGATATAAAACTTGGCACGGTCGTTGAGCCAGTCACGGATTGGGGGAACCGCACTCAATGACGCGTAAGCTGCTGTGCCAAAGGGGGGCAAGGCATTCAGAGCCTCAACTACCCCCACGTCCTTCTCGAATTCACGAGCCACCGAACCACCGATCTCCAATTCCTGCACAACCACGTAGGGCGTCTTGGCTCCTAACACACCGCTCAGTCGGCCGTGGTACTCCAGATCGCACTCATGGCCGATCAGCTTGAGAAAAGCTTGAGGCTTTCGCCCGGTCGTGGCACGGTCCCGCTCCCGGCTGATCTCCACCTCAAACGCTCCACCGCGTGTGGGCAGGCTCATTTTGATGTTGGTCTGCCACTGGAAACGGTTCAGATCGCCAGAGAGGAATCCCCACCGGATATCCTCACACTCGTTTCGACCCTGTTCGTGCTTGCATAAGGGCTGGGGGGGAAGTGTGATCTCCAGCACCAGTGCTTGGTTGCCGATGGCCGGCAGGGTATTGACACCGTCCATAATCCACTGGGGCAGCCGGTAGCCAAAGAGCGGCAGGTCGAAGGGCACAGACGACTTGTCGCCGCTGTGTGCGATGATACGCAAGATGTTGGAGGGTTCGCGCAGGTGGCGGTTGATGTCCAGTTCGTAGCTCACATTCTGGCCGGTAGCTGCAATGGAGTCTGTATGACCGTTCAGAGAGAACTCGACGGACCCCATCGGCTGTCCTCTCCAATCCACGCTCACCTGCAGTGGCAAGTGTAGCCCATCCAGGCCAAGCATAAAGAACCCATCTATGGGACAATCAATCTGTTCACAATTCCCTTCAACACTCGTGATAATGGGGTCGTGTGTCTGTGGTTGTGGAGGAAGCGGCTCTCCACCCACTGGAGTGAATACTAATGCGGCTGAGGTGGCGAAGGTTCGACCCGTACTCAGGTCCTCAGCGGTAATGACTACCGTACCTGGTGTGGAGGAGTGGACAGTAGTGACAAAGCAGCCGCTGGCATCGGTGGTGCCGCTGACTTGCGTGAAAGTATCTACGCTCCCCCGACTCGAGAGTACACGCACCAGATGCCTCGCAGGTGCATTCAGCAGGGTGATGGTGCAGGTGGACACGCCATCGGCCGGGAGAGAGCTAGGTAATGCTACAATACTGGGCCCCGCACACTCGTTAACAGTAACCGTATAGCTAGAAGATGTCGAACTATTCCCAACTTCATCCCAAGCTTCTATGTAGTACTCGACAGTCCCCGCCTCAGCAAAGGGCCCGATCGTGGCAGAATAGTCATCCCCAGAAGCACTCATGACTTCATATTCCCAACTTCCGCCATTCAGACGGTGATAGAGCCAAGCATGGTCCACACCTGAGAAATCAGTTATGGTCGCAGTAATCGTCACAGTAGTGGGTTCAGGACAGCCTGTTGTGTAGATAGGATCGTCGGATTCAACGACGGAAGAGATGGAGGGACCAGTGGTGTCCTCTAGGGCAATACCCTTCACATAGATGTCCTCATTCCCCTCCACATCTGCCATGAAAACGATCTTGGTGCCATCTGGTGAGAACCGCGGAGCTGCTTCAATGCCAGTCGAGTCAGTAAGCTGCATGACATCTGTGCCGTCTTCGTCCATCATGAAGATATGCCATTGCCCCCCAACTCTATTAGAGTAGAAGAGAATCTTGTTGCCAAACCAGTCCCAGACGTTATCCCCATAAGGGTCATCCGTTAGCTGGGCGAGAATCGTTCGATCTGTTGCATCCATGACGTAGATGTCGTATTGTCCATCCAGGTCCGGGTCCGCAGAAAACGCTATTTCGGAGCAATCAGGTGACCATACAGGATAGCTAGCTGTTCCGAGGAAGGTCAATTGGGTTATGCCTGTACCATCAACATTCGCTACATAGACGTCGTGGGGGGAGCCTAAGCAATCCCCGGAGGCAAATGCGATCTTATCCCCACAGGGGGACCACCTGGGATTTTGGTTGTATCTTGAGGTAATAATGGGCGTTATGTCTGTCCCATCAGCATTCATTACAACGATGTCGAACCTGCAATCATTGTGATAGTGACAGAACAAGATCTTAGAGCCATCTGGGGAATAGTCAGCCATTCCTGCAACACCTAGGGTGGTTAGCTGTCTGTGACCAGTGCCATCAGGGTTCATATCCCAGATCTCCCGGTTCCACCCGCCCCTGGATAGGGATGCCATATAAGCTATCCTCGTTCCATCTGGAGACCAAGTCGGCCCGCCGTCATCGCCTGGGTTTGTTGTTAAGCGAATCCAACCGGCTGGCCCGCTCCTTCGGGCGTACTTCAGGTCCTTGTTGCTCCGGTCATAGTAACTGATATGGGGGTTTCCCCACTCATCCAGTGCCAGCGAGGAATACTCGCCTATGAAACCACTGCTATCTACTATCTCGAACTGCCAAGTCGAGCCATCCCAGTGAGCGTATTTCAGGTCGTTGTTGGTATTATCGTAGTAACTGATGTGGGGATGACCTGCTATGTCCACCGCTAGCGAGGTCCACTCGCCCACATATCCAGTGCTGTCCACGGTCTCGATCTGCCAAGTCGAGCCATCCCAGTGGGCGTATTTTAGGTCTTTGTCGTAGTAGGCGAAGTAACTTATGTGGGGATAGTCTTCACCATCCAGTGCCAGCGATGTGTACCAGCCAACACTCCCAACACTGTCTACTGCCTCAATGTGCCACTGTGAGCCATCCCAGTAGGCGTATTTCAGGTCACCGTTGCTGCGGTCAAGGTAACTGATGTGAGGATAGTCTTCACCATCCAGCTCGAGTGAGGAATAGTCGCCTACATTCCCGGCACTGTCCACGGTCTCGATTTGCCAGGCCAAGCCATCCCAGTGGGCATATTTTAGATCGCCTTTGGTCCGGTCGTAGTAACTGATGTGGGGATGACCAGCCTCGTTCAGTGCCAGCGAGGTGAACTCACCCACATGTCCAGTGCTGTCCACGGTCTCGATCTGCCAGGCCAAGCCATCCCAGTGAGCGTATTTTAGATCGCCTTTGGTCTGGTCGAAGTAACTGATGTGGGGATAGTCTTCAGCATCTAAGGCCAGTGAGTTGTCTAGCTGCACACTCCCTAGGCTGTCTACCATCTCGATCTGCCAAGCCGAGCCATCCCAGTGAGCGTATTTTAGATCGCCTTTGGTCCGGTCGAAGTAACTGATGTGGGGATAGTCTTCAGCATCTAAGACCAGCGAGGTGCAGTAATCGCCTACATTCCCGGCACTGTCCACAGTCTCGATTTGCCAATCTGAGCTGCCTTGGGTGGCTGCATTATCCACGCCGCCGCTAATAGCAGCGGAAAAGAGAGTAGGGGCTAATGGTGCACCTGCGTCTGTGAACAGGATAGCCCCGGTAAGAGGAAGAACAAGGCAGAGAACGATTAGGGTCATGGTGAATGGGCGTCTGGCTGTCATTCTCAGCACCTCCTTCAGCAACGAGGTGAACGGTGAAGCTGTATGCCTACTGAAAAGAGAGGGAAGTGCACCCCTTTGATTGGACACTTTCTGGGCCTTTCTTACCAACAAACTGGCCCGAAGCTGAGAGGCGAGACGAACCGGCCAGGTGACCGATCCCTCTCGCCTTCCGTCGGGGTCAGCACCCATTATACGTCAGCGAGGAGGATCTGTCAAACCGGGCGGCAGATCAGGACCACGGTTGAGCCACCTGAAGTGCCTCGAACTCGGCGGGCGTCAAGTAGCCCAACGCTGAGTGTACACGCTTGGTCATGTAGACATCATCGAGGAACTGACCGATGCGGCTATAGGCATCTTCATAGTCCTCGTAGTCGTTCAGATACACCTCCTCTTCTTTCAGGGTGCGGATAAGCCGCTCGGCATAGGGATTCTCCATCGGGCGCCCGACGGCGGCCATACTGATCTGTGTGCCGTGGGCCTCCAAGAGGGCGACATAGCCGTGAGCAGCGTACTGAACCCCTTGATCGGAATGATGGACGCGTGGGGCGGGATGAATGGCCAGGGCCCGCTCCAGCGCCGTGCGCACCAACTCCTCCGTCAGGTTGCGGCCCAAGTACCAACCCCGGATGGCACGGGTGAAGATGTCCATCAGCACGGCCAGATACAGAAACTCGGCCCGCAAGCGGATGTAGGTGATATCAGCGCACCAGATGTGGTCAGGTCCTTCCGGTTCCAGGTCCTTGATGAGATTCGGATACCGCCCCAGCCCGTGCCGGCTGAAGGTAGTGCGCACGTAGTGTTTCACCTGCACCAACAGGGTCTCTTCGCGCATGATGCGCAGCACCCGTTTGCGGTTGACGATGTGCCCTCGCCGGTGCAACTCGGCTGTCATGCGGCGGTAGCCGTAGCGGGGGAACTCCAGGGCGATCTGTTCAATCAAGTCCCGGAGTTCAGTATCATCTCGGCCCTGGGGCTGATAGTAATATGAACTGGGCGCACAGGCCAGGAGCTCACACAGCAGGCGTACCGGGTACTCTTCTGCTAACATGCCAATCACCTGCCGTTTCTGGTCGAGTGGGAGTTCAAGAGCGTCGAGAGTTTTTTTACCGCCGCCAGTTCGAAGGTGAGTTGGCCCACCAGCTGCTCTAGCTCCGCAATGCGAGCTTGCTCAGCCGACCGGCTGGCGTGGGTGGCGAAGAGTTCGGGAGCTCGCTCGATGAGCTGCTGTCGCCAGCGTGACACAAGGTCAGCAGCGAGGTCATACTCCCGGCACAGGACTGCCTGCTTCTTGTCATCGCGCAGGGCTTCCAGGGCCACCTGCGCCTTGAACTGAGCTGAGAATGTACGTCGTTTGGTCATTGGAACCCTCCTAAACTGGATAACACATGATCTCGATTTTGGTTACGGGTGTGTCCAGTTTTGGGGGTTCACTACCAGATGGCACAGAACTTCATTTCGGTCAAAGAGGCCAGCGAGAGGTTCGGCTATTCTGGTTCTCATATCCGCCAGTTATTGCTGGCCAACAAGATAGAGGGACAGAAGTTCGCCAACGCGTGGATGGTGGATACAACCTCACTGGCACAGTACAAAGCCAGGATGGAGCGGCTGGGGAAAAGGAAGCATAGCTTAACGGACCAACACTCCCACGGTAGATGGAGCCGCATCTGCGGGGAGTTACCGATGATACTCGGCGGTGTTGACAATTAGGATACTTACTGCTATAATATTTCGTGACTTTCGAAACTCGCGAAAGATCGAGGCCATGTTCTACAGTTCGCAGATTGGGACGTACTTGACTTGAATGGAGTTGGAAAAGGATATGAATGCCGCACTTGTCTCGATCGATGATGTCTCCCGCATATCGAGCACCGACCTGGCTCGTCGGCCTGGTCAGCTAATGGAAGAGGTTCTGCGCAAGAATGTCATCATTGTGCAGAACCGCGGCCGTGATATTGCCGCTTTGGTCGATATCAAGGAGTACCAACGCCTGCTATCGCTGGTCAATCGACTTGTTGACAAATCTTGAAATTCCCCAGGGGCCAGGCATATGGGCATCATCGCCATCGTTAACCAGAAAGGTGGAACGGGAAAAACCACTACTGCTGTCAACCTGGGCGGCGCACTGGCTGAGCTAGGACGCCAGGTCCTGGTGGTCGACCTGGATCCACAGGGCAACGCCACTCTCCACACTGGCCTCATGCCTGAGCAGCAGGAGCGTACCATTTGGTCAGTTATGGACCAAGCGGTGGAGCCACTCGAGCCCGACGTTATGGACGAGAAGGACTTCAAGGCACTTCTTGACAGTTTATGGGAGGAGAGGTCCTTCGACCCTAATCTTATTCCAATTGTGCACCGTCCAAATGATAATCCCTTTGATCTGGTACCCAGTAACTTGGAACTCAGTGAGGCTGATCTCGCCCTGGCATCCGCCGTGAGCAGGGAGCGCCGACTGGCCATCGTGTTATCTTCTCTAGAGACATACGATTACATTTTGATTGACTGCCCACCCCACCTGGGGATCCTAACCCTGAATGCCTTGACGGCCGCTGACTCTGTCATCATCCCTCTCGAGACAGCCTTCTTCGCCAGCAAGGGCATGAATCAACTGTTTCGCGTTCTCCTGCAAGTAAAGCAGACTCTAAACCATCGACTGGGAGTTCTGGGAGTGCTTATCACCCAGGTGGATCAACGGACCATCCACAGTCGTCAAATCGCCATGGAAGCCAGAGAGGCTCTGGCCAAGCGCGTGCGAGTGTTCGAGACAGAGATTCCCATCAACGTGGATCTGGCAGACGCCTCAGCAGCAGGCGTGACTGTACTACGCTACGCCCCTAATAGTCGAGGTGCTAAGGCTTATCGCCAGCTAGCACAAGAGATCGAGGCGATCCACCATGGCTAGAAGAAAAAGAATTGAGCGAACTGACCAGATATTCAAGGAAAGCGAGCTTATCACGGCAGTCTTCGCAGAACGCGAAAAGGCTGCGCAGCGGCCTATCCCCTTGGATTCTCTGGTGCCCAACCGGTTTAACCCCAGGCAGGATTACTCAAAAGAGAGCTTGGATGAGCTGATCCAGTCCATGCAGGAGCACGGCTTCATTGGAGCTCTGGATGGTCGGGAGCTGCCCGACGGTCGGGTAGAGTTAGCTTACGGTTCTCGCCGCCTTCTGGCAGCCAGGGCTGCCGGTATCCAAACTATACCGGTCTTTCTACACGATTGGGATGACAATGAGCTCCTCTTCGTCTCCCTTGTGGAGAACCTCATTCGCGAAGACCTCACCCCATACGAACAGGCCGAGATAGTGGGGCGGATGCATGAAGAGCTAGAGTTCAGTGTGCGTGAGATAGCTCGCAAGACGAGCAAGCCCAAATCCTGGGTTGAGGATCGCCTGGCCCTCTACCGGGCCCCTCAGGATGTCAAGAAGATGGTGGCAGCTCGACCTGATACCCTCCGGGCAGCCAGCTACATCTCCCGGATCCCCGATGAGGAGACTCGCTCGGTCCTTGAAGATAGAGTGATCAAAGAAAGGGTGACTGCTCGACAGGTACAGCAGGCCGTCCAGCAAGTGGCGGAAGAAGAGGTCCCTGTCGAGGAGGCGCTGGGCCGGGTCATTGCTGAAGTAAAAGCGCCAGTGTCCGCACGTGCGGACACCGCAGCAAAGGAGGCAGAGAGAGGCGAAAAGGCCGCACCCCAATCCGCCCGGGGGCGACCTTCGCCGATGAGATTTCTGATCCAAGCTAACCAGGCCCTCGCCAGCTTCGACCCCGAAGCAGTCCAGGGCAAGGAATTGAAAGAGCTGCTCAACCAACTCAAGCAGCTCATAGCCAGAGCGAACTTCGTGCTGGAGAAGCTGGAAAAGCGGCTCCAAGAGGGCTAGAAAACAAAAGAGACCTGTTGCCGCAGGTCTCCTGGTCCTGATCAGGAATGGATCCAGACAAGATATGGGGCGAAGTTGCCGCTTCGCCCTTCTCGAAGAGCCCCTTAAGTGGGGAGGGGGATTCTGTGTCTCATGTACCCCCGACTCTGCATTTTGTATTATAGCACAAGCGGGGGCAGTTGTCAAGTAGGAGATGCAGCATGACAGAACGAATCTATCTGGAGCGCACCTACGGAAGCCCCGAGGCAGCTATCATCCAGCCGGAGAAACAAGTACCGGTGACCGTCTACAACGTGGACCATTGGTTGCCCCGCCTGGGAGTACAGCGATGGGCGCTGGTCCAGTTACTCCGTCGGCTGGCTATGGATGCGTCTCAGGCCACGGATGGTACCCGACGACTGGAAACGACACGTGAGGAACTGGCCAAGAGATTGGGTGTTGATTGGCCAGGCACGATTGGACAATGGCTTCAGAGCGAGCCTATCCCCGGGCGCAAGGGCTGGCGGAAAATCTCCCCGGTCGATGAGGCCTCTAAGGCGCTGGCCCATTTCATCCCCCGCCTGCGGTACACCTACAAGCGAGGGGATGGGAAAACACGACGGACGGGACTGGCCCTCTATATCCGGATGGATGAGCCGCTGATACCTGAGGACCAGGCACGCTTGGAGGAGGTAGCAGCTACACTCATTCAAGAGCGAATGGAGCAAGCTCCTCTCATACAGTCGACTGAGAGTATAAAAGAGGAAAAACCTACTTCACGAAACATCAAATCGGAAAACCCTATTTCACAGGAAGAAAGTGTGAACGGGGAAAAACCTGCTTCACAGTCCACTGTGAAGCAGGAAAAGTCAATTTCACAATTGAGTGTAATAGAGGAAAAACCTATTTCACGAGCCGTAAAGTTGGAAAATCCTATAGGAACGTTAAACGAACGAACGAATTATCTAACTAGAATAGAAGAGCTAGCTGGCAGTCTCGATCTCAATTTGACTGACGGCCGAAGGATCCGAGGTCAGTTGACTCCCCTTGTCAAGGCTACAGAGGATGTGCTTTCTGACTACCATAGTACCCAGATGCTGTACAAGGTCCTAAAAGCTCTGTACCGAGCACAGCGGTTCGATCTCTTTCTGCAAGCGGTAGGCACAGCAGTGAGAATAGGGGAGATGGATGCCTCGGCCAACTTGGGAGCGATCTTCGTATCCGAGATCAAGCGGTTGGGACGAGAAGAGCAAGTGAATGTTGGGCTTGTTATCCATCCGGAGGCCGAGATGGCAAGAGGGCTTCACGGAGAGGCAGCCGGGGAGAAGGTGCAGCGGAGATTCACTCCCCAGATTCCTCAACTCTTGATACCCGGCTACGGGGATTCGCGAAAGCTGTGGGACTCAGCCTTGGAAGATCTGAAGCTCCGGATGACCAAGGCTACCTTCGCTACCTGGATGCGGGATACATGGATCGCTGACTATCGGCCTGGTACCCGGGGCAGTGGAGAAGAGGACTGCCTCGTGATCCGAGTGCAGAATGAATACACGGCCGAGTGGCTGGCTAACCGACTATCCCGTGTCATTACCAGGACACTGAGTGGCCTGGTTGGACATTCTGTTGAGGTAGAGTTCAAAGTGGGATCATGCTCAGAACACCGTGACACACAGGCAGGGTGATCAGGGTAGGGGGCCTGGTAGGGGGCAGGTATGCGCTGTCAGGTACAGCCTGCTCCCCAGGAAGCATTGATGTCCAGCTGGTGATCAAACTTTATGAGCAGCAACAGAGCTTCAAGATGCGGGAAGCATTCAGGGTTGGCTGTTGTAGTTGACATAAATAACTAGTTGACATAAATATCAAAGTCACAGTGTTCGGGAGATCTGGAGATGGGAAACAGTAGCAGATGTCCGCACGTGCGGACAGTGCTGGGGGGCTGCGCGCGTGCTATGTGAGACGCCTGATAAGGGGATTGCGCTCTTATTGGAATACCGTGGACAACGACGTCCCCATGGCATGGCATCAGCGCATGCTATTCCAATATGAGCGAATGGGATTGTCAAATAGGGGTTCCAGAGCCATGCCACCTGGGTTGTGTGCTGAGTGTCCGCATGTGCGGACAGTACTAGGCTTCTGTACGCCGTCATACCCAATGCCGGACCCTTGGAGAGCCGATGAAGAGCTACCTTGCACTGTCACTACAGGCTCGCTATGGGTTGCTTCGATTGTCCGCACGTGCGGACAATCGAGGGCAGGTTTTAGCCAATTCCGCAGTGCAGTGGTCTCTCTGTGCTCTGCCCACGAGGTTCACGCTCGATAAAGGTGCCAACGCCTACGATAAGCAGTGGGCCGGCAACCGTGCGCGCCGAATCATGCTATCTAACTTGATTTCCTGTTGATGATGTGGTAGAATTAAGGTTAGTATAAGCCTACTTATACTAACCATAAATACGAAAAGTGAAAAAAGCCCCTGCCTCCCCTACTCGCTCCCATCTCGGTTGTTCCCAAGGGATAGCTCGCTATCTGAGCCGAGAGCTCAGCCACGGCTCAAGGGAGGCGAAGGCTATCCGTAAGCTGGAAACCCTATGACCATCGAAGAGGCAATCGAACATTTCCTGAGAGACCTGGCCATCGGCCAGGCAGAGCGCACGGTGCGCACCTACACTACCGCACTGAACCATTTCCGCGAGTTCCTCAGCCAGTGCTCCCTAGATCCGACCACCACACCAGTGACCGAGCTCACGCCCGATCATGCCCTGGACTGGGTGCGCTGGCTCGATGAGGGGCACCGTCCCGGTACAGGGCAACCAGAGCTGGCCAGAATCACCCTCAGCACCTACATCACCGCCCTCCTGCGGTTCTACTCTCACTTGGTTCTGGAGGGCCTCATCGGAATGTCAGCCGAGGAGCACGAGCAGCTTCGGCACCGGCTGCATACCATCCGAGGCAGGGCCCCTCGCCAGCAGCTACCTAAAGTGCCCCCGGAGGAGATTGTGGCCCGGGTCATGGCTGCGGCGCGGGCAGCGCCCTATGATCCGGATGACCGACGGCAGCGCCTGTGCTACCTGCGCAACATCGCCATCGCGGAGATGCTGCGCTCCAGCGGGATGAGAGTGGGGGAACTGATCTCCCTGCGGCGCGGAGACCTGATACCCCAGGATCATACGGCCATCGTCACCGGCAAGGGTGACAAGCAGCGAGTTGTCTACTTCGATGAGACCTCCTGGCAGGCCTTGCAGAACTACCTGAGGGCTCGCCAGGATGGCGCAACCGGACAAGCGCTGGGCAGGCTCCCTGTGCTGGCCCGTCATGACAGAGGGGCGGGGAAGAAGATACTTCCCCTCTCCACTAACACGGTGCGTCAGATGTTGAGCGCCCTCATTAAGCTGGCAGGCGTGGATGAGTACGATGTGACCCCCCACTCCTTTCGCCACTACTTTGCCACCAAGGTACTGGAGGCCACCGGCGATCTGGGCGCCACTCAGGATCTACTGGGTCATGCTTCGCCCAGCACGACGCGCATTTACGCCAGGCTCTCATCGGAGACTTTGCGCAAGGCTTATGAGAAAGCCTTTGGAGACCACCAGGCTGAGAAGGAATCCTAGTCCCCTACCCCACTGGGTGTCTATCTCGCTGGCAAATAGCCAAGATTATGTAAACTGGCCGATAAGCCGAAGTCAGCCTCACTACGGTCAGTGTACTTCATAGCCAGGAGACGGTGGATGGATTTGTCTCACCGACTTCCTTATTCGGAGGCAGAACTATTTCGATATTTATGTCAAGTTTATTGGCCTTGACCTGGACAATTTGAGTGATTTTCAGTTAGGACACCTGTCCTAACACTACAACGTCACTTTCTCAGAGACCGTCCAGGCGCCTGAGAGTGCTCTTGCGATGGGAAAGGTAGGCGGCGTGATTTTGCTTTTGAATGAACCGAACACGCTCAATTGCCTCTTGCGGGTCAAGCCGCTTGAGAGGCAAGACCGACGCGATCAACAAACGAGCCTGTGGGATAGTCAGTGCAGGCGCCCCTTTTTTAGCCGTTCCTGGACACGGACGAGGAAATGGTGAGCCAGGATGCACTCCGTCATGTGATGATGCCAGCCCAGCCAAGTGCGGACCATATAGTCATCCATCCCCAGGTGGTCTTTCCCGTCCTCAAGGGCGCTCTCCACCGGCCAACGCATTCCCGAGACCCGCACCAACTCAGCGTGCGGAGTGTGTGGGGGTGCATTGCTGAAGTAGGTCTTGAGTTCCGGCTCTTCTGCCAAGGAACGATGCAGCACCAGCCAGACCTCAGGGCCTGGCAAGCCCTCTCGCACGGCTATCACCCGTCGAAAGGCAAACGCGGCTACCATCGGCCCTTTGCTGCCCTCCTGGATGCGATAGATCTCCCACTCCTCCACAGGCACCGTTGCTGAGATGGCATCGGCCCGCTGGGCTGTCGGTTCACCCGGTATCAGCCGCTCCCGAGTCGGCTGCCGGCCCCGGCCCGACCACTTAGGTACCGCCGTGTGAGGTGGCGCTTCCCAAACCCGCGTGCTGTGGGGAACCTCTGCGAAGTACCACAGGCCCAGTCCCGCTACACCATCCAAGAAGGCCGGATCCTTCCCATAGTCTTCGTCGCATGCCACCCAGCGGAAGCGCAGAATGCCCTCAGCAACCACCGCTTCCAGCATCTCCAAGGCCAACAGAGGCCTGGTCTTGAAAGGGGTGTCATCTGGGATGCCACACTTCTCCCATCGCGGTCGGTGATCCTCCTCAAACCATTCCTCCGGCAAATAGAGCCGCCGATCCAACAGGGTGTATCCTTTGCGGCTGGCGTAAGCAGCAAATACCCCCGCCTGACAGTTATCGACCTTACCCAATCTGCCGCACCATTGGCGCACCACCCCTACCGAATGCTCCCCTTTCTTGGGAAACTCGGACCCATCGCCAATCCACACGCCGTCTTCTTCGCCTAGTGTCTCGTCTACCAACTGCTAGTGCTTCTTCAGCAGCTTCTCGTCTTGCCATTGCCCTTGACCAATGAACTGTTGCATGGCCTGGATGTTGCCCCCCTCCACGGCCATGGCCATCGGCTGGATGGCCTTCGATTCAATGGGTGCCATCAACCCTTGCAGATATATGTAGCCCCAATGCGCCTGCTCCACCCGGTAGTACAGATCAGCAAATTCGGCGTGGTAAGCCACCAGTTCATCTGCCAGGGCTTCAATCTCTTCCGGCGTCAGTTCCAGCCGTGGAGGTGTGCTGTCTACCTCGATGATCTCCAGGTTGTTTATGTCCATTCCTCTCCTCCTGTTCCACATGGTTGGAGAGGATTATACCTCAAAAAGTCACGTTGTAGTACTAATACCCTAGCTGTAACTGCCCAGCGAAGCTTCGCCTCAAAACGACAAGTTTGCCAGAACGAGGCTAATCCTGTAGCATAGTTCACCGGAGGTGGACTATGCTCACAGTCAACGAAATTCTAGCCAACAAGATCACATTGGATGTCGAGTGTGTTGATCACGTCT
>Ga0172362_10001690_pt1 | contig 18977 bp, 16 predicted proteins | sample LakKivs1_kivu2a2_FD_114534 | JGI IMG/M metagenome (GOLD analysis project Ga0172362, IMG submission 114534) | Sediment microbial communities from Lake Kivu, Rwanda - Sediment s1_kivu2a2 | ecosystem: Environmental > Aquatic > Freshwater > Lake > Sediment | place: Rwanda: Western Province, Lake... | reverse complement strand
GTCGGTAGCGCCCCGCGTGTGGCAGCCTTCGGTCGATGGCCGTCGGACTTTATCACTTGTCTAACCGAGCTCTCAGAGCTCACCAAAACTGATCTCCCGGCTCGACCGAAGGCTGCGGCACCAAACCTTGCTGCGAGTGTTCTGTCTCGCTCCGCGCGCCGAACCCGAAAAACCATATTCACCACAGCGGGCACAGAGGTTCACAGAGAAAAAAGGGTGGAAGACAATTGAAAGAAAACGAGTCCAAAAACCGGCTCGCAGCACCTGCATCCAACCTGCTCCTTCGTCGTGTCTTTGTGTCGTCGTGGTTCTGCATTTTTCTTCCGACCTTCTCAAAACCAAATCAACCACGACGGCACAACGACACCACGTCAGCCAACACCTCCTTCTTCAAATCTGTGGAATCTGCGGGATCTGTGGACCAACTTCCTCCGTGTCTTCATCTGTGTCGATCTGCGTCCATCTGTGGTTCTCCTGCTCTTCTGCCCTCCGTGCCCGCTGTGGTGAATCTTTGCTCCCTCCCCCCTGAGACCCGGTTTTTCACCGCCAAACTCGGCCCGCTTGCTCCGCTCGCGGCGGCAGGCCAAAATAGCGGCTTCCGCAATCTTTGACCCACCTACTCTGCGTCTTCAGGAGTTTGCCATGCTCGGGCGTTTGATGTTTGCCACCGTTATTGGACTCGCGTTTGCCGGCGGCGGCTTTGCGGCCGATGGTCCTTCGTTCATTGATCCGGCCGAGGCCGGTCCCGACTTCGCCATCCAGGGTGAGTATCAAGGCGAGCTCAAAGCTCCCGATCAGCCGGAACCGATGAAGGTCGGCGCGCAAGTGATCGCCCAGGGCGATGGCAAGTTTCACGGCGTGTTCTATTTCGGCGGTCTGCCGGGCGACGGGTGGGAGCGCGGCATGCCCCAGATCGAGGTCGACGCCACGACTGAAGACGGCAAGGTCACGTTCATGGGCGACACCGGCTCGGCCGTCATCGCGGACGGCAAGATGAAAGTCATGGACCCCTCGGGCATGGAACTGGCCGAGCTTTCGAAGGTCGAGCGCAAAAGCCCCACGCTCGGCGCCGCGCCGCCCGAGGGTGCGAAGGTGCTGTTCGACGGCAAGAATACCGACGCCTGGAAGGTCGGCCGCGTGAAAAACGAACTGCTGCAAGCCGGCGCGATGACCAAGGACGAGTTCGGCGACTTCACGTTTCACATTGAGTTCAAGACGCCGTTCATGCCTCAGGCCACGGGTCAGGGTCGCGGTAACAGCGGCATGTACTTGCAGAACCGCTATGAGTGCCAAATCCTCGATTCGTTTGGCCTCGAAGGAAAGGACAACGAGTGCGGCGGCTTCTATCAGCTTAAGGAGCCGGCGGTAAACATGTGCTTGCCGCCCCTGTCGTGGCAGACCTATGACGTCGACTTCACCGCCGCCAGATTCGATGGCGACAAGAAGACCTCCAACGCCAAGGTCACCATCAAGCACAACGGCGTCGTGATTCACGACAACTTCGAGTTGCCGAACCTGACCCCCGGCGGCGCGCCGAACGAAGCGCCCGGCCGCGGCCCTTTCATGCTGCAATTCCACGGCAACCCGGTCGAGTTCCGTAACATCTGGGTGGTCGAGAAGTAGCAGCCTGCCGATCGATTCGTCGCCGGCAAAACAGTGGACGAGCGACGGGGCCGGCCCTCCAGCTTACCGACAACTTATCCACAGCCCAAACGTCACAGAACCTGCCTCGATTTCACGTAAGTCGAGGCAGGTTTTGCCGTTTTTGCGCCTTCGCGAGCCGCCCCCAAAACTTCCTCCGGGCGGTGGATTTTCTTTCCCGGCTGATGTGCTAGCATGGTGTTCGTCGAACTGGTGGAAACGCCCGATTCGGGGTCGCCGATGCACCGCAGGCGGCGGCTGCTCAAGAGGGAGGATGAGCCGATGATCCAGAGCACTGAAGTGATGGCTCGCGAGGCGACGATCGCCGAGTTGAAGCGGCTGATCACGAGTCGCACCTACGAAACGCTGGAGATGCTGGAAGAGGCGGTCGACGCGTTTTTGTGGAGCGAGCACGACCAGAATCAGTACGAGCACCCACGCTTGCCAAGGTAGAAAAAGGTAGAAACACGTCGCGGGTCGCACGCCCTCGTTTCTTCTTTCTTGGAATTGCGTGCAGCTTACTAGATTTCCGACGAGAAAAGCGGGACGGCAAATCCCGTGCCTCGGGTAGTGGTTGAAAATCGCGCCGCGGGTGGCCGGATTTCGGCCTTCTTTCGCCCCGGCGTCGAGCTATAATTCAGCCGTCAACGCAGTCTGGCTAAGAACGCCGGTGCTGCTCAGTAACGGTTGCTGGCAGGACGATTTTCTAAAATCGGCCCAAAGCCGCAGCCGCCGAGTGCCGATTTAACGTGCTGTTCGCCCGACATTGCAAAAGCGAATGCTGACTTCGCGAAAGCAACTGGGGCGAACGACCAAATACAACTTCGAACTTCAAACCTCGTAAACGCCTTTACATCCGCCGGGAGGACCTACTAAATGCGTGGGCTTGGGTCACCAAACGGCTAGTGCCTAGCACAGCCAGACCCCGCTCTTCTCGCAGCGACTCCTCCGTCGCATTGGGCTTGAGGTTTGATTACAACGGGCCACGACCTCGTCTAACCGACAGGTCGTGGCCTTGTTTTATTTCCGAGCAGCAGGTTTTGCGGTTCAGCCGGCCGCAGCGCGCGGCGCTTGGCTGTCCGCGGCCGGTTGCAGCAGTCTGAGCGTCAACTCGACCAGCGTCACCAGGTCGAGTGCATTGTGCAGCAGGATCTTTTCGATCGGCGTGCTGTCGCCCGTGCGCACGAATTGGTGATACGCCGTGGGCACTTCCGCGCCGCCGAGATCGTCGTGTCGCACGCGCCGGCAGACCAGCCGCTCCAGCGTCTGTAGCTTGCAGTTCGGCAGCACACGTTTCCAGCGCCGCCGGGCGTGATGCAGGAGATCGCAGTGCACGAGCGCCTCATTCTCGGGCACCTGTGGTCTACGCAGCGGTACTGCGGACCTGGGTTGCAGCCGGTGCCGGATGCTGCGATCGCAGACCATCGGCCAGTCGAAGCTTTTGCCATTGAAAGTCGCCAGCACGCGCTGCTCGGCGGCAATCTTGCCCAGCGATTCCAGTAGCGCCCGTTCCTGAGTGTAGTCGCTGGCAAAGAGCTGATCGACCACCAGCATCTCGCCATCGCGCCACACGACGCCCGCCAGAAATACCGGTGCGCCGGCGAACCCGCACGTCTCCAGATCCAGAAACATCGTGGCTGCTGGAAAATGTTCGGCCACGGCCGCCAGCTCGGGATGCAACTCGGGCGGGTCCGATCCAGCCGGACAACGGTACACCCTCGATGCCTGTCGGGCGATCGACTGCGGGACGATCGCTTTCGCGGCGGGCCACAGCTCGGCGAGCGGCCGACGAATTCGCAGATGCTTGCCAGAGGCAGTCCATTGAACTTCCGCCGCGCTAAGATCGAAGCCGATCGCAGCGGAATCGGCCTGCATCCCCGGGGCAAGCCAAAGTTGCTGTTGAATCGGCCGGTCGCGCTGCGGCGGGCTGAGCGGAGCGATCGGCGGCGCCGCGGCGAGCTGCGCAAGGCGTGCGAGAATCTTGTCGCTGAGCATGCTCGCCTCCGTGCGCATGAGATGCGCGATTGCTGGCCCGATACCCCTTGCGCGCACTCCGTGTGCGGTGGCAATCGGCCATGCACTTTACGCGGGTGACGAGCCGGCGGGCAAGATTACTTCGCGTCGTGCTCGCGGCACCAGGCGAGTATTTCGGGCACCGTGGCCCGGCGACCAGTCGGCAGCGAGGATCCGCCCCCGGCTTTGGCCGGCTTCACGGTAGCTTCTGGGGTCGAGGCTGGCTCGGCCTCGGGCTCTTCGACGGCCGCGCCACCGGCTTCAGCAGCCGGTGCGGTCTCGGCAGCTTTCTTGGCCCGTGCCGCGGCCAGAATGTCGGCCGTGCTCATCTTGCCGCCAGCCGGTTTTGCGGCCGCTGGCTTATCACCCGCGGGCTTGGCAGCCGGCGCGGCACCACCGGCCTTGTTTGCACGGGCGGCGGCCAGAATGTCGGCGGTCGATTTCTTTGTCCCCCCAGCGGCTGCCGCTGGCTTGGCGGCGGCTGCGGCCGGTGCTGCCTTGGCGGCGGGTTTGGCGGCTACTTTCTTGGCCTCGGCTTTCTTGGCTTCGAACTCGGCGGGGTCCACGACCTTCAGGCAATCGACTTCGATGTCGTACCAGCCGATATTGTTCCAGGCGTCGAACTGCACCAACGCGCGACCATTCATGTTGATGGTCTTCACCTGCCCTACGTGTCCGCCAAAACGAGCGAGTTCGGGAATTCCCTCGTCGACGACGACGTACTTGTCGGTGAACTGGCGCTGCAGATTTTCAATCGTATCGAGCATGGAGGTTCCGCGATTACTAGGGCCAATTGCCTTGGTTTGAGCTAAACGAGGGAAAGTGACCGCCAACCCCCTGGCCCCTACCCAAGAGGCCAGCAGGAAGCAGAAAGTTTAGGCGAAATGCAAGCGGACATTTTCACGCATTTTCCCGAGCGAATCAAGCCACGCCACCCCCCGAACGCATGGCCGCGGGGTTGACGTTTGGCCTGGGCTGGATGACATTAAATAGTGAGGGGCGCAAGTGCATAGGCCCCCCGGACTCGCAGTTACGTGCCAGAGGAGTCCGTCGCGGGGCGCGGGGGCGGACCAAGGCACTTCTCTCCGACCAAGCGCCTGCCAGAGTTCCGTCGCATCTTTCCGCTAAACCATTCCCCATCCGCGAGGCAGCACATGCGCGCTTCGACACTCGACAGCCAGCCGGATACCAGGACGCTACCGGTCCAGGCGCTTCGAGTGCGGCTGGTCGATGATACGCCCCAGCGGGCCGAGATCCTGACGCATCTGGCCGCGGACGAGCGGCTGCTGGTCAGTGAGCCCCTCGACGCCAAAGCGCCGGCAAGTTGGTTTGACGCGGCTGACGTCGTGATCTGCGAACTTGCGCCGGGTGACGAACTCTCCGTGCTGGACCAGCGCCGCAAGGCAGGTTCAAGAGTCCCCGTCGTGATCGTCACGGGCCGGGGCAACGAGTATTGGGCTGCCGAAGCCATCAAACGCGGTGCCGCCGACTACATTTCCAAGCAACCTGGCTATCTCGAGCGCCTGTCCGAAACACTCCTCACCGCTGCGCAAGCTGTGCGCGCCAGCGGCAACGGTGCGGCTCATCCCGGCAATGGCCATAACGGCAACGGGCAAAGCAGCGGCAATGGCAATGGGCATGCCCAAGCCACTGACGACATTCAGGGATATACGAGCATCCTCAACGCGCTACCGGTGCACATCGCGATGCTCGACGAGCGCGGCCAGATCCGCGCCGTCAACGACGCCTGGCGAAAGTATTCGCTGGATTGTCATTATCAGCAGAGCCAACACCTGCTGGGAACCGACTATCTGGCGGTCTGCGACGCGGCAGTCGATGCCGGAATGGAGAAGGCCACAGACATCGGTGATGGCTTGCGACGCGTGTTGGCGGGTAGCTGCTCGACCTTTGCCTGCGAGTATCCCTGCCTGTACGAAGGCGTGCAGCGCTGGTTCAAGTTTGCCGCCAGCCCGTTGCAGGATGAAAAGCATCGCGGAGCGATCATCGCCCACGTCGACATCACCGATCGCAAGCAGGCCGAACTCGAACGCGATCAGATCTTCGAACAATCCTTGAGCCTGCTGTGCATCGGCGGGTTCGACGGCCTGATGCGGCGTTGGAGCCGCTCGGTCAAAGTGCTCGGTTACACGCCCGCGGAACTCCCCAAACTCTCGCTGTGGTCGCTCTTGCATCCGGACGATCGCGAACTCGCCCTGCAAATGGGACAGCAGCTTCGCTCCGGCGAGATGGTCACCACCACCGAAATGCGGGTCCGCTCGAAAGACGGTTCCTACCGCTGGATCCTGTGGGACGCCGTGCCTTGCCTGGAGCAGGATCTGTTCTTCGCCACGGGTCAGGACATCACCGACCGCAAGGTCATGGAACAGCAGCTCAGCGAAAGCCACCAGCGGTTTCAATTGATCGCGGGTGCCACGCGCGAATCGATCTGGGACTGGGACCTGCGTGAGAATCGCCTCTGGCAGAACGAATCCTACTTGGAGATTTTTGGCAGGTTCGACCCCACGACCGAAACGCCCGTCGAATGGTGGCGCCGCCGCATCCACCCCGACGACCGCGAACGGATCATGGACATCATTCCCCGCGCGAGCGTCGACGGCAAGCATCAATGGGTGCTGGAGTATCGCCTGGAGCGGCTCGACGGCAGCTATGCCTATGTGTACGACCGGGGGTTTGTGATTTTCGATGCCGAGCAGCGGCCGGTGCGGATGGTCGGATCGATCATCGACATTACCGAGCTGAAGACGACGGAAGAAAAGCTGCGCGAGAGCGAGGAGCGTTTCCGCCTGGCGGCCCGGGCTACCCGCGACGCGATCTGGGATTGGGATCGCTCGCGCGATTACGTTTGGCGCAGCAAAGGCTTCCAGAGTCTGTTTGGCTACGAATCCGAAGACATCGAGCCGACCTTTGCCTGGTGGACGGAACGCATTCATCCGGACGATCGCGACAGGATCGCGGCCCAGCTGCCGGATCTCGAGCGGGGCACCTCACCCCAATGCTCGTTTGAGTATCGCTTCCGCCGTGCGGACGGGACGTATGCGGACGTGATCGATCGCGGCTTCGTGATGCTCAATACCGAAGGCGAGCCCGTCCGGATGGTCGGTTCGATCATGGATGTCTCCGAACGTCGCCGGGCCGAAACGCTGGCCCACATGCATCAGGCCGAACTCGCTCATCGCTCGCGGATCAGCACGATGGGCGAGATCGCCACCGGCATCGCCCACGAGCTCAATCAGCCGCTGACCGCCATCAGCAACTATACGGAAAGCTGCGTGCGAGCGATTGGCACGCGGGAGAACGCTGGCGATCCGAAGTTGCTGGAGTGGATCGGCAAGATCGCCCACAACACGCATCGCGCGGCCGAGATGATTCGCCGCTTGCGTTCGTTTACGCGAAAAAGCGAGCCTAAGAAATCAACGCTGGACGCGAACGAGATCGTGACCGAGACGATCGATCTGCTGGAAGCCGAGACGCGGCTGAAAAGTTTCCGCGTTCGTTGGCAGCCGCAGGAACCGCTACCGGTTCGCGTGGATCGCATCCAGATCGAGCAAGTACTCGTGAACCTGATTCGCAATGCGTACGAAGCGATGAATGCCAATCTAGGCGAAGACCGGTTTGTTTCGCTGGCACTCGAGCGGCAGGGAGATCGCGTGCGAATCTCCGTGACCGACCGCGGCGAAGGCATTCTGCAAGATAACCTCGAACGCGTGTTCGACGCGTTTTTTACCAGTAAAGCGAATGGGGTGGGCATCGGCCTGGCCATCAGCCGCTCGATCGTTGAGGATCACGGCGGGCGGCTCTGGGTCGAACCAAACCCCGAGCGTGGTGTCACTTTCCGATTTACGTTGCCGTTGTCCGGAGACAGAGAATGAATAGCACCCCCGTTGTTTCAGTCGTCGACGATGACGAACAGGTTCGTGAATCACTGGCCGCGTTGATCCAATCGATGGATGTCGAAGTGGAAGCGTACGCCTCGGGTCGCGAGTTCCTCGATCATTACAACCCAAGTCAGCCGGGCTGCATCGTGCTGGACTTGCGGATGCCGCAGCTCAACGGACAGGAAGTCATCGACGAGTTGGTTGCCCGCCAGATCAACACCCCGGTGATCATGATCAGCGGCCATGGCGACATTCCCGCGGCTGTGGCGGCCATCAAGAGCGGCGCAGTCGACTTCCTTGAGAAGCCGTATCCCGGCTCGGCCTTGATGGACAGTGTGCGCCGGGCGATCGCTCGCGACGCCGAACAGCGCGAAAGCAGTTCGGAAAAGCAATTGCTACTCGATCGCTACGAGACGTTGACTCCCGACGAGCGGCAAGTGCTCGAGTTGACCGTGGCTGGCAAGCCCGACAAGGCGATCGCGCTCAAGCTCGATCTGAGCCTGCGTACGATCCAACTTCGCCGCGCCAGCGTGATGCGGAAGATGCACGCCCACTCGCGTGCCGAATTGATCGGACTGGCTCACCGCATCGAGCGCGGCGTTCCGGCGAACAGCTAAGACGAACGCCCAGTTCCGTCCCTCAGAATATCAGAGCCGGGTGTTCCCTGAATCGGAGTGCCCGGCTCTTTTCGTTTGGCTGTGAAAACGGCTGCTGGCACCGTTTTTTACAGCCACTTTTTTTGCAGGTACCAGTTCGATGTCTGCCGCAGGCGGTCCAGCACCGAGACGCGCGGGGCGACGTGCAGGTCGCGACGGATCGTTTGCGGCGAGCAGACCCAGTTGCCGGCGCTGGCTTCGCGAGCCTTGTCAAAGTTGAAAATGTACGGCTGGCCTCGCAAACGCGAGATGCCTTCGGCCATGGCCGCCGCGGTCCAGATGCCGGCCGTGCTTTTGCTTTTTAAGACGCGCACGCTCTGCCGGCCGAGGCTCTTGCCAATCAGGATTCCGAGTTCGCCGAACGTCGGTTGCTCATCGGCCGCCACGAAGTAGTACCCCTGTGGTGGGTTCGTCACCTGAGCGGTGCCGGCTGGTGCGAGTCGCTTACCTGCTGCGGCGCAGGCGATCAGCGAATCGCACAGGTCGTCGACGTGAATCAGCGAGTAATGACTACCAGCCACGCCCAGCGCCACGTGCACGCCGTAGCGAAAGATCGACCGAAACACGTTTCGCATCTGTGTGTCGCCCTCGCCAAACACGATCGGCGGACGCACGATCGTGATGGGTACGCGATCTGCGAACTGCTCGGCTACGAGCTCCGCGGCACGCTTCGCGCGGCCGTAGTTCGAGACCGGCTCGGCCGGATCGCTTTCGGTCCGCTCGCGGCCAGGCGGAGAGGGTCCCGCCGCGGCCAGGGATGAAACCGACACGAGCACCGGCGGTCGATCGCGATCGGCACAGGCGGATACCACATTTCGGAAGCCGTCACAGTTAACTCGCATCAAATCCTGGGCACGAAAAGCCGAGGCCAGACCGGCCAGGTGAAATACTACTTCGGCTTCGGCGACCGCGGCTCGCATGGCGTCAGCGTCGCGCACGTCGCCCCAGGCATAATGCACGCCGAGGGGATCGAGCGCCACGCGGTTCGATTTCGGCCGCACGAGACACGTTACCTCGTCGCCGCGGGCGACGAGTCGTTCAGATAGCTTCGCGCCAATGAAGCCACTGGCGCCCGTCACCAGAACCTTCGCCATGATCGAGTAGGTACCGGCCAAGTCTGCCGGACACCGCGCATTAAACGTATCTCTCTGCCGCGCACTTCGCGGACACATTGCCTGAATCGACCGGCGCGTAGCAAACACTTTGACGGCCCGCTCGACTTGGTGCTAATCGTCACCGGTGGAACAGGCCGAAATCCGTGCACTTTCAATCTTTGCGGTGTGAACGCGCGCGGGCAAGGGCCCGGCGTGGAAACTGGCCAGCCCTTTTCTTGCGGGCCGTGGTCCGCGTTCCAGAGTCGTGACGTCGCGGGCGTTTGGAGCGACGCGATTACTCGCCGCCGGCCAGTCGCTCCGCCTCGTCGAGCCGTGCTTGCCAGGCGGCATTCAGCTCGCTGACCTTTTCCGGGTGCTTAGCGGCCAGGTCCACCGACTCGCTTCGATCTTTCGCCAAATTGTAAAGCTCCCAAACGCCGCGTGGTTTGTCGCTCACAAGCTTCCAGTTGCCTATCCGCATAGCGCGATTCGCCTCGTGCAGCCACCACAACGAGCGCTCGCCCAGGGCGCCGTCACGCGATAGCGCCGGCACAAGGCTCGTTCCCGGCTTGGGCGGCACCGTCGCTCCGTTCCATTCCACCGGCAGCTTCCCGCCGGCCGCGTCCATGACGGTCGGCACGATATCGACTAAATGCCCCGGGTCATGCCGCAGCTCGTTCCTGGCCTGCAAACCCCGCGGCCAGCGAACCACCAGCGGCGTGGAGATGCCGCCTTCGTGAGTCCAGGTTTTGTGCCGTCGGAACGGCGTATTTGCCACGCTCGACCAGCCTGGTCCCAGGCACAGGAACGAGGCGGCCGAGCCGGCGGGTGCCGTACGATCGTGACCATCGCCACGAACCATCATCTCGGCGCTCGCTCCGTTGTCCGAAGCGAACAGGATGAGCGTGTTGTCGAGTTGGCCCATTGCCGCGAGCTGGGCCATGATCCGGCCGATCTCCCGGTCCATCCGATCGACCATCGCGGCGTGAATAGCCATCTTCTCAGCTTGAAACTCGCGTTGCACATCGGTGAGCGAACTCCAGGCGACGGGCCGATTCACTTCGGCGGGACCAAGCTTCTCGAGCACGTCGGCAAACGCATAGGGCGGCCCGACGTCCGGCTCCATTGCTGCCGGAACGTGATTCACAATTCCCAGCTCGACGAGCCGCTTTCCCCGGGCTGCCTGCATCTCGTTCCAGCCCGCCAGGTACTTCTGGCGGTAGCGATCGATGTCTTCCTGAAGCGCGTGCAGCGGAAAGTGCGGTGCCGTGAACGCGACATACGAGAAAAACGGCTGGTCGGCATGCTGCGCGGCGTGGTCGCGCAGGCACTCGATCGCATGCTCGGCAATCACGGTCGTGGCATAGTACTTGGCATCGGCCGCGGCTGGCTCAAGAGGCTTGTCGTCGCGCGTATGGTTCTGAGGCGTAAATTGCCGGTTGTGGTCCTCCAGTGAATACGATCGTTCGAAGCCACCCGCCAGCACCTTACCGTCGATGTGCCATTTGCCCGAGTGATACGAGCGATAGCCGAGCGGCTTGAGCAATTCTGGCAACAGCGGCGCCCAGGCCGGTCGCTCACCGCGGGCACCTCCGCGGTCACCCGGCAGGGAATCGCGCCGTACCTGCTGGGCGTAGTACCCGGTGAGCAGTGCGGCCCGGGAAGGCCAGCAACGGGCAGTATTGTAGAATTGCGTGAACCGCACGCCCCGTGCAGCCAGCCGATCGATGTTTGGCGTGCTGATCTCGCCGCCGTAGCAGCCGATGTCCGAGAAGCCCAGATCGTCGGCCAGCAGGATAACGACGTTCGGCCGATCGGCTTCTGCCGCAAGGGCTCGCGCATGCCCGGCAATCGTCAGTGCCAAGAAAAGTACAGCAATCATCCATCGTGGAAGCTTGGCGGCCATTCGCGCGATCTCGCTCACCGTAAATTGGTGCAAACCATCGTGTGACTGGCAAGTATGAGCAGCGGAGTGGTCGCAATCAACACCCGCACACCTACCGTTCCTCCAGTCGGTACACGGTTTGCTGTCTGCGGTATCGCTCAACGCAACCGGTTGTGTGCCGCAACCAGGAAATAAGGAGAGACCGCCATGAGTGCCTTCGAATATAAACCACCAGATCAGTGCGTTGTCGCCGCGTATGGTGATCCGAGCCAGGCGGAAACGGCCGTCCATGATCTAGAGAGCGTCGGCTTGGGTGGAGAACAGGTGTCGGTGATTCGCCGTCAATTCGACCCCGACCCGAAGACCACGGCCGAGATGCGCCTGGGCGACGACTCGCTGAAGGACGCTGCCGTGGGAAGCGCCATTGGTGGTGTGGCGGGCGCGGCGGGGGCCGCGACGCTCATCTCCGCCGGAATTGGCATGGTCCTGATGACGGGGCCGCTCGCCGTGCTGACGGGGGCGATCGTCGGCGCTCTGCTTGGCGCGATGCGCGGGTGGGGCGTGCACGACAAGGCGCTGGACAAGTACGAACAACTCGTCGAAGACGGCAAGACGCTGGTTGTCGTCTCGGGAAACACGACCGACGTCTCGCGCGCTGAGCAGCTCCTGCGGCTTACCGATGCCGAAAGCGTCGACATGCACATGCGCACCGGAGACGACTCGCGCGAGATTGATGATCGCGCGACTCGTTAAACCGTGGTGGCCATTTTTTACCCTGCGATGATCGTGTCTTCTGCGGTAGAATGCGTGGGTCAACATCCGCGCGAGTCAACCAAGGAGTCCGCATGATCACCGTTGGAATGAACTACCACGTCCTACCGGGCAAGCAGGCCGATTTTGAAGGTAAGTTTGCCGCAGTGCTCGCCGCACTGAATGCCGCGCCGGGACATACGCATTCGACATTGTGGCGTGATGTGGCGGAGGACGCCTCTTACATGATTACGAGCGAATGGTCCGACGAGCAGGCGTTCGCCGGGTTCATTCAAAGCCAGGCTTTTCGCGATGTGACCAATTGGGGCAAAGAATCGATCCTTGCCGGTCGGCCACAGCACAAAGTCTACAAGCATTGAGCGATCGCGACGAGTGTTCGGCGCGCTAGAGTTGAATCGCCTGCCCATCGATTCCGCCGGTTGCTTCGAAAAGCAAAAGCGCCTGGCGGACGGCTGCCACATCGTGTACTCGGATGATTTGCACGCCTTGAGTCGCCAGCGACAGCGCGACGCCGATTGTGCCCGCGACGCGGTCTGCCTCTTTGTCACCAATCACCTTGCCGATGAACGCCTTGCGCGAGTGCCCGACCAGCACCGGACGGCCAAGCTCGTGCAGCCGCCAGGCGTGCGCGGCGAGTGTCAGATTGTGCTGATGCGTTTTGCCAAATCCGATGCCTGGGTCGAGGGCAATCCGCTCGGCGGCAATACCCGCATGCACGAGATGATCGCGGCGCGAACGGAGAAATTCCACCACCTCGCCAACGACGTCATCGTACGTCGGGTTGTCTTGCATGGTTTGCGGGGTGCCTTGCATGTGCATCGCGCAGACGGCCGCGCCTGACGAGAGCGCCACTTCGAGCATTCCCTCGTCGCCAGTCAGCGCCGTGATGTCGTTGATGATCTCGACGCCCGCAGCCAACGCTTCACGAGCGACGAGCGACTTGGATGTATCGATCGACACGGGCACCAGTACGTGCGGCAGGATCGCCTGAATCACGGGCAGCACGCGAGCGAGCTCCTCGCGGGCTTCGACAGGGGTCGAGTATGGCCGGGTGCTTTCGCCGCCGATATCGAGAATGTCCGCGCCGCCGGCCACGAGTTCGAGGGCACGATCGATCGCCGCTTGAGAGCCCGCGTAGCGTCCGCCATCGGAGAAACTATCCGGAGTGACGTTCAGAATTCCCATCACAAGCGGTCGCTGCGGCAAGTCGAGTCGGCGCGACTTAAGTTGCCAGAAGCGGGCCCGCGTTGGATAACGCGATTCCATGGGAGTGTGCTGGTTCGCGGCGTGAGTCATTGCCTCAGCTTACCACGGCGATTCCATCAGCGACACGATCTGTGTCGCCAGGCGCTGAATCGCTTGAAGCTGCGCGGTGGAAACCGACTGGCCGTATTCCGGCACGAGCATCCCGGTATTCGAAAGGATGACGAGTTCTTCTGGCACGGGGATGGACAGTGGCTGCCCCATGGCAGCGCCCCGGCGATCGACCCAGCGGACTTCGACCGACATGTTGATCTGGGTCTCGCGCGGGTAGTCGTAAGGATCTTCGATCACCACGCGTTTGGTGTCGGTCGTGATCTTGCCGGTCAGGACGCTGTCGGCCTCGGGCGAGCCGACGACCTTGTACGGCGTTTTGAGTTCGATCTCTTTGGCGATTGCCTCGGTCAGGAACTCGGCCAGGTTTCGCCGAAAACTATCCGACTCGAAAATCGGGACATAGACGGTCTGAATATCCTGCGGATAAAGCGAACGATTGCCGAAGCGGTAGGCCGCGCAACCTTCAACGGCGACCAGGCCTGCGAGCGCCAGCGCGCAGCCGAGCCAACGTCTGCGAGAGATCGTCTGCGGGCCAGCAGCTTCGAGACTAAGCGGTCGCGAATTCACTCCGGCTGACTCCCCTTGGCGACCGCTATTTGAGGTTGTTGCCATCGGCCGACGATGCGACATTCTCCGTCGAACTCGGCGTGGTGGCCGCGGGGATGCTGATTTGCGGGCCAGACTTTTTCGAGGCGGGCAGAATATCGACGAGCCACTGGAACGTCGGCGTCGGATTCGCCGGCTCAGCCGCAAAACCGGTCATCTTGGTGCGCGACTGTTCTGCCAACTTGGTGTCCGGATAGTCGTCAACAACCTTGGCGTAGTAGTGCCGCGCAGCACCGTAGTATTCGTTCTTGGCGTAGAATTCGGCCATGTCGTACTCGCGCAGCGCCCGCTGAGTGCGCACCTCGGCGCGGACCTGCACGACTCGCTCGCGCTCATCGCCTAGGTCCTGTGGGAACTGGGTGAGCAATTGCGTGGCAATATCCTCGGCCTCATTGAGCTGGCTGCCGTCGTAACCAGGCCCCTGATAGCGGATCAGCTTGCAGCGCAGCCCGAGCAGGTGTGCCTGGTACTGGTGTTCGCTTTTGGGAAACTCACTGCGCAAGAGGCCGTAGTAGTAGTCGGCGTCGTCCCACCGCCCTTTCAGGAAGTAGGAATTTGCCGTGGCCATCACGGCGTCATCCGCGCGGGGACCAATCGGATCATCGAGGCGAATGCGCTCATATATCTTGAGGGCATGTCCGCCCGTATCGAAGCGCGGCAGCGTGCCATCCGTCAGGTTCGGAATCAGGATGAACCTCGGGTGAGCGCGGTCCTTGGCTTCCCAATAGCGGCCGATCGAGAACCGCCGCTCAGTGACTTGCGAGAGGAACTGCGTGGATTGGAACTTCTTGATCAGGAGTTCGTACTCGTCCTCGGCGTTGACGTAGTCATCGGCAAAGAAGGCGCATTCGCCGGCCTTAAAAATGGCCTCCTCTTCCAAGGGCGAATCGGGCCAGCGTTTGTAAGCCTGGCGATAGGCCTTCAGCGCGTCGTCATACTTCTTCTCGCGAAACAGCGAATCGCCTTCAGCCAAGGCGTTCTTGGCAACGCCTTCGTTCGGGCCCTGGCCGACTGCTTTCTTCGCACTGGCGACCACTTCTTTCGGCGCAAGGCGGGCAAGCAACCCGCGCTTGTCCTCTTCGGCCCCAATCCCCAGGTCGCTCGTAATCCGGTGCCCCTCGTGGTCGAAGAAGCCGCTGGTGCCTTCGACGTAGTAACCTTTGCCCTTAACGTATCTCGCACGGTGGCGATTGGCCTGCCACCACTCCGACTGTTCGGCAGTCAGCGGCGGGTACTCGACCTCTGGGCTGGGATTTATGATCGCGCAGCCGCCGGCCAGCAGCAACGCCAGCGCGACGAGAAGCGCGCGGCTGGCTGGCGATTTTTCAACTGGCGACAGGTTGTTTGGTGAGTAGGGATTCACGAAATTGTCGTCGGTAACCAGCGTTGCAGTTTGGGCGGACGTCCCAGGAGGTGCGTCCAGTAATGATTCAACACGCTCCGCAACTCGCCGTACGTATTCGCCTCGAGCGGCGCTGTCGGCTGTTCGCCGGACGACAACCGCGCCAGTGCGTGATAGACGGGAGAACTCAGGGATATGACTTGTCTTTGACCCGCACGACAGTTCTTGCACAACGCTCCGCCGGCCAACTGGCTGAACGACACGCGCCCCGAGGGGTCTAAGTCGCCTCCGCAGTTGGCACATGCTTCGAGCGTCGGCAAATGCCCGACTTCCCGGAGCGCCACGATCTCAAACTGCACGAGCGCATCGGCCACGCTTTCTCCGCTTGCGAGCGCGAGCAAGGTCGCCTCGGCCGCGTCGAACAGACCTTCGTGCGCGTCGTAGTCGTCGATGAGTTCGTTTAACAGCTCGGCGACGTAGTAGGCGGCATAAAGATTGGACAGGCTGCCGCCCGCTGGTCGAAACCGTCGCTCAAGCTTGGCTTCCGTTAACAGGTCCAGGGAATCGGACGATTTGCGGAGGAACACTACGCGAATCAGGCTCAGCAGGTCAAGGGCAGACTCGAACGGACCTTTGGGACGCCGAGCCCCCTTGGCCAGGCCCCGCACCTTGCCAAACTCGCGGGTGAACAGCGTCACCACGCTGCTGGTTTCGCTGAACTCGACGACCCTGAGGACGATCGCCGTGGCCTTTTCACTCGACATGGCAGGTAACGATCGCCGGGTTGCGCGAGAAATGGGATGCTGGCAGCGCGCCGCTGCCAGGGTGACAGCCGAAGAATCGCTGCCTCATCTTAGAGCATCGCGCCGTGCAGCCCCAGGGCAAGGGCTGCGGACAGGTCGTCCAGAGGTGGGGAAGACTCGCCCGCCGCCTAGGGCAGAACTTCCGTCGTCTGCTCGGCGCGAATCGGCTGAGCCAGGCCGCGAGCCGTGATTTCGGCCTGCACTCGGGCGTTTCCGGTCGCAACGCCCTTAAATCGCAGATCGAACGTTTGTGTTTCGCCGGCTCGGAGCTCGCGCAGCGCCGGGTAGCGAACGCCCGTTTTCGAAGCCGAAGCGATCGTGGGTCCGCCATGTTGCAGAAGCTGTAAACCCTCGTCGAAAGTTGCGGTCACGACCACGTCGAAGGCCGAGGCATCGCCGCCGTTCGTGACAATGATTTGATAGCCCGTCTGTCCGCCGATGCGGATCGGATCGGCCGTCTCCACGACGCTCACCGTGATCTTCGCAGCGCCGACAGGTTCTTCGGGCGCGGCGGCCGGTGGGGGCGTGCCGTCGCCGGAAATCTCCAGGCACGCTTCATCGGCGACTGCGTCCATTCCCCTGGCGGTCACCATAACACGATTGCAGGCCCGCGGCGTTTCGCGCAAGCACTTGAGTTCGATCTCGCGGCGAATCGTCCGTCCGGGCTGAATCGTCGCCACGCGCCAGCCAAGTGCGTTACCTTCGAGCCATTCGGAACCCCCGGTTGCCCGCACCGGCGTTAGACTGATCTCATGATTGTCGGCGATCGTGACGTCGGTAAATGTCTGATTCGTATTATTCGTGACTTCGATCTCGAACGACACGGTGTCGCCCACGCGGCCTTGCTGCGGACCGCGTTTGGTGACGGTCAACTGCGGGCTGGCTGGCGTCGGCGAGGGTTCGGCTGGCAGCGTGGGCTGTGGCTCGGTCGGTTGCGGCTCCGCCGGTGCGGGTTCGATCGGCGGCGGAGTCGGCTCCCTTGGTGTGGGTTCGGCGGTCAGCGGATCCGTTGCCGGCGGCAACGGGGATGTGGTTGCGGTCACGCAGGCCCTCGAAGTCACTGGCGCGTGATTTGTCGCCGTAACGGTCACGTCCTGGCACAGCTCTCCTTCTCTTGCAATTCGGAAGACGACCGGCAGCCGCGTCGTCTCACCGGGATGCAAATCGGTGAGGTTCCGTTCGATGGACCGCGCCGGCGGATTCGATGAGTGCTCGAGACCTTCGTCAAACTTATCCTTGATTAAGAGGCCCGTCGCCGTGGCGTTGCCGCGGTTCTGCACGACTATTTCAAATTGCGCGTCGCTGCCGACCACGGCCAGCGGGGGCAAGTTCACGTTCACCGTCAGTTCCGGCTGCCCCGAAGGGACGGGCGTCGTCGTCTGCGGCTCGGCCACCGGCGGTGGCGGCATCGGCTGTTCGGACGGCGCGGAAGTGATCGGCGGCGATGTAATCGGCGGCATTGTCGTCGGGGGCAGCGTGGGTGTGGGCGTCGTTGGCATTACGGGCACGAAGGGCGATGGCCCTTGCGCTGGCGGACTGTACGGCGCGCTTGCATCGCCGGTCGTCCATGACTGCAATGTTGAGCCCGAGCCCACGGGCACTTGTCGCCCTTGCACGTCGGCCGTGGCCGGCCGCAGGATCGAGATTGCGATCTGATTCGTTCCAGGCGCGGCCGACTGCTGGAAGATCTCGGCCGGCGCTTCGCCGGCGCCGTTGCTCACAACTTCAATCGTTGGCGAACCGGAAGGAGAGAAGCCGGCACTGGGGCCGCCGACGACCTCGTAACGCACGATCCAGCCGGCCAGCGGTGAGCCATCAGACTGTCGCGAGACGAGTGTCGTGAGCGTGCTGCGGCCGCCGATTGGCGTGATGGCCGGCGGCGGGAAACGCCACTGGGCGTCGACCCAATAAATCGTGGCCGATTGCTGGCGGCGGTCCCAACCCTTGACGTTCGGTGCAAAGACGGTGACGTGACTGGTGCCTTCCGTCGCGCTGGTGACGCTGACCCACGCCTGGCCATCCTCGACACGAATGTCGTCGATCGGAGTGGGGGTACCGCGATCGATCGTCATGGGACCGGTCAGCGTGCGGTTGATCGCATAGACCGGCGAAACCTTTTTCGGATAGCGATGCAGGCAGTCGAGGAACTCCCAAGGACGCCGCTTGCCGGGACTGACGAACTGTCCCGGCCCATTCGGCTCGAGCATCCATTCGACCTTCTCACGCGTGAGCCGGTAGCCCTGGTCACCCATGATCGAGGCGATCATCACCACTTCGCTGCCAATCGGCGCGACGACCTGGCTGGGGTTCACGGTGATGCCAGGCGCAGGCGGGCCAGCCGGTAACGCGGGGACCGGAGTGCCAGGCGTAACGCCGGCCACTGGTACGGCGGGAATCGCCAGATTGGGGATCGGTGTTGCGGTGGTTGCTTCGGCGCCCGGATACGGGATCGTCGCTGTACCGGGAAGTACGGGCGAGGTTGGCGGCGGAGAGAACGTCGGCGCCGTCGCCATCATAGGAGGCGGCGCGGCAGGATCACTCCAGGTAAACACGCGCTCTCCGGTGGGATCGATACGCGGCAGACGACAGTTGGCACAGCCAGGCAACGCAAGCGCAAAGCATGGCACGAGCCAGACGAAAAGTCTGGTAAGCGCGGGCCGAGCGGCGCTGGTGCGAAGTACGAACATGGCCCCCAGGGGGCGGGCGGTGCGGTGATGAAACAATCCGACGTCATAGGAACCCTACCATGCACTTTTGCCACATGCTGCCTTTTCGCCACACGGAGAGGTCTTCGCGGGAAGAATGACCGGTGCAATCGTCAGGAGCCTAACGAGGTGTCACGCTTTGCCATGAACCCGCATTTCCCAGATGACCTCTCGATCTTCGGCACATGATTTGCGCCAGACCCTGGAAAACCAGGGGTATTCTGCCGTTTCATGTCGAACTGACCGAG
>Ga0172362_10001689_pt1 | contig 18981 bp, 13 predicted proteins | sample LakKivs1_kivu2a2_FD_114534 | JGI IMG/M metagenome (GOLD analysis project Ga0172362, IMG submission 114534) | Sediment microbial communities from Lake Kivu, Rwanda - Sediment s1_kivu2a2 | ecosystem: Environmental > Aquatic > Freshwater > Lake > Sediment | place: Rwanda: Western Province, Lake... | reverse complement strand
GTCGCGACGATCGATCACGGCACCGTCGGGCCGGACGGCTCGCTGTACGTCTCGGGGCGCTGCACGGAGCAGTTCCGTTCGGTGGCAAACGCCGCGGCCGTCAAGGTCGTGCCCCAGCCGACCGACCTCCGCTGCGGGCGGAAGTTCTACCAGGGGCTGTGGCTGAGCGGCGACAGCTACGTCGCCCGCCTGTCGAGCGACGGGGCGAAGGTGCTGTGGGCGTGGGTGTTCTCATCCTGCCGGCGCGGTTCGCGCGTATGGGTGGACTCCGCCGGCGGCGCGACGTTCGACATCGTCGGCCTCAAGCACGTCTCACCAGACGGCCAGAAGCTCACCGACGTGCCCCTCGCCGAGCACCTGGCGGGCGTGACGGACCTGCGCCTGCTGGCCGTCAGCCCGCTCGACCGCTCGGTCCTTCGCGGCGGGTGGCGCGTCGCCAACACCGGGCGCGAGGTCTGGAAGCAGCCGCTGCTGCTCGCCCACGACGCCGCCGGGCGCGGCGGGCGGGCGCTGTACGGCTGGCACCCCGGCCTCAGCGGGCACGACGACTTCCGCCTCGTGGCCGACAGCGGCTTCACCGCCGCCGAGTGGATGCCCGACGGCACAGTGTGGCTGTGCGGCTGGTCGGGCGGGGCCGACAGCGTCCTGCTGCGAAGCCCGGTGGACCTGGAGCGCGTGGTGAAGCGGGACGGGTTCGGGATGGACCTGGCCGGCGGGCAGGACGCGCGCGTGCCCCTGCTGCTGCATTTCGACCCGCGGACGCGCGGCGTGGACCTGTGCGCGGCCTTCCCTGCCTACGGGACGTGGCCCGACCCGCGGCGGCGCCAGCGAAGCGACCCGGAGGACGCACTGCGCGGCGTGGCCGTGTCGCACTTCGCCGTCCTGGCCGACGGGGCGCTGGCCATCGCCGGGAAGGCCGAGCCGTTCGTCGTCCAGACGCCCGGCGCGTTCGGCTGCTCGCCGGAGCACGATTGGAGCGAGCTGCCCGCCGCCGGCGCCGAGGGCAGTTTCGTAGCCGTCTTCGACCCCCGCTGCGAGAACCTGCTGTTCAGCAGCGTGCTGCCGGGGGTGGAGATTGCCGGCCTGGCCGCCACAAAGGGCGGGCTGGCGGTGGTGGGGCGGACGGGGGGCCTGACGGCCGACGGACGCAGCGCCCCGCTGGTGCGACCCGCGCAGGGCCTCTACGCCGGCGGGCGCCTCGACGCGTACATTCTTCTGCTGGAGAAACCCCAATGAACACACGTTCACCCTCGCCCGCGCGGCACGGTCTGCTGATCGCCGCGGTCCTCGCCTCGTTCGCCGGGGCGCTTCTCGCCGAGAAGTTCACCACGCGCTACAGCGGCCGACCCCCCGAGAACGTGCCTGTGACCTACGAGTTCAACCGCGACTGGCCCGCCGGGCACGACACCACCCGCATCACCCTGCGCTCAGACCGCAAGCCGGGCGGGACGCTCTTCGTCACGGGACGCAACCTGACGGGCACGGCGACGATCAAGTTTCCGGCCCTGGGCGTGCTGAAGGGCCTGGCCGGCGACCCCAAGCTCATGGGCCTGCTGGGCAAGGTGGAAGTGACCGGCCAGTTCACCGCGACGGCCAGCCACTACAGCGCCGGGCGCGACGGGGCCGGGGAGTTCGTCGCCTCCGACTGGCTGCGCAAGGGCACGCCGCCGGTCATCGCCGTCGCCGTCAAGTCGGTGACGAACTGGAAGGGCCACGAGCGGCCAAAGGGGGCGCCCAAGGACTGGGCGCCGCCGCACAAGTTCACCTACCGCGTCAGGCTGGCGGTTGACATCAGCGCCGACCGGCGGACCGTCGAGGCCGCCATTGACGACGTCATCGTCGGCTTCGACCCGGCCACGAGCGAGACCGCCCCGGCCACGGTGACCTTCCGCGGCACGTGCACGGTGGAGGGGGCGAAGCTGGGCCTGAAGGACGACGACGCCGGGCCGATCGAGATCGGCTTCGTCATCGTCGGCTTCACGAAGTACGCCGCCACCGACAAGGACGCCGTCAAGACCGAGAAGGAAGCGGTCCAGCCGAAGATGGAGCTGCCCGACCTGCCCGCCCTGCCCAGCCTGCCGGGCATGGACGAGTGAAAGGGCGGCTGGCTGGCCGCTGGCGAGCCGGCGAGGCAGGCCTTGCCGGTTCAACAAAGTTCAGTCGGATTTGAACAATGTGAAAATCTCCTGCCGCTCGACGGCGAAACGGCTTTTTCCGGGGCGATCTCCAGCCGGGGGTGTCCAGACCCCTCCGAGGCGGCGTTCGCGGCTCTGGCGCCGAGAATCCCGTCGAGCGGCCGGGATTCTGAGCGCCGGTGAAGTCTGGGCTCGGCCGGACGGGACGCAGCGGGGGGCCGCCGTGGAACCGCGGCGCCGGCGCGCCGATTATTCCCAGATTGGTAGTGTGCGCAGCTTTCGGCCCACAGGGCGGGGCCGGCACGCCCCCCGCGCGACGGTCACGCGACGGCGCGCCGGGGAGCCAACATTGCCCCGCCGCCCGTCGTTGCCTATACTGATCGCACGTGCGAAGCGCCGCTTCGCTGACAGTGACAGCATGCCTGACATCGAGACATTCCCCAACCCGCATCCGCGGCGCGACTATGTGATCCGCCACGTGGCGCCGGAGTTCACCAGCGTCTGCCCGAAGACCGGGCAGCCCGACTTCGGCACCATCGAGATCGAGTACGTCGCCGACAGGCTCTGCGTCGAGCTGAAAAGCCTCAAACTTTACCTCCAGGGCTACCGTAACAGGGGTGTGTTCTATGAGGACGCGGTGAATCGGATCCTGGACGACCTGGTGGCGGCCTGCCGCCCGCGGCGAATGACCGTGACGGGCAGGTTCCGCCCGCGCGGGGGCATCCGGTCGGTCGTCACCGTCTCGTACATGCGCCGGCCGGGGAGACGCTGACCATGGGGCGCCTGCGGTTCGTGGCGGGGCTGGGGGGGCTGGCGGTCATGCTCGCCCTGGTCGTGTTCATCTACCACGCCTTCGCGCCGAAGCTGGTGTTCCGCTCGGCCGAGGCGGTGGGGATCATGGGCACGGACACGCACCTGACGGCCGTGGGCGAGCCCAACGCCGCGCCGCGGCTGGAAGAGGCGCTGCGGTCGGCGGAGGCGGCCCTGCGCGGCGTGGAGGCGAGGATGAGCGTGTACCTGTCGGCCTCGGAGGTTTCGCGGCTGAACGCCGCGAAGGCCGGGCAGGTCGTGCCGCTGTCGCCGGACACCAACGAGCTTCTGGTGGAGTCCCGGCGGCTCAACTTGGCCACGCGCGGGGCGTTCGACGTGACGTGCCTGCCGCTGTTTCGGCTGTGGGCGGAGGCGGGCAAGGCGGGCGTTCTGCCGGGCGAAGCGGCCGTCGCCGCGGCGCGGGCCGCGTGCGGCTGGGACAAGTTCGAATGGACGCCCGCCGGCGTGCGGAAGCGCGCCGACGGCGCGGGCGTGGGGCTGGGCGGCATCGCCAAGGGCTGGGCGATCGACCGCGCGCTGGAGGCGATGCGGCAAGCGGGCGTTCGCGGCGGGCTGGTCGAGGTCGGCGGCGACGTGGCCTGTTTCGGGCTCTCGCCCGGCGGGCAGCGCTGGCGCGTCGGCATACGCGACCCCTTCGAGCCGCGCAGCAACCGCTTCCTGGGCATCCTGCTGGTCGGCGACGCCGCCGTGTGCACCAGCGGCAACTACGAGCGCTACAGCGAGATCGGCGGCCGGCGCTACAGCCACATCATCGACCCGGCCACGGGCTGGCCGGTGGACTTCGCACCGTCGGTGACGGTGGTGGCCCCGACGTGCGCCGCCGCCGACGCGTGGGCGACCGCGCTGAGCGTGCTGGGCCCCGACGGCATAGCGCTGCTGCCGACGGCCAAGGGCGTCGAGGCGATGGTGGTGGTGGGCAGCCCGGCCGATCATCACATCTACCAGACGCCGGGCTTCGCCGAGATGCTTGTTGCGCCTATCGAAGGAGCCATGACCGCGCCCCGCCCGACCGCCGCCCCGGCAACGACTGCGTCGCAACCGTGAACCCTGCGCGCGACGCCGGAAACACACAGAGCCGCGTCGCCTGCCTACCTGCCGGAGGCAGGCAGGTGCCGACGCGAATGTCCGCGACACGTCGCCGCCACGCACTCGCCCGCGGAAATGTTTGACGCACCGCCCGGCGAGCGGGCACAATTGCCGCCTATCATGCACCGGCGGGCTGCTTTGCCCGCCGGGCCGGCGAAAGGAAATCACCGATGCGACATCGCTTGACCGTCGTGGGCGTGCTGGCGGCGGGAGTGTCTCTGGCGTGGGCGGCCGCGTGCCTCGCCCAGGCCACCAGCGCCCCGGCCGAACGGCCCAAGCTGGTGCCCCTGCCGACCCACAAGGGCACCGAGGGCGGCGCGGCCACCAGCGAGGGCGCCGGCGAAGGCGCCGCCAGCGCTCCGACCAGCCAGCCGGCCGGCGCGGATGCCAAGGCGGCGGAGCGCAGGGCGTCCGACGGCGGCGGGACCGGCAACATGATGTGGTTCTACGTGGCCATCCTCGGCGGGTTCGTCCTGCTGTACGTCTGGATGGGGCGCAGCCGGCGCAGGCAGGAAGCCAAGCGGCGCGAGATGCTGGGCAACCTGTCCAAGGGCGACAAGGTCATCACCATCGGCGGGATCATCGGCACCGTCATCGAGGTCCGCCCCAACGAGGTGACCGTCAAGGTGGATGAGACCAACAACGTGCGGATGAAGTTCCTCCGCTCGGCCATCAGCCGCGTCGGCGAGGAAGTCCAGCAGGAAAAGGACAAGGAGAAGAAGGACAAGTAGGCCGCGCGCCGCCCTTCACGCTCCCGGCCTCCTGTTCTTCCGGTCTTTCCGTATCCGGTATCCGGTCCTCCGGTATCCGTTTCCAATTGCCTCACGGCTCCCCCGCGCCGCCTTCGGGCGCAGAAGGCGGCTTCGTGCCCGCCGGGGCGGGAAAGGCCCGCGGGAAGTCCAGCCGCTGAATCTCGCACTCCCCGCGTAGCTGGCGCTCGGCGGGCGGAAAGATCTCCTGCTGCACGGCCGGGGGAAGCGCGCGGTACATCTCGGAGCGGTCGGCCAGGGAGAGGTTGTACCCGGCCGAGCGGGGGTTGAGCAGGAGCACGGCGGCGGCGCGGGTGAGCCAGTGGTTCAGGGGCGGCAGGCCGGCGCGCCGCGGGTTGACGCGCTGCTGGTAGGAATCGTGGACCCTGCGGGCGTAGCGCGTGCTGTCGTCGAAGACGGCCTGCTGCCCGCGCGCCAGGCCCACCAGCGCCGCCGCCAGCGCGGCGTCGATCTGGCTGCTGGCCAGCGCCATGCTGGGTTCCTGCTGCCCGCGCAGGCCGTCCAGCACGAAGTCCTCGACGTCCGGCTGCTTCCAGCGGCTGCCGTCGGGGGCGTACTTGGCCTTCACCCAGTCGTAATAGTGCTGGGCCTCCCCGCGTCGGTAGCCGGCGTAGAGCATGCAGATGGCCGTGTCGAGGTAGTTCACGTGCCCGTCGCGGAACGGGGTGTGTGCGAAGCGGGCGGGGATGCCGCGCGTGACGGCCTGGATGGTCCGCAGGAACTCCGCGTGCGTGGCGGCGACGAACCGCACGTCGTTGCCGACGTACAGCTCCACCCGCGGGAGCTGCATGTCGCTGGTGGGGCGGGCGGCCTCCAGGCTCAGCACGTCGGCGCCCTCGTCGCGCGGGCGGCGGTCGACCATCGTCAGCCGGCCCCACCACGTCAGCTCCTTGAGGCAGTTGAACACGTTGCGGTCGGTGTTCAGCGAATCGACGTCCCCCAGCGACTTGCTCTGGCACACGTGCCGCCCGTAGGTGAACCAGTACAGCCCGTGCGGCTGGGGCAGGCGCCAGTCCAGCGGCCCGTACTGCTCCATCATCGCCAGCATCCATCGCGGGTCCATCCGGTAGACGTTCCAGAGCACCTGCGCGCGGACGAAGGCGAGCAGGCGCCCGCGGGCGCCCGCGCGGAGCGGGTCGTTGATCAGCCGGGCCAGGTCGGCGTCGCGGTCGTCGCGGACCACCGGCGGCAGCACTCGCACCACGGCCACGGGCGGCTCCAGGCTGTAGCGGTTGTACGCGGCCAGCAGCGACCGGTCGACGCCGATGCCTCGGCGCGCCAGCATGTCGGCGTATTCCTTCGTCCGCCGGTCGGCCAGCACCTTGCGGAGCATGTCGGCCTGGATGACCTGCGCGCCCTGGCGGGCCGGGTCCGTGTCGAGCGGCGCCTCGGCGACGGGGCGGAAGGCGGCGATGGCCTCCTCGCTGTCGCCCTGCGGCGGGGCGCCCAGCAGGTCCTGCATGCGCGTGGCCCACTGGCGCTTGTAGACCCAGTGCATGTCGTCGAGGAACCCGCCGATCTTGAACAGGTAGATCCACCCCAGCTCCTTGTACAGCAGCAGCGAAGTGCGGTTCAGCGGGATCGCCTCGTCCCGCAGCAGCCGGACGGCGTTGTGCACCCACCGCCACCGCTGCTCCGGCGTGTGCGTGGCCACCGAGATGTTCCAGCCCATGTTCCAGGCGTGGAACGCCCAGACGCTGGGGAATCGCTTCTGGAGACGGCAGATCATCTGCGCAAGCTGCATCGCGTCGTAGTAGCGCCCCTGGTCCTTGAGCTGGTCGGCCCGCATCCACAGGTACGTCACCACGAACGCCCGTCCGGGGATGACCTCCTCCAGGTCGCTGCGCGTGGCGCGGCGCTCCTGGATCAGCCCGGCCGGGACGATGCACGCCCCCGCCAGCGCCACCGCCAGAAGCTGTACCTGTCGCGGTCTTTCCATGCCTCACCAACCGCCGGGGCGCCGGGGCTCAGCGCAGCCGCTCCCCCCCGCTCCGGTCGCCATGCGCACCCGACACCCGACACTCGACACCCGACACTTCTTCTACACCTGCACGCGTGCCAGCTCGCGCCGGCTGAACAGCCAGCACGCCAGCAGCAGCAGCAGCCCGCCGCGGACGGCGAGCGTCATGAGGGCCGCGGCGGCCATGTGCGCCCACGGGACGGCCAGTCCGTCGACCAGGAACGAGGCCGACAGCGTCGCGTCCAGGTCGGGCAGCAGGATGCGCATCACGTACAGCACGCCGGCCAGCACGTGGACCATCCAGTCGCCGCCCTGCGTCACGACGTCGGCGGCCTGGCCCAGCAGGTAGCGCATCAGCCAGAACGGCAGCACGGAGAAGCACAGCAGGCAGCCGACGGGGAACGACAGGAAGCTGCCGCTCATGGTTCCCAGCGCCGCCAGGAACGCCAGCCCCATCGCCATCAGCAGCAGCGTCTTCAGCAGGTTCGGCTCGAAAGTGCCCACGACGTAGAGTACCGACACGTCGCGGAAGTTCATCATCACGCTGGCCGGCGAGGGGTTGAAATACCGCGCCACCAGCTCGCCGTTGGCGTCGGCCAGGCGGGCCGGAACCACCATCGTCACGGGCATGTCCGTCGGCGCGCCCGGCAGCGGCTCCTCGTAGTAGTACATCTCCCTGCCGTCGGGGGTGCTGATTTCCCACGCGGCCGGAAGGTACTTGCCCTCGCTGCCGTCCAGCGGCGCCAGCTTGTAGGAAAGCTGGATGGTCGGCTCGGCGACGATCTCGGCCCGGCTGCCGCCGCGCAGCTCGGCCAGCCCGGGCGCACGCATGTCCTCCAGGTGGAACGAGGCCAGGAATCCCGTCGCCCACAGCCGGCGCACCACGCCGGTGCGCTCGTTGACGCGGACCGGCCCGCCCACCAGCAGGCGCTGGGCCAGCGCCGGCGGGCAGGACAGCTCCAGCAGGCCCTTGTCTCCCGCCACGCCGACGACCTTGCCGCCGCGCGCCAGCGAGCCGCGGCGGGCGTGGATGCCCGAGAACCGCAGCGTCAGCGAGCCCCGCGGGGCCACCGACTGCCGCTCGGTCTCCAGCTCCCGCCGCAGGTCGCCGATGAGCTTCGCCTCGGCCTCCATGGCGTCCAGCCCGCGCCCGGCGCGATACGATTCCACCGCGGCCGCCCACGAGCCGTCGGCCTTGCTCCGCTCGACGCGGCGGACCAGCTCCGCCCGGACGTCGGGCGGCCGGGGCGCCACGCCCACGCGGGCGGCCAGCACCTCCGTGTCCACCGCGCGGCGGTCTTCCGGGCGGACGGCAAGGTCGTCGCGCCCGCGGAGGTACTCGGCCATGCCGTAGAGCATCGCGCCCGACAGGCCCAGCAGCAGGCACGCCAGCATCACGACGCCGAGCCAGCGCCCGGCGACGTACTGCCACCGCGCCAGCGGCTTGACGCACACCAGGAACACGTGCTTGTCGCGCACGTCGTTGCTGACCACGCCGACCGACAGGAGGATGACCACCAGCGACAGCAGCACCGCCGCGATCGTCGTGCCGTAGTCCAGGAACGTGCGGATGCGCCCCGCCAGCGTGCCGTCGCCCACCATCACCGCCGGCAGCGCCGCCAGGCACGCGGCCAGCAGCACGCCGAACACCGCCGCCACCTTCGTCCGGAGGCACTGCGTGAAGGTCTGGCGCGCCACGGCCCAGACCGCGGCGACCGCCGAGGGACGCAGCATCCCCGCTGCCCCCAGCATCAGCAGCACTCCCGCGATGACCGCGACCTGCCAGATCATGGCTTGCGGTCCTTCCCGCCGCCGCCCAGCAGGCCGTCGATCACGGAGCGGTCCGGCGGAGCCGCGGCGTGTCGCCGCGGATGCTTCTCCTCCGCGGGCGCCGGCTCTTGGCCCTTCTGCCGGCCCGCCTCCAGCAGGTCGGCCAGCACCTTGTCCGTCTGCGGCGGCGCGGGCGGCGGGGGCTGCTCGGCAGCGGGCGCGGCAGCCTCGGTGGCGCTCGGCGCCTGCGGAGGGGCGGCGACGAGCTGCTCGATGACCCGCCTCCCGTCGGCAGCGGGGGGGCCGGCCTGGCGGAGGAACTCGGCCACCCCCCCGCCGGCGCCCGCCCCGCCGGTGCGCAGGCGCCGCTCCTGTGCCTCGCGGACGGTGCGCAGGAACACCTCCTCCAGGCGCTGGCGGGGCGAGGAGACCTCGACGATCTCCCTGCCCGCCTCGGCCAGCACGCCGGCCAGACGCTCCAGCGTCCGCTCGTCCAGGCGGTCGGTGGTGATCTGCGTGCGGGCGGGGGTGTGCAGCAGCTCCTCGACGCCGCCGAGGGCCTGCTGCCGCCCGCCGTACAGGATGCACACGCGGTCGCAGACGTCCTCCACGTCGGCCAGCAGGTGGCTGGACAGGATCACCGTCTTGCCGCGCCTGGCGAGGGTGGCGATGAGGTCCTTGAACTGGCGTGTGCCCAGCGGGTCCATGCCGCCGGTCGGCTCGTCGAGGATCAGCAGGTCGGGGTCGTTGATGAGGGCCTGCGCCAGGCCGATCCGCCGCTGCATGCCCTTGGAGTACTCGCCGATCCGCCGGTGGGCAACGGAGGCCAGCCCCACCATGTCCAGCAGCATCTCCACGCGCCGCCGCCGCTCCGAGCGCCGCTGGTGGAACAGCCGCCCGTAAAAGTCGAGCGTCTCCCGCGCGTCCAGGAACGGGTACAGGTGGCTGTCCTCCGGCAGGAAGCCGATCCGCGCCTTGGTCGCCACGTCGGTGGGGCGCCGCCCGAACACCCACACCGCCCCGCGCGTCGGGAACAGCAGGCCCAGCACCAGCTTCAGCGTCGTGCTCTTGCCCGAACCGTTCGGGCCCAGCAGGCCGAACACCTCGCGCGGGTGAATGGCCAGGTCCAGGTCGGCCACGGCCGTCACCTTCTCCCGCAGCCAGAAGTCGCGGAACACCTTCGTCAGCTTTCGCGTGAGGACGACGTTGTCGGCGTGTTCGACCATGGCGTGTGGCGACCTTGGTTCAATGGGAACCTGGATCACTGAAGTGACCAGGCCTTGCGCTTCGGAGAGACGGCTTCACGGTTTCGGTTCGTCGGTAGCGGAGTCCTTGGGTTTCTCCAGCATGGCCCGGCGAATCTGGCGGACGATCTCCGGGTCGCGGTCGATCCGCAAGACCGTCTTGCCGTCGCCGGGGGGGATGTAGTGCTTCTCGGCTTGCGGGGAGCTGAGGATTTCTTCCCGCGCCTCGGCCCACAGGCGGCGCGTGACGAAGTCGGGGGCCTTCTCGTAGGCCGGCAGAAGCTCCTGGAACCGCCGCACGCGCTGCTTGACGACCTCCACGGCGGCGGTGCGGTAGCCCTGCGCCTCGGCGATGATGCGGCTGGCCTCGCCCACCGTCGAGCCGCTGACCAGGACGTTGTCGATACGTTCCAGCAGCGTCGCGGCCGCGGGGGCGTCGCCGCGCCGCACCGCCGCGTCGTAGCGCCCGATCAGGTCGTAGTCGGCGTTGGGCTCGCCGCCGCCGGCCCCGCCGCGCCCGGCGATCACGTCGTCGCCGCTGCCGACGAGCTTGACGTATGCCGGTCCTGCCGCGGCCTCCAGACGCCGCCGCGCCTCGCCGACGGCCGTGTTGCGCAGCTTCTCGGCCTCGCTGCTGGCGGCCGTGGCCTGCAAGTAGTCCGCCCGCGTCCGCAGCGGCCAGGTCGAGGCCACCACCTTCACCGTCCGCAGGACGATGCCGGCCGCCAGCTCGTCGAGGCGCTCCTGCGCCAGGCGGAGCACGGCCTGCTCCAGGCCTTTCGGCTCGCGCTGGAGGGCGTCGGCGGTTCTCGTGGCGGCCGCCCGCAGCGCCGCCGTCGCCAGCGCCGAGCGCATCAGCTCGTTGGGATCGGGCATTGCCCCGTCGGGCGAGCGCGGCACGTTGCGCCAGTACAGCAGCACGGGCTCGTCGGCCTCCAGCGAGCTGCCCGACCGCCCGATACGGTAGGTGCAGTCCAGCCGCACGTGCAGCAGGTTCCGGTCGCCGGTGAGCAGCGCCCCGTCCCAGCCTGGGCGCAGGCCCCCGCGCGGCACCTCGCGCTTGTCGAGGCTCTTGAGGCGGTCTTCGGGCTTCTCGAACATCCAGAAGTCGCCCACCTGCACCGTCCGCTCGCCCACGGGCACCAGGTCGATCCGCCCGATGGGGCGGGGCAGGTTGATCGCCAAGCCGCTGCGCGTCGTGCCGACGACCCTGCCGAACATGGTGCGAATGGCCGTCTGGCCCGGCGCGACGGAGACCAGGCCGGTCTGGAGGAACGCAAGGACGGCGGCGACCATCGCCACGCCGAGCAGGACGAAGCTGGTGCGCAGGGCGGCGGCGAGGCTGGCGGCGGCCGGGTCGCGCGGCGGCGGGCCCGCCTCGCCGCCGGCGCCGTGACAGCACGCCCCGTCGTGCTCATGCTCGTGATCGTGCTCCTGATCGCTCATCTGTCTCTTCTCAATGCCCGCTGATGAGTCCCGACGTGCGTCGGGACGAATCGGCGGGATATCCCGCGAACCGTGCGCCGTTCCCGCAGGCGCCTACGGTTTCGCCGGCCGCGTCGTGGGTTTCGGCGGCCCGTCGCGGAAGTACTCCACGCCGGTGCCTTCCGAGCCGTCCAGCAGGAACACCGCCCGCCCGCTGAGTTCTTTCTTCAGCGCCTCCAGCGTCCGCAGGTAGGCGGCGAACTGGGGGTTGGTCTCGAATTGGGCGTACCAGGCCGAGGCCGCCCGGTCGCCCTGGGCGCGGATCTCGCCCGCCTTGCGCCGCGCGAAGGCCAGAACCTGCTCGCTGGCGGCCCGCGCCCGCTCGCGGATGGCCTGCGCCTCGGCCTCGGCGGCGGCCTTGTAGGTCCGCGCCGCCTCCTGGCGCTCCTGCTTCATCGCGTCGATGACGCGGCTGGAGACGGTCTCCGGCAGCGACAGGCTGCGGATGCCCACCAGCGACACTTCCACGCCGTAGTCGGCCAGGGCCTCGCGCCGCACGATGTCGAGCACTTCCTGCTCGATCTGCGGGATCTTCATCTCGCGCGGGTCGGTGTTGACCAGCTCGGACATGCTGACCTTGCCGATCACGGCGCTCTTGGCGCTGCGCAGCTTGGCGCGGAGCTTGTCCCAGGCGTCGGCCTCGCTGCGGACCTGCGTCTGGAAGACGTTGGGGTCCTTGATCCGCCAGGCGCAGAACGTCGAGACGATCACGTTCTGCTTGTCGTGCGTGGTCAGCTCGTGCATGGGGTCCTCGCTGACGAACGTCCGCGCGTCGTAGTGCACCACCCGCTGCACGAACGGCACCAGGAAGTGCAGCCCGGCGTCGGTTCGCCCGTCGAGCACGGCCGTTGTCCGCCCGAACGTCCGCACGATGGCGTACTCGGTGAACTTCACCTGGAAGGTGAACATCCACGCCAGCAGCACCAGCACCACGACGCCCGCCAGCACCAGCGTCGCGCTCAGTCCGAATCGCTTTCTCATGTCTCGTTCACCTCAGAGCCGCCGGGCGCTACTTCGGCTCGGCCGACTCGAACGCGCCTTCCATCCGCCCGCCTGGTCCCTGCTCCCAGTTCAGCCACAGCTCGACTTTCCTGCGGTCCACGCCGAGGACGTACTTTCGCATCTTCGGCAGGGCCTCGTCCCACACCTCCAGCCAGCGGTCGAGGCGATACAGGTGCGGGCTGGCCTGCCATGCCAGCAGCTCCTTCTGGAAGCCTTCCGCCCGCGCCCGCTCGTCCATCTCCCTGCCCCAGCGGTAGGCGGCCGCGGCGGCCAGCTCCGCCGCCGGGGCCCCCGACGCCCGCGCCAGCAGTTCGTCCGCCCGGCGCCGCGCGCGGTCCAGCTCCGCCCGCAGCGCCGCGTCGGCCGGACCCGACAGCTTCCGCAGGAAGGCGATCTGGCGCCGGCACTCGGCCGCCAGGTGCGCCTTGCCCCCGCCGCTCGCCTCGGGCCGGCCCAGCAGCGCCTCGCGGCGCATCTCGTCGCGCAGCATCCGCAGGCTCTCTTCCAGGCTGCGGACGTAGCCGTCGCGGTCGCGCGCGAACGCCGCCGCGTCGGCCGACAGGCCCGTCAGGTTCTCCAGCGCCTCCAGCTCCTTGATCGCCGTCGCCAGCTCCAGCGCGCCGACGGGCTCGCCCGCCACGGCGCTCAGCGTGCGGTCGGCCTCGCCCGTCGCCTCGTAGCGGAGCTGGTCGCGCGCCCGCTCGGCCGCCAGGACCTCCTCGAACGCCGGCGCCGCCTCGGGCGGCGGGTGGACGGCCGTGATCGTCACGCGGACGATCTGGACGCCCAGGTCCAGGCCATCGGGCCCGACGGCGCGGCCGATGCGCTGGCCGAGGGCGGCGGCGGCCTTGGCCCAGCCGCTGGTCATGATCGCCTGCGGGCGGTCGGCGGCTGCGCCGGGGATCTCGTCGGCCAGCGTGGCGCTGGCGCAGTAGCGGACCATCTCGCGGCAGGCGGCGCACTCCAGCAGCTTCGCCGCGTCGGTGAAGCGGTAGCCGAACTTGTCCACGTCGGCGACCTGGTACTGCACCGACACCACCAGCTTGATGAGGTTCACCGGCGGGGGCTTGGCCGCCTCCTCGCCGCCGCCGGCGGCGCCGGCGTTGGGGTCGGCGCCCTGCGCCGCGCCGTCAGGCGCCGCGGCCCCCGCACCGTGCGAGGGAATCGCCACCACGAAGTCCAGCTCCTGGTAGCGCCCGTGCGACATCGTCCAGAGCTGTATCTCCCGCCCGTTGACCACCACCGGCTCGCGCTGCTCGCCCACGCCCAGCATCGCCTCGCGCAGCTCCCCGACGTCGAACTGTTCGGCCGTCTCCACTGGCCAGGGCCACTTGACGTGCAGGCCCGGCCCCAGCAGGGCCGCGTCGTTGCGCCGGCCCCACCGCAGCACCACGCAGCGGCTGCCCTGGTGGACGATCACCAGCGAGGACATCGCCACCAGCACCGCCACGCCGAACGCCGCCAGGGGCACGGCCGCCTTGCTGACCAGCCGGTAGAACCACGACCGCGAGACCTGGAAGCCGAACTGGTAGTTGAGCGTCTCGGCGATGGAGTGGCCGGCGCGGCCCGGCTCGGCCAGCAGGCCCAGCAGCCGGCTGTCGAAGCTCAGCCGGTCCTCCTGCCCCGGCACGCGCGGGCGGTAGACGTCGAGCACCACGCTGACCAGCGCCTCGACGGCCAGGACCATCTGCGCCGCCGGCAGCACGTAGGCGGCCGCCAGGTCGACGGACCTGTGGCCCCACGCCGCGGCGCCCAGGGCGACGGCGGCGGCGCCGATGCCCGCCGCGCCCGCCAGCAGCCACGCCGCGCCCGCCCGCAGCGGACGCCATTCCGCCGCGGCGCTCATCCCCGTGGCGTAGCGGCTGAACAGGAACGCCACGAAGCCGATCAGCACCGTCAGCATGGCCCCCGCGCCGATGGCGGCGACGGGCGGCATGGTCCCGCGGCGGAGGGCCTCCAGCGACCGCAGCATCAGCAGCGACGTGCCGGCCAGGTACAGCGCCCAGACCAGCGCGAAGATCGGCACGACCCGGCGATCGACGAAGCGGCGGCGCGCCGCGGCGGGGCGCGCGGCCGACTCGGCGCTCTGCGCGAAGATGGACCCCTCGCCCTGCTGTCCGGCCAGCTCGGCCAGCTCGACGGCCTCCTGCGCCTCGAGCTGGCGGCAGTACAGCAGCAGTGCGGCCACCAGCCACAGCGCCGTCCCGCCGGCCAGGAAGTACGCCGCCGACCGGGCCGACTCGGCCCCCGTCCAGCTCGCCAGCGCCAGCATGGCCAGGGCGCAGACGCCCTCGACGCACGCCCCGGCCAGTGCCGTGTTTCTGCCGCGCCGCTGGGCCTTCATGCCGTGGTTCTCCAACTGCTCGCCCGCCCGCTCGAGGCCGGCCGCTCTGTTCCGACAGCCCTTCGTATTGCCCCCGCGGGGCGATGGTTCGTACAATCCCGCGCTCCGGCCCAACCGCGGGGCCGCCGCGTGCGTAGGAAAGACGCCCGCCGTCGGCGGGCGGTGCACGGTCCGGCATGATGAGTCCCACTGGCATCCTGGCAGATGCGGCGCCGACCGGCGGGGCGGCGCTTCTCCTGGCCGCCGTCGCGGCCACCGCCGCCCTGGCCGCCGCGGTCGCCTGGAAGGCCGGCGCCATCGCCAAGACCACCTTCGTCCAGACCATCCGCCAGCCCATCTACATCGTGCTGGTCCTGCTGACCTTCGGAATGCTCATCTTCACGCTGCCCCTGGCCGGCTGGACCGTCTCGACCGACTACCACCAGACCGACCAGCAGATGCTGGAGGACCTGGGCCTGGGCACGCTCCGCGTGGCGGGGCTGCTGGTGGCGGCGTTCAGCGCCTCGGCCGTCCTGCGCCGCGAGCTGGACGACAAGACCGCCCTGGTCGTCCTGGCCAAGCCCGTCTCGCGCTCGGCGTTCGTGGTCGGCAAGTTCGCCGGCGTGCTCGGTGCCGTCGCCGTCGCCTACTACCTGTCGGCCCTGGTGTTCCTGATGACCGTCCGCCACCACGTCATGCCCGCCGCCTGGGACAAGGCCGACTGGCCCGTCATCGTCCTGGGCGGCTCGGCCTTCGTGCTGGCCGTCGCCTTCTCGCTGCTGGGCAACCTGGCGTTCGGCTGGCCGTTCGCCTCCACCGGCGTGTGGGCGGCGATGGGCTTCATGACCGCCGCCGCCGCCGCCATCGGCTTCGTCGGAAAGGGCTGGCACGTCGTGCCCTTCGCCTCCGGCGTCAGCGGGCAACTGCTGCTGGAGCTGGCCATGATGCTGCTGGCGCTGATGATCCTGTCGGCCCTGGCCATCGCCGTCAGCACCCGCCTCGGGGCGACCATGACGCTGCTGGTCTGCGCGGGGGTGTTTCTGCTGGGCTCGGCCCACCCGCTGATCTTCGCCCGCTGGGGACGCGAGGTGCTGGTGGTCCGGCTGCTCGGCTGGGCCGTGCCCAACTTCACCCAGTTCTACCCCCAGGACGACCTGACGGTGCGCAGCCTGTCGCTGGCGGTGGTCGGCTGGAGCTGGCTGTACGGGCTGCTGTACACCGCGGGCGTTCTGGGCGTGGGCGTGGCGCTGTTCCAGACGCGGCAGCTCGAGGTCTCGGCGGCCTCCGCGGCCATGCCCGCGCTGGTGGGCGTGGCGGCCTGGTCGCTGCGGGCGGCCGCCGTCGCCGCCGGACTGGTCGCACTGGCCCTGCCGTCGCTGGGCGGGTTCCTGGCGCCCGGCAAGGTGGCCCTGGCGGCGGGACTGCTGGCCGCCGCGGCGGCGGGATGGTTCCTCGCCGGCGGATTCGCGCACGGAAAGCGCTGGAGCTACTGGGGCGCCGCCGCCCTGGCCGTCGGCGCCCTGGCCGCCGCGGGCGCCTGGCTTCTCGGCGCCGCGCAGGGCGCCCCGGCCGGGGCGGTGGGCCGCCCCGTGCTGGCCTTCGCCGCCGCCGCACTGGCGGGCGGGCTGCTGCTGGTCCTGGCTCTGCCAAAAACACGCCGTCATTTCGACTTCGGCCTCGTTCGAAAACGCAAGATCACTTAACCGCGGAGGACGCGGAGGACGCCGAGAGAATACTTGCAGGGGGCAGCGCCCCGGCGGGCACTACTGTCTTTCCTGTCGTTCTCAATCTCTGCGCCCTCGGCGCTCTCCGCGGTTGCCTTCTTCACGCCGGCACGGCCTCGGCACGCACCTCGCGCGGCGGCTGGTCGCTCGGCGCGGCGTGCTGCTCCTCGCCGAACCGCACCAGCCGGGCGCTGTTGAAGATCACCCCCGTCGCCGCCGCCACGTGCAGCACCGCCCCGGCCACCGGGCTGATCCACCCCAGCGCCGCCAGCACCTCCAGCAGCGCGATGAAGACCACCCCGAACAGCAGGTTCTGGTGGACGACGGTCTTGGCCCTGCGGCTGAGGCGCAGGAAGAACGGCAGCCGCCGCAGGTCGTTGTTCATCAGCGCGATGGTGGCGGAGTTGACCGCCACGTCGCTGCCGGCGGCGCCCATGGCGATGGACAGGTCGCCGGCCGCCAGGGCCGGAGCGTCGTTGACCCCGTCGCCCACGACGGCGACCCTGTGCCCGCGGTCCTTCAGCGCCGCGACCAGCTCGAGCTTGTCGGCCGGAAGGACCTCCGCCTGCACCTCGGTGCAGCCCATGTCGCGTGCGACCCGCCGCGCCACCGACCAGCGGTCGCCGGTGACCATCACCAGCTCGCGGAGGCCCAGGCCGCGAAGGTCCTCCATCGCCTCGCGCGCCTCCTGCCGCGTGCGGTCCTCCAGGCCGATCCAGCCCAGCAGCTTGCCGCCGCGGGCGACGTACAGCGTGCTGAGCCCCTCCGGCTCGGCGAACTGCTCGCCGGCCATCGGGCTCATGTCCACGCCCTGCTCGCCCAGCCAGCTCTTGCGCCCGACCAGCACGTTCTGGCCGCCGATGCGGGCGCGGACGCCGCGGCCGGAAAGCTCCTCGAAGTCGCCCGGCTCGGCCAGCGCCACGCGGGCGCGTTCGGCGACGGCGACGACGGCCCTGGCGACGGGGTGGCGGGAGCGGTGCTCGGCGGCGGCGGCGGCGGCCAGCAGGTCCGCCCCGTCCACGCCCGGCGCCGGCGTCAGGCGCGTCACCGCCAGCTCGCCGGTGGTCAGCGTGCCGGTCTTGTCGAACACGAACGCGGTGAGCTCGCCGGCCTGCTCGATCGTCGAGACGTCCTTGACGAGGATGCCCAGCCGCGCCGCGCACGACAGCGCCGCCACCATCGCCGTCGGCACGGCCAGGATCAAGGCGCACGGGCAGGCGACCACCAGCATCGTCACCGCCCGCGTCATCTCGCCGGTCAGCAGCAGCACGCTGGCGGCCAGCATCAGGATCGTCGGGGTGTACCACGAGGCGTAGCGGTCGATGAGGCGCATGATGGGGATGCGCGTGCGTTCGGCCTGGAGGATGAGCTTGCGGACCTTGCCCAGCGTGGTGTCCTCGCCGGCCCGCGCGACGCGCACGTCGATGGCGCCGGCCAGGTTGCTCGTGCCGCTGAACACCTCCTCGCCGGCGGCCTTGTCCACCGGCAGCGACTCGCCGGTGACGTGGGCCTGGTTGACGCTGGTCGCCCCGGCCACCACCACGCCGTCGGCGGGGATGTTGTCGCCCGGGCGGACGCGCACCACGTCGCCGGGCGCCAGCTCGCCGGGCTCGACCAGCTCCTCGGCCCCGGCCGCCGTGAGGCGGTGGGCCTTCTTGGGCGAGATCCGCACCAGCGCCTCGATGCTCGCCCGCGCGCCCAGCGCCGTCCGCCGCTCGATGAGGTTGCTCAGCAGCAGGAAGAACGCGACGGCCCCGGCCGCCTTGTAGTCCTGCGACGCCAGGGCCGCCACCACCGCCAGCGCCACCAGCTCGTCCATGTGCATGTGCCCGTGGAGGGCCTCGCGGGCGGCGTGGACGAGGATGGGGATGCCCAGCACCAGCGCCCCGGCCAGGGCCAGCAGGTCGCTGTAGAAGCCGTCGTGGAAGACCCACGCGGCCACGTAGGAGTTGACCACCAGCACGCCGCCCATGAGGATGCCGACGATGTAGGCCGCGGCGCGTCCGGTCTGGGCCTCGATCGACTCGTTCAGGATGCCGTGCGCCATTCCGTTCTCCGCCGCGGCAGGGCGAGATGCCCTCCCGGCTGCCATTTCGGATGGTTTTACGATACCCCCACGGCGCAAGTTCTGCCAGTGGAACGATTATGCGGCGGCGACTTGGCTGGCTGAAGGGCTCGCGTCTGCCCGGCGGAACGACTAGTCTAATGTCATGGCCACCGTTGCGGCGCCAAGATCCGGTCGGGATCGCATCCACGCGATCCTGCACGTCGTTCACGTTGTCGGTCTGGTCGCCGGTGCGGTTTGCGTGGCACTTGCGGTAGCAGGGGTGGTCTTGATGTTCCGCCCGCCGATGTTTGCGGCCTGGTGCGTGTCCTACCTCGCCTGCTTCGTCTCCACGCTCGCCGCCTTGGTGCTGGCGACGACGGCCCGCGGCAGACAGGCACAGCCACCGCCGCGCGTCTGGCCTTACTACTTCCTGATCATCGCCCTGCTGCTGTGGCTCGTCCTTGTCGGGGCAGCAGTGACCATCACGGGCCTCTCCTTCCTCTGAGCTCGACTTTTGCCATTTTCCAGAGGCGAGAGGTTGAAAAAGCCCTAGAAAACTGAGGTTTTCGACATTTTGGGAGTGCCTCCTGCTGTCACGATGTCG
>Ga0172362_10001687_pt1 | contig 18986 bp, 18 predicted proteins | sample LakKivs1_kivu2a2_FD_114534 | JGI IMG/M metagenome (GOLD analysis project Ga0172362, IMG submission 114534) | Sediment microbial communities from Lake Kivu, Rwanda - Sediment s1_kivu2a2 | ecosystem: Environmental > Aquatic > Freshwater > Lake > Sediment | place: Rwanda: Western Province, Lake... | reverse complement strand
TTTTCTTTTAGCTGGCTGATTGCCTCCATTCCTTTTGCACACAATATGTGAAGACCTTGCCCATTAATAAATCCAAAGATGACTTGCTGCATATACTGGTATTCCCTTGAATCATTAGTATATTGATACCGCTCGTCAAATTCCCCAATAGTCTCAATATCAACAATCGTTCCTTCAAAATTTGAGCTTATATCTTCTTTATACTCTAATATCACTATTGGTTTCCTCTTATGTGACTTGAACCTCTCCCCCTTCATCCCCCTCTCCTTTCCAAGGAGAGGGGGAGAGGATTTTTAAGAGAGGCTTCGCCTCTCTTTGACTCTCCTGTTTTCCCCCTTCTATTTTTAAAGGGAGAGATTGTTGGAGAGGGGGCGAAGCCCCCTCTCTAACCTTCACCCCCCTTCCCTTTATTATTCTTAAGGGAAGGGGGTCAGGGGGATAGGTTACCAAAATCTAAAACTCCTGCCTTCCCTCTATGGCTCGGGTAAGGGTAACATCATCGGCGTATTCCAGCTCGGTGCCGAAGGGCAGTCCCCGGGCAAGGCGGGTAACCCTGATGCCCAGGGGCGAAATTAGCTTATTCAGATACATGGCGGTGGTTTCTCCCTCCAGATTGGGGTTGGTTGCCAGGATGACCTCATCTATTGAGCCGCCCTGCAGCCGATTCATAAGCTCTTTGATTTTTATATCGTCAGCCCCCACCCCCTCGGTGGGAGAGATGGCGCCGTGGAGCACATGATACAATCCGTGGTAAATCCTGGTATGCTCCAGAGCCAGAATATCCTGCGGCTGTTCCACGATGCAAATCTTACTGTGGTCTCGCTGGTCACTGTGGCAGATGGGGCAGGGGTCGGAGTCGGTGATGTTAAAACAGACGGAGCACAGCTTTGTCTTCTGTTTTACCGATAGTATGGCGTCAGCCAGCAGTCTGGCTTGGTCTTCTGGAGCTCGGAGGAGGTAATAGGCAAGGCGCTGGGCGCTCTTTGGTCCAATGCCGGGCAGTTTATTGAGTTCCTGGATGAGCTTGGATACCGCTTCGGCGGTAGGTATAAGACCCTGGTTCAACCTCACCCCCTTTATCCCCCTCTCCTTCAAAGGAGAGGGGGAAGAAATAGGTTTTGAAGGGGCGAAGCCCCTTCAAGCTACCCAAAATAAACAGCCTCGATATATCAGGTCAGCCCCGGGATTTTAAGACCCCCGGTCAATTTACCCAGACGCTGAGCGGCAAGCTCCTGGGACTTGGCAATGGCTTCATTTACCGCAGTTAATACCAAGTCCTCCAGCATTTCCACATCGTCGGGATTTATTGCCTCGGGTGATATTTTAAGCGACTGTATTTTCTGCTGACCATTGATGGTAATTTTAACTGCGCCTCCCCCTGAGGATGCCTTAACAGTAATGTTAGCCAACTCTTGCTGAGCTTTGGCTAGCTTTGCCTGAAGCTCCTGGGCTTGGCGCATGATAAACTTGTTCACTTCTCCTCCACGCTGGTAATCTGGGCACCCATCTTTAGGGCTGCTTGCAGCAGGTGATTACTCTCTGGCTCGTAGATGCAGCGCACCTGGCAAGGACGCCCTAGGAAGTTGCTTATGATTTTCTCGGCAACCTGTAGATTTTCAGCCGTCTCCATCTTATCCTTGTGAATGGGATATCTAAAGGCTAACACCGCAGTATTGCCTTCTATTGCCACTGGTTTGACCCCGGCGCTTCTGAGAATAGCAATAGCCGGGGTTCTTTTAACATCCTCCGGTGCTTGGTCAATAACCTGTCTCCAGTTTAGTCTTAATCGCTCAACTTCATTATGTAGTTGAGGCGGGGTGGCAGGAATAGCCTCTGCCTTCGGTGGCACTACCCCGGGTTGACTAACTGGCTCAGGTTTGACCGGTGGCTGTTTGGGAGGGGAGACCTGTTTTACCGGTTGGGGAGGTTGATATTCGGACCGGGTGGTGGGGCTTTCCTCACCCGGCGGCTGGGCACAATCAATCAGGGCTAGCTCCAGGGGTAAGGTGGAGTAGTTATCAAAACTAAGCTCAAGCTGACCAAAGAGCCTTATTGCCTTTGATATCTGAGCCAGGGAGGTTTTGGCTGCCAGCTCCTTCAGTTCAGCTATATCCTCGGTGGTAAGGTCTACCGCTTCCTCGGAGCCAGTCTTTATCAACAGTAATTCCCTGAGGTATTCTACTACCTCCCGATTAAATTGGCGCAAGTCCAGGCCATCGTTATTGACACTATTGATAGTTGACACCCCGGCGGAAATATCATTATTTACTATGTGCCGAACCAGCTCCTTAGCCCTTTGGTCTCCGGTGATACCCAGGATGGTCTGAACCTGGCGGAGCCCGATTTCGCTGCCATAGTAGGTGGTTAATTGTTCCAGCAGGTTTTCGGCATCTCGCAGGCTGCCGGTAGCGCTTTTGGCAATAAGCCGTAGTCCTTCTGGTTCTATGTGAATGCCTTCCGTGCTACAAATACGGGTTAGTTTTGACACTGCATCTGTCTGGGAAATACGCCTGAAGTCGAAGCGCTGGCATCGGGATAGAATTGTGGGCAGGACTTTATGGACTTCAGTAGTGGCTAGAATGAAGATAACGTGGGGTGGTGGTTCCTCAAGGGTCTTGAGCAAGGCATTGGAGGCTTCCTTGGTGAGCATGTGGACCTCGTCTATGATATAGACCTTAAAGCGGGCCTGGCTGGGAGCATAGTTGACCTTCTCGCGAAGGTCTCTGATTTCATCAATGCCACGGTTGCTGGCGGCATCAACCTCTATCACATCCAAAGCCCTGCCTTCGGTTATCGCCCGGCATATGTCACAACTATTACACGGTTCGCCCTTGCCATTGGCAAGGCAGTTCACTGCCTTAGCCAGAATGCGTCCGGTGCTGGTCTTGCCTGTTCCCCGTGGACCATGGAAAAGATAGGCATGAGACACACGACCACTATTGAGGGCATTACTCAGTGTCTGGGTTACCGGTTCCTGACCGACTACCTCGGCCAAGGTTTGCGGACGCCACTTACGATAAAAAACTTGAGATAACATCTTCGTTTGCTTTTATTATACCCTATATTATCTGGTTTCCAAAGGGGGTTTTGAGCGAATGAGACTGTTATTAAATAAAAAACCAGCTTTACTACTTGGGTCACTATCTAATTGTGCCCAACTAATAAAGCTGGCGTAACGGGCTTAGATAGCCTAATTATAGCAGTGTGGGTATATCCTTTGATGCATCTTCTATTTCTTTAAGTTTGCCCTCGAACTCCTCTCGCCTTCCCTTGAGCTCGTGAATTACACCACTTGCTTTGCTATAGTAGTCCTTTACCTTGTCCATGACATTAAATTCAGACAGAATTAGGGTTACATCAATCAGGCCTCTTTCCCTGGGATAATCGCCATTCCTTATCACTGCCTCCGGTGCCATGCTCCTTAGATACCCTCCCAGTTCCTTAACCAGGTCCATATTCATTTCTTTAGCCGGAGCTGAGACGAGGTATATGGCTCTGCCTGAGTCAGCAGGATTGCATTTAAGTGATAGCTCGCTTAGGGCTTCATCCATGGCCTGGACTCCACGGTGGGTTTCGGTGCTCTTTTTTATGAAATTCTTGGAGAGGAAGTTGAACCACCTGAAGATGGGCAATTCTGATTTACCATAGCCTATTACTGTCCAGCCGGCTAGGCTTTGGATAATATCTCCAGCATCGACCATCTTTGCCCCGATATGCTTTGGTTTCTTCTCCTCGCCGGCGCAAAGCAGGTTGTAGAATGGGTCAGCTATTAAGGAGTTTATCGCCGCCAGGTTATTTCTCAGCGAGAAGTCCTTTCTGACATACCGTTGATTGTCAATCAGGAACACGGCATCGACCACTGGATACAGAGACTTAAGGCAAGTGGCGGCATTATAAATGGTTCTCTCCTCGGTGTCCTCTTCGTGGGCAAAGGGAAGAATCGCCATGGCGTAGATTGGCTTATCCAGATAGCGCTCCCTGATCGTCTGGGCGACTATTGATATTGCCCCTGAGCCGGTGCCGCCGGCAACACCAGCAACCAGGAAGAAGGCATCGGTCTCAAAGAAGCGCTTGGCGGTTCTTATGGCGTCTACAATCTTGTCGGCATCCTCTCTGGCTACTTCGGCCCCCAACTCATTTATTTTGCCAACACCATGACCACCCGTCCTTCGACCTCCGATGAGGATTCTATGCTGGTAATCCGGGCTTATGGTTTGTAGCCCGCTTAAATCAGCGGCGTCAGTGTTTACGGCGAAGGCACCGGTAACTATTTCAATGCCGCGCTGACCGTGTGCCCGATTATTGAGCCGGGCAAACTCATCGGCGATCCTGCTGCCACATTGTCCCAGACCAACTACTACTACTTTCATTTTTTCACCTCATATTAAGATATAGTGTTGTTATTTTAAACATAATTCCTGAGTAATGTCAAATCATCTAGTCCAAAGTAGGGAGCTTATCGCCAGTGCTAGTTAGCTGTTGAACTAAATCTCGGGCTTCTCTATCTATACTCGCTTGCTTCTTAAATAAATCTGTAGCTTGGAGGTATAGGTTCTCCACCCTCGCCACCTTGGTTAAGCCAGAAACAAGTAAAGTCAGAGAGACGTCCTTTCCTCTTCTCGGATAATCGCCGATTCTTAGTACTGCTTTAGGCGCTCTCTCTTGTAACATGGTAGCCACCTCTTCCAAAGCGTTCAGGGTGATAGCCCCCTTTGGGGCAGTGAGCAGAACCAGAATCTTCCTAGCATCCTCCAGGTTAACCGCCACCGATAGGTTATTCATGGCTTTATCTAGGGCTCCAGCTACTGCGCTCATTTCCTTGGCTTCTTGCCGAAAATGCTCCTTGTTCCGGCGGTAGAAGGTGACAAGGTCAATCTGCCCCCTGCCGATGGTAGAAAGGCCTTCCAGGGTCTGTTTAATATCTCCAGCGTCTATCACTTTGCTTCCCAGGTATTTCTGTCTTTTCTCCTCCCCGGCGCAAAAAAGGTCATAGAAATTATTAACGAATTCACCATTTATCTGGTTCAGATTTCGGGAGAGACTGTTGTCCCTTCTGGCAAATCGTTCATTATCAAGCAAGAACACGGCGTCAGCATATTGATTTGCTGTCCTGAGACAGGTGGCAGTGTTGGTTACGGCATAGGAAGTAAGCCCGTTTTCTTCATAGCCAAAGGGAAGAACTACTACCGCATAAACTGGTTTCTCTATCCTCTCCTTAAGTTTCTTTATTACCCAACCAATTGCTCCCGACCCGGTACCACCGCCTCCGCTAGCTATGGCTAGGATACCATCGCTCTCGTGAAATTTTTTTGAGTCCAGGATATTATCAGTGATAACCGAGTGACCTTCTTTAATAATCTTGGCGGCATCGATATTCTTTTTGCCAACTCCATGCCCGAAGGTTCTCACCCCACCGATTACAATCCTGTGGTGTCTATCGATAGGAATGTGCTTAAAACCACCTAAATCCGCCTCATCAGTGTTAACAGCAAAAGCATCGGTCAAAATCTCAATCCGGCGGGTAAAAGCTGATTTAGCATGAGCGTTAATGGCATAAAACTGGTCAGCAATGTTACAGCCGCACTGACCAAAACCTATTACTACTATCTTCATCGCCCACCTCGTTATTAGGGATATCGTGCTATTTTAGGCACGCTCAAATAGGAATGTCAATTCCTACAATCGTACCCCTACCCTACTCCTATATCCCTTTCTTGGCAATGTAGGCGGCGAGGTCAGCCAGGCGGCAACTATAGCCCCACTCATTATCATACCACGCCAGCACCTTGACCATGTTGCCGGCAATAACCATAGTGCTGGGTGCATCAAAGATGGAGCTGGCAGGGTTACCCTTGAAATCCATACTGACCAGCTCCTCCTGGCAATACTCCAGGATTCCGTTTAGCTCTCCAACGGCAGCCTCCTGAAAGGCGTGATTAACCTGCTCCACGGTGACCTCTTTATCTAGGTCGGCGACGAAGTCGACAACTGAGACCGTGGCTACTGGAACCCTGAAGGCTATTCCGTGAAGCCTGCCTTTGAGCTCAGGGATAACCTGAGTTACCGCTCTGGCGGCGCCGGTGGTGGTGGGAACAATGTTCAGGGCGGCGGCTCGCGCCCGGCGCAGGTCACGATGAAACATGTCCAGTAGTCTCTGGTCATTGGTGTAGGCATGAATAGTGGTCATCAGTCCCTTGCTTACCCCAAAGCTTTGATGCAGCACCTTGACCACGGGGGCAATGCAGTTAGTAGTACAGGAGGCGTTGGATATAATCTTGTGCTTATCTGGGCGGTACTGGTCTTCATTGACACCGAGGACGATAGTTATATCCTCATTGCGCGCCGGGGCTGAAATGAGCACCTTCTTGGCGCCACCTTTAAAGTGAGCTGCTGCCTTGGTAGCATCGGTAAATAAACCGGTCGATTCTATCACTATGTCCACGCCGTAATCGTGCCACGAGATGTTACCTGGGTCGCGTTCAGCCAGCACCCTCACCTCTTTACCGTCAACAATAATGGAGTTATCGGTGGCTTTTACTTCACCGGGGTAGCGACCATAGGTGCTGTCCCATTTTAATAAGTGGGCGTTAGTCTTGGTATCAGTCAGGTCATTAATAGCTGTTACCTCCAGTTTGCCGCTATGGTATTGGTTAACTGCCCTGAGGGTTAATCGCCCCACACGCCCGAAGCCATTAATACCGATTTTGGTTGTCATTTTTTATACCTCCTCAACGATTTTTACCCTTCGTCGACTGCGCTGGAGCATATCAAGGAAGGCTTCAACCCTTGTTTTTATATGATTGGTTAGGAAAAAGTCGTCGTTCCCTTCTAGGGTTAGAATGGGTAGGTCAATGGCATCTCTAAAGATGATGTCACCAATTCCACGGTGGCAGAAGGCTTGGACGTAGTGGATAACACCATCAACCCGGCGCTTTTTAAGTTCGGCGGTAATGTCCTTTATCCGCTGGTATATGGAGTAGGGGTAGGTATAATTGGAGTACTGCTCAGCCAAGGAATTCCCTGGCTGGGGCATGGCGAACTGGCGCTGGATTTCATTGAATACCACCCTCGCCCCCTTAGTCTCCAGGTAGTGATAGAGGTCGTGACCATAGACTGAAGGCACGCCGATGTAGCCCAGTCTGAGCCAGTCTGAGGGATAGGGCTGGCGCTGCTGGCACTGGTGTAATAATTCTTTTAGCTGATGGTAGTATTTGTGGTGGTCTTGATTGAAATCCGAGGTAGATACCTGCCAGAGGTGGTTCTCCCAGCCGCTGACCAGTCCCTGTTTCCAGGTAAGCTCGTCCAGTTCCAGCGCCAGGTGGCGACAGGGCTCAAGCTCAGCTCTGAGCTTTTCGGCAGCATCCAGGCTGGTATTCAGGGTTTCAGCCAGCGTCTGCAAGGCGTGCTGCATTTTCTGGGTATCTGGCTTGTCAGGGTAGGCAAAGGGTATGACCTTTAGCCCTCTAAGCTTGAGCACCTCCATTAGCATGATAGTGTTGGAGCAATCACCGGTGGTAACGCAGAGGACGGTATCAATTCCATAATCCATGCATACCCCGTAGATACCCTTAATCCAGCTACAGCAGTTTAGCGGGAAGCCTGCCCGCTCGGCGATATTGACCAGTCGTTCCGGGCTAGGGTCAGTGATAAGGACGTTATTCAGGTCAACCGGCTGATAGCCGGCGGCGAGCAATACTTCAATAGGAACGGTGGTGGTAATGCCAATTTTTTTCATCTTGGTCTATCTTTCCTGGTATAAAGTAACTCGCAGGGTAGGTATCTCTCCTTGCCCCAGGCATCCTCCAGGATTTTAGCCCTGCCATCGCTATCGCTGGCTAAAATTATGTGGTAAACGGGAGACGTAGAGAAGCGGCTGGGTTTAAAATCGGTGACGTGCCTATAGTCCAGCCCTTTAAGTCCAGCTTTATATAACTCCACTAGCCGTTGCCTCGCCTTGTCTGGCGTTATTTTGCCGCTGAGCCTCTCTTGCTTTATCTTCTCCCATTGCTGGTTTCCGTAGAATCGGGATATGGATGTCTGACACTCAGGGCGCATTAAATTCCGAAGCAGAGCCATTTCCAGCGGGAAGAGTATCAGCAGGTCCATCTTATGGCCTTTCCAGTCACTGCCGTGGGCAGCTAGTTTCTTGATTGTTGACCAGCGTAGCTTCCTATATCCCGGGGGGTCAATAAGGGCAAGGCTGGATGCCGAGCGGGGAATGAGGTCAAATGCCTGCTGGAGAACCGTCTCATTAATGCAGTTACCGGTTATTATTTCTACAATGTTAGCCGTATTGTGTGGTGTGGATAGTCGCTCCAGGTTTCTGGCGTTTTGCTGGTCTCCGGCGACAAATATATACCTAGCAAATTTTGTTTTGGTTGTTAATGCCCGAAGTGCCGAGTCTTCAATAATGCAATCGGTGCCGTTACAGATACAGTTACCACAGCCAGCGTATAGCTCTAGGTAGCAGCCCTTGTTCTTGCCCAGGGTTTTTGCGTAGGCGTCAATATAATCGGCAAAGCACTCAAGCTTGTAGCAGGTCCACTTCCTAATCTGTCTTGGAATCTTCCCTGTTATATTTGGCTCGTTCATTTACCTATTGCTTTAAATTGTAAAAAGCCTGCATTCCGGCAAAGCTGGCATTTTCCTTCAGTTCAGCTTCTATTCTGAGCAGACGGTTGTACTTGGCGGTGCGCTCTGAGCGGCAGGGGGCACCGGCTTTAATTAAGCCTGTATTCAGCCCCACCGTCAGGTCGGCTATAGTAGTATCTTCGGTCTCGCCTGAGCGGTGGCTTATTACCGCTGTCCAGCCTGTCTGCTGCGCCATGTTAATGGCAGCAATAGTCTCGGTAAGCGTCCCAATCTGGTTAGGCTTGATAAGAATGGAATTAGACGCTTTTAGCTTGATGCCTTTGCTGAGGCGATTTACATTGGTAGCATAAAGGTCATCGCCAACAAGCTGGACTTTGCTACCCAGTTTTTCTGTCAGCAGTTGCCAACCTTCCCAGTCGTCTTCAGCCATGCCATCCTCAATGCTGATAATAGGGTAGGTTGATACCCAGTTGACATAATAAACGACCATTTGTTTGGTGGTGAGAGAAACACCTTCTCTGGGCAGGAGATAGTGACCATCTTTATACAATTCGCTGGCTGCCGGGTCTAAGGCGATGAAGCAATCCTTACCCGGCTCATAGCCGGCTTCCTCAATGGCAGCGAGGACCGACTCAATCGCCTGCTTGTTTGAGAGTAGGGAAGGGGCAAACCCCCCTTCGTCGCCAACGTTGGTATCCAGCCCTTTATCCTTAAGCACCTGTTTTAGTGAGTGGTAGACCTCAGTGCCTATTTGCAGGGCGTGGCTGAAGCTGCTGGCTCCAGCCGGCACTACCATAAATTCCTGGAAATCTGTCGAGTTGGCGGCATGCTTGCCCCCGTTCAGGATGTTAAGCATGGGGATGGGTAGGGTGTAACTGGCGACCTCGCCCAGGTAGCGGTATAACGGCATACCAAGGAGGTTAGCCGCAGCGTGAGCCGCAGCTAACGATGTTCCCACGATGGCGTTAGCCCCAAGGCGGGATTTGTTGTCGGTGCCGTCAAGCTGTATGAGCTTGTGGTCAATGGCTGCCTGGTCAGTAGCTGGCATGCCTATTATTGCTGAGGCGATATCTTCATTAACGTTGGCTACTGCCTTAAGTACCCCCAGTCCGCCAAACCGGGAGTCATCGCCATCTCTGAGTTCTACCGCTTCATACTTGCCGGTGCTGGCTCCAGAAGGCACCGCTGCCCACCCCGTGGTGCCATCAAATAGTTCTACCTCAACCTCCAGTGTGGGATTGCCCCTGGAGTCCAGGATTTCTCTGGCTTTAACACTGTCAATAGTTGACACTTTATTCCTTAGACTTTTGTGAGGTAACTAAATCAAGGGCTTTATCTGCTGCCTCGGCTGGGCTTTGAGCCGGAATAATGGACTTATCCTCTCGGTTGTTTCGGGATAGTGCCCAGGTATTCAAGCCAATAACCGGGATGCCGTTTTTTAATGCATGGCTTATCTCGGAAAGGGTGCCGTAGCTCCCACCGATGGCAATAACTGCCTGGGCTGATTTGACCACAGCAATGTTTCTAGCCTCGCCCAGCCCGGTAACTATGGGAATTTGAACATAGGGATTGGCAGCCTGACTATTATCCCCCGGCAGGATGCCAACAGTTGTTCCCCCCTCCAGGCTAGCGCCCCGGCAGGCTGCCTTCATAATACCGCCCAGTCCACCGCATACCAGGATAGCACCTCGCCTAGCTAGCTGCCGGCCCACCTCTTCAGCCAGCTTGGCTTCCTCTTTTGAGCATTGACTCCCACCGATGACGGCGATGATTTTTTTGTCCATATAGGTATAAGGATTATATCACTGAGGCTAAACTATGGCAAAGGGAGATTGTTTAGAAACCTATCCCCCGACCCCTTCCCTTTTTATTTTTTAAAGGGAAGGGGTATTTAGTAAGGGAGGGGGCGAAGCCCCCTCCCTAAAAATCTTTCCTACTTCGGTGAGAGCTTACTCAATTAGGGGTGTCTAAGAGGGGCGCTAGCCCCTCTTTAAAAAAATCATCCCCCCTCTCCTTTTAAGGAGAGGGGGTCAGGGGGTGAGGTCACTAAATCCCTAATTATACTTATTCATAGCTGGAGTCAGACCCTCGGTGAGAAGGCAGAGGATGGTTTCACTTACCCTGGGTATAGCTTGGGCGATGGCTTGTTTTTGTTCTGGGGTGAAATTGCTGAGCACATAGGCAATAATTTCAGCTTCGCTAACTTCAGCCTTATCTGGTCTGCCGATGCCGACCCGAATACGAGTGAAATCCTGGCTTCCCAGTTCTTGGATGATTGACTCCACCCCCTTGTGCCCGCCGGCACCGCTGCCCTGACTGATGCGGGTTTTACCCAGAGGCAGGTCAAGGTCGTCATGGATGACCAGGAGATCATTGATATTGATATTGAACTTTCTTATTAGCCGGCTGACCGGCTGACCGCTCAGGTTGACGTAGGTCTGGGGTTTAGCCACCACCACTTTGTTGCCAGCCACCTCACCCGTGCCAATTCGGGCAAGACCCCGTTTTTGGTCAAATTTTATACCCTGAGACTTGGCAAAATAGTTGAGGCAGATAAAGCCAATGTTGTGGCGGTTACTGGCGTAAACACGTCCCGGATTACCTAAGCCGACAATTAATTTCATCAAGTTATAATTATAGATTCTACCCGCAGGTTTATTCTACGTTCGTCAAATTAATCTCGTGGTACACCTCGTCCGTCTCGGGGTCCCAGTAATAGATGTCACCATTGATAATGGTGACACAGACTACTAAATATTTCCCTGTTTCTGAAGTGTAGTCATAATCAACGGAAACTACGTAGCCACCCGCCAAAGCATCTTCCTGCACTTCTAATGCCCTGCCATACCAAGCCTCGGCGGTTAGTGTAACTGGTTTTTCTGATACATCATTTGAGAGAAGCCAATCTTCGAGTTCTCTAACTGAGGAAAAATCTCTAGGCGGATAAACCGCTTTTATGTCAGCCAGTTCACTGCTTGCAGCCTGATAGTCGGCGTTCAGCGCATCATAATCAGCCTGCAGACTAGCTAAATCTGATGTTAAGGTAGCGTTCTCATTTTGCAGAGCCTCATACTCAGACTTTGATACACCACATCCCGCCAGCAAAACAACAGCTAAACACAAAACCACCAAGCTTATTGGCAGCCATTTGAAGCGTTTCATTTGTTTCCTCCTTTTTTGTTAATTATACACCCGTTTTAATTAATAATGTCATTTTTGTTGTAGCAGACGGCGGAGCTCCTCTTCGGTAAGCTGCTTGGTGCCCAGCTCCTGGGCGTGGGCGAGCTTGGAGCCAGGGTCAGCCCCTACTACCAGGTAAGTGGTCTTTTTGGTAACGCTGCTCCCGGTTGAGCCACCGAGGGCTTTTATCCTTGCCTCTGCCTCTTGCCTGGAGAAGGCTTCCAGCCTGCCGGTGACAACAAACTCCATACCAGCCAGGGGTTGCTCTTTGGGCTTGGCGATTTCTTCTAGTTTGACCCCGGCTTTTCTTAGCCGTTCAATGATTTTGCGGTTTTCCTTTTGTCGGAAGAAGGCAACAATGCTATCAGCAATCTTAGGTCCCACAGTGGGGATGGACATAAGCTCTTCTCTGGAGGCATTAGCCAACTTATTGAGGCTATTAAAGTGTTGAGCCAGAAGCTCTGCTGTCTCCTCACCGACATGGCGTATGCCCAGAGCAAAGATAAGCCTCGGTAGTGGCGTATCTTTACTCTTCTCAATAGCGTTGAGCATATTGCTGACGCTCTTCTCCGCCATTCGCTCCAGCTTTAGTAGCTGCTCCTTTTTCTCTTTCAGGTAATACAGGTCAGCTACGTCCTTGACCAGCCCCTCTCTCAACAGCAGAGCACTGTTTGATTCGCCTATGCCTCTGATATCCATACCCCCCCGGGAGGCAAAGTGTTCCAGCCGCTCCTGGACCTGGGCGGGACAGGCGGCATTGGAACAATAGTACATAACCTCGCCTTCAGGCTTAATCACCTCAGCCCCGCATGCCGGGCACGCCGGGCGTTGCTTCTCCCTATCAAATATCTTCTCCAGCAGGCTGAATTCCTTTTCCTTTCCACTACGCTTGCCCTTGATTGGGCTAACCACCTCGGGTATCACCTCGCCGGCCCGCCGGATGATAACGGTATCACCCTCGCGAATGTCCTTGCGTCTGATGTCGTCCTCATTGTGCAGGGCAGCCTGTCTAATGGTTACCCCGCCAACAGCGACCGGTTCCAAAATAGCATAAGGGTTGAGGGTGCCGGTTCTGCCCACGCTGATACCGATATCAATCAGACGGGTGGTGCTTTCAATAGCCGGGAACTTGTAGGCTATCGCCCATCTTGGCTCATGACCAATGTTTCCCAGTCGTTCTTGTAAGCCAAGCTGATTTACCTTGACCACGATGCCGTCAGCTTCGTAGGGCAGGTTCTCCCTTTTCTCCACCCAGGTACGGTGGTAGTCTTCCACCTGGTCAATGCTGGTGCGCAAGGCATTATTGGGGTTTACCTTAAAGCCGAGGGACTTGAGGTATTCCATAGTTTCCCAGTGGGTTGGTGGGGTGGCTTTACCTTCAGCATAACCCAGCATATAGATGTAAATATCCAGCGGGCGCTTGGCGGTGATGCGTGGGTCAAGCTGGCGCACTGAGCCAGCGGCGGCATTTCTGGGGTTGGCAAACAGGGGCAGCCCCTCAGCCGCCCGCTCCTGGTTTAACTTATGAAAGCCGGCTTTGGGTAGAAAGACCTCACCTCGCACCTCAAACCGGGGTGGGGCATCCTTGGACACCGAAAGCGGGATGCTCCTGATGGTCCTCAGGTTCTGGGTGATATTTTCCCCGCGAAAGCCATCGCCACGGGTAGCCCCGCTGGTCAGTTGACCATTAACATAGGTCAGCGCCACAGCCAGCCCGTCAATCTTATGCTCGCAGGCAAAGTCAGACGGCTCTCCAGCTACCAGCTTTGTGGTTCGGTTATACCAGGCTACTAGCTCGTCATAGGAGAAGGCGTTAGCCAGGGAGAGTAACGGCAGAGGGTGTTCTACCACGCCAAAGGCTTCTACCGGGGCAGCCCCCACCCGCTGGGTAGGCGAGTCTGGGGTCAGGAACTGGGGATACTCTTCCTCCAGTTGCTTGAGCTCCCTCATTAACTCATCATATTCGGCATCAGAAATCTCCGGGCTATCCAGCACATAATACCGATAGTTATGATGGTTAATTTCAGCCCTTAATTGCTCTATCCGTTGCTTTACTTGGTTCAGGTCAGCCATGAAGCACTTTTATGATGCTATTCTTATAAAAATTATAACACAATCTATAGCTAGGCAAAAGATAAACCGCTATAATATACCTTGATAGCAAGGGGGATAGTAGAATGAAACGAATATTTATATCAGTGGCTATATTAGCTGTAATATGCCTTGGTGGTTTTATTGTTTATAACATTGCCTATGGCATAGGTGACGCAGCGGGATATGATAAAGGCTATTCCGCAGGGCAAGAAGTGGGCTATAGCTGGGGTAAACAGGATGGCTATGACCTGGGAAAAGAAGAGGGTTACAACACGGGCTATACTTCGGGTAAAACCGATGGCTATGATGATGGCTATGCCCAAGGTATGCAAGCTGGCTTGGGACATGGTTACACCTTAAGAGACCCGACCTATAAAGAAGCGGTCGTCTTCTTGAGAGAGGACAAGACAGACAGGAATAGATATGTCGAGGACAGCTATACATGTAGCCACTTCGCTAGGGATGTGTGCAATAATGCTGAGGCTGAAGGGTTACGGTGCGCTTTTGTTGAGCTGCGCTTTCGGGAAGGTGGGCACTCAATAATAGCCTTTGACACCAGTGATAAAGGAGTTGTCTACTTTGAGCCACAGTTTGATGATGAGGTCAAAGTCATCATAAACCAGAGCTATTCCCGGTTAAATGACTATCAAGGATCGCCAGTCAATGATACCATAATGGACATTTTGGTTATCTGGTAGCAAGATTATTTATTAACCTCATCCCCTTTATCCCCCTCTCCTTTTAAAGGAGAGGGGGAAGAGATTTTAGAGAGGGGTGAAACCCCTCTCTTACCTACTCTCCCCCTTCCCTTAATATAGGGAAGGGGGTCAGGGGGATGGGTTTCTAAATAATTTCTAGAAACTTGCCCCTTTATATATTATACGGTAAACTAGGCGAGCAGAATCCCCTGTATAAAAGAGGAAACCGTGGCTGAAATTCGTCCCTTCCTGGGGGTGCGTTATAATCAACTGCTGGTTAAAGACCTGGCTGGCATTATCTGTCCCCCCTATGACATTATTAGCCCACAGTTACAGCGGGAGCTCTATCACCGGAGCCGGTATAACTTTGCCCGGGTAGAATGTGGACGGGGGTTACCTCAGGATACGGCTACGGACAACAAATATACTCGTTCCGCAGCTACCTTAGAGCGATGGCTGGAGCAGGGTGTTCTGGTGGTTGACCAGGCGCCGGCTATCTACCTCCATGACCATTATTTCAACTATAAGGGGAAGGAATTCAGGCGCCGCGGTATAATCGCTCGCGTCAGGTTGGAAGATTGGGATAAGATGGTAGTCCGCCCTCATGAGGGCACCCTGGTTGAGTTCAAGAGTGACCGCTTGAGTCTGCTGTGGGCAGTTCAAGCCAATACCAGCCCAATTTTGGCTCTGTTTGAAGACAAGGGACGGCAGGTCGCTTCGTTACTGGCGGCACCAGAGAAAAGCCAGCCCATAATTAGCTTCAGTGAGGCTAGTGGCGAAAGGCACAATGTCTGGGCTATCACCCAGCCCGAGGTTATTAATCAGCTAGCTGGTTATTTCGCTCGTCAGCCGCTCTATATTGCCGATGGGCACCACCGCTATGAGAGCGCCCTTACTTACCAGCGGGAGAGGATTGCCTGTTCTTCGCCAGTGTCAGGGGATGAGGCGTTTAATTTTGTGATGATGGCGCTGGTAGATTTCTCCAACCCCGGGCTTATCATTCTACCTCCTCACAGGCTGGTTCGGGGAATATCCAGAGCCACCCTGAGCCAGTTGATGACCGAGTTAGGCTTGTTCTTTGAGGTAGAAGAGCTACCGCTAGATATACCCCGTGTCTGGCAGCAAGTTAACCATTTACTAGCTGCCGGGGAGACAGACGAAGTTAGATTGGTTCTTTTTGGTGTGACTGAAGACCGCCTTCTCATATTAAGGCTGCGTGATTTTACTAGTGCCAGCCAGTTGATGCCTTACTTTCATTCCGAGCTATATAAGAGGCTGAATGTTAGCGTCCTTGACCATGTCATACTGGAGAAGCTGCTGGGATTAGGTGGTGGGGAGGCAGTAACCATTGGCTATAGTTATGATGGGCAGGATGCGGTGAACCGGGTGTTAGAGCAGGAATACCAGCTAGCCTTTCTGCTAAGCCCAATTAAGCCGGCGGTGATTAAAGCCATCGCTGATGTCGGCGACCGGATGCCGAGAAAGTCGACCTACTTTTATCCTAAGGTGCCGGCGGGGCTGGTTTTTAACCGTCTGGTTTAGACAATTTTTAATTGATGCTAAGTAGACTTTATATAGCCTCGTTTGCCTACTTTTATGACACTGTCCTTAGGGACAATCTTATGGGCATCGGTAACTTTTTTGCCATTGACATCTATAGCACCTTGTGCAATGAGGCGCTTTGCCTCGCTCCGACTTTTAGCCAGACCCTTTTCAACTATCATCTGTAACAGCTCGCCACTGCGTGCTTTGGGTATTTCCTCGGGCAGCTCTCGTCTCTGGAAAACTCGGGTAAAATGCTCCTCAGCTTCAGCGGCTGTCTTTTGGTCGTAGAGCTGGGCTATGATTTCCTTAGCCAGGCGCTTCTTAAGCGTCATTGGGTTAATGGTTTTGTTCTCAAGCTCTTGTTTGAATTCGGCTAGCTCCTCATCAGGGACATCAGTCACCAGCTCAAAGTATTGCAGGATAAGGCTATCAGAGATAGACATCACCTTGCCGTATATCTCCTCCGGTGGCTCGGCAACACCGATATAGTTACCCAGGCTCTTGCTCATCTTTTGACTGCCATCGGTGCCGATGAGGAGGGGTGTCATAAAGCATTGCTGTGGACGCTGCCCGACCATAGACTGAAGCTCCCTGCCGACTAGGAAATTAAACTTCTGGTCAGTGCCGCCAAACTCAACGTCAGCCTCAATAGCTACTGAGTCATAGGCTTGGAGCAGGGGGTAGAGTAGTTCGGTCATGGCAATGGGGCGCCCGGCATTATACCTAGTGCTGAAGTCCTCCCGAGCCAATAACTGAGCAACAGTAAACTTACTAGTGAGCTGAATGATATCAGTGAGGGTAAATTTACCAAACCACTCGCTTTGCCACCTAATCTCTGTCTTTTCTTTAACAACTATCTTAAAGAACTGCTGCATATAAGTTTCGGCGTTAGCTAGAACCTGTTCTCTGGAGAGCATAGGCCGGGTGGTAGACATGCCACTGGGGTCGCCAATCTGGGCTGTCCAATCGGCAACGATGAGGACAATTTGATGTCCTAGCTCCTGGAATTGGCGTAGTTTCCGTAGTGCTACCATATGACCTAAGTGGATATCAGGGAAGCTGGGGTCGAAACCTTCCTTTAGTCGCAGTTTTTTGCCTGAGCGCAGTAGCTGTAATAACTCATCTTTAACGATGATTTCAGCTACCCCTCGCTTTAGCAAATAACTGATGTCTTGGTTCAACATAGTCTAGTTTCCACCTCTGGTTTTTAGTACGGCTTTTCCTTGTTTTACATCCTCGGCTATCTGTTTCTTCAATTCTTCCGGCGTGTCAAATTTTTTCTCGCCGCGGAGTCGTTCAATGATATCAATGGTTAGCTCCTTCCCGTATAGGTCGCTATGGTAGTCAAGGAGATAAACCTCTACCACCCGCTCACCGCCACCGAAGGTAGGACGCTGGCCAATGTTAGTCACCGAGAGATAAGCTTGGTCGTCAATATGAGTCCGGCTGACATAAACGCCGTCGGGGGGGAGAGCTTGCTCCGGGTCTATGTCCAGATTGGCGGTGGGGAAGCCCAACTCTATGCCTCGTCTTGCCCCCGGAATTACCCGCCCGTGAAGGCTGAAGGGGCGCCCAACCAGGTTTTGCACCCGTTTCATATCCCCCTGAGCTAGAGCTTTCCTGATGGCGGTACTACTTACCACCTCACCATCTATTATTATCGGTGGCACCACAGTGACGCTGAAGCCCATTTCCTGTCCCAGGCGGCGCAGGGCATCAGTATTGCCTTCCCTGTTTTGACCCAGGGCGAAGTCAGGTCCAGTTACCACTCCCCGCATTCTAAGGTATTTCATCAATAGAGCCACGAATTGCCGAGCGCTGAGCTGGGCTAGTTCAGGGGTAAAGGATAGGGTAATAATAGCCTCAACGCCCTCATTCTTGAGCAGGTTGGTTCTTTGTCCAAGGTCGGTCAAGAATGGTAGCTTAGTTTGCGGTGACAGCACCTCTTGGGGATGCTGGCGAAAGGTTACCACGCCACTGAGCAAACCCTGTTGCCGGGCAAACTTCTTTAGTTGGGCAATCAGGTATCTATGACCCAGGTGAACGCCGTCAAAAACACCAATGGTCAGTAGCATATCGTTGTCGGCTGGTAATCTTGCCAGCTCTTCCTCTACCTGCATAGCCCTTTATACTACCATAACCCTATCTGAGCGTCAATCAATTTGACACAGGTCGTTTAGCAACCTATCCCTCTGACCCCCTTCCCTTATTAAGGGAAGGGGGAAATATTTAATTAAGAGAGGCTTCGCCTCTCTTTAACTCTCTTACTTTTTGGGGTGTCTAAGAGAGGCGTCAGCCCCTCTTTTTTCTCCTTCCCCCTCTCCATAATAGGGAGATGTATTCTTTGCAGGAGGGGGATTAAGGGGTCCCCGCGAAATCCTGATTTCGTGGGGTAAGATTAAGGGGGTGAGGTTAATAGATAATCTCTTGACACAGGACGATAAGTTGCTAAACTAGCTTGGGGCTAAAATGAGTGTAGTTGGCTTTTTTATTTTGCTAGCCATCGCTGTCTTGCTCAGGTTTGTTGGCAATAAGCTGGCGCCGGTGGTTATGCCTAGCGGGCGGCTTAAGACTATAGGCTTGGGCTGGATGGGTGGGTTTTTCGGTAGCTGGTTAGATAGTGTTTTATGGCAGTTTGGTCCTGAGGTTGCCGGGATAAATTTGGTGTTGGCGGCTGTCGGCTGTGCTGTGTTTATCCTCTTCCTCGGTCTGTTCCCGTTTATTAAAATATTGCTCGGGAAGATATAATTAGCTTTTATCAGCCGGCGGCTTTTGTGCTATACTTAGCTCAAGCCAGCGTAGCTCAGAGGTAGAGCAGCGGTTTCGTAATTCTAGGGCAGGGGTGCCGTTCTACACCGTTAGATACAAAATAGAACG
>Ga0172362_10001685_pt1 | contig 18992 bp, 19 predicted proteins | sample LakKivs1_kivu2a2_FD_114534 | JGI IMG/M metagenome (GOLD analysis project Ga0172362, IMG submission 114534) | Sediment microbial communities from Lake Kivu, Rwanda - Sediment s1_kivu2a2 | ecosystem: Environmental > Aquatic > Freshwater > Lake > Sediment | place: Rwanda: Western Province, Lake... | reverse complement strand
TCCTCGTCACGCTGCTCGGACCGCTCGCGACGCTGTTCGGTCTCGTGGCGCAGATGGTGCACCGCAGCCACGCACCGTCGGACGCGGAACGCAGCGCCGCCGCGGGCGTCGCGGGTCTCAAGCGGCTCGTAGCAGCCGGCGAATGGCGCGCTGCCCTGCCGCCGCTGATGATCACCGCGGGTCTGCTCTGGACGATGACCTTCGGTGCGATCGCGATGGCGGTGGTCTTCGAGCAGCGCGTGACGGGGCTGCTGATGCTCGTGGCTCCGGTCTGGGCGGGCCTGCGCATCGTGCGCGACTACCGTCGCGCCTGAGCCGAAGCACCACCGCGGACGCCCTGCCCCGCTCGCGTCGACCACGGAGCCGCCCGCGCTCGAGCGTGCTCCCCGCCGCGATGGTGCGACCGCCGACCTTCGACCTTCCGGGCGGAGACGCGGCCCACGCACGCCGGCGCCGGCGCGCGCGCGTGGGCCGCCACCTCGTCAGGCCGTCTGGAGCAGCGGGTGCTCCTTCACGCGGTTCCGGCCGTCGACCATCACCACCTTCGGCTGGTGACGGCGTGCGCTCTCCTCGTCGAGCCAGGTGAACGCGCCGATGATGATGAGATCGCCCTCGGCCACCTTGCGCGCGGCCGCACCGTTCACGCAGATCGTGCCGGAGTCGCGCTCGCCCTCGAGACAGTAGGTCTCGAAGCGCTCGCCGTTGTTCACGTCCCAGATGTGGACCGACTCGAACTCGTAGAGGTCCATCGCCTCCATGAGCGTCTTGTCGATGGTGATCGAGCCCTCGTAGTTGAGGTTCGCGCCGGTCACGGTCGCGCGGTGGATCTTGCCGCGCAGCATCTTGCGGACCGGCAGCGGCGAGGCGCTCTTCTGGCTCTTCTTGTTGCGGATGGTCTGCATGGGAAACCTCAGTCGCGCGCGGCGAGCAGCAGCTCGCCGCCGGACGGAACGTCGGACGCGGAGTGGGAGGGAACCGGATGGCTCTCGTGGCGGGCGAGACGCACGGGGCTGGTCTCGCTCGGATCGATGAGCACGTTGTCGATGAGGCGCACGCCGTCGACCCAGATCGCGACGGCGATCTGGGTCGGCTGATCGACGCGCGCCACCGGCTCGAGGGACGTCGGATCGCACAGCACCGCGTACTCGAGCCGCGCGCGCGGCTCGGTGGCGACGACGCGTGCGAGCGCGGCGGTCACTTCGTCGGCCGTGCGCGCGCCACGCGCCACCGCGAGCCGTGCCGCGTCGATCGCAGCCGGCACGCAGCGCGCCGCGAGGCGGCCCTGCGCGTCGAGGCGCGCGTTGCGGCTCGACATCGCGAGACCGTCGGCCTCGCGGACGGTCTCGCCCGGCACGATCTCGATGCCGAAGTCGAGGTCGCGCGTCATGCGCTGGATGACCGCGAGCTGCTGGAAGTCCTTCTGCCCGAAGACCGCGACGTGCGGCTGCACCGCGTGGAAGAGCTTGCTCACCACCGTCGTGACGCCGCGGAAGTGACCGGGCCGGTGCGCGCCGCAGAGGTGGTCCGTCAAGCGGTCGACGTTCACCCCGCTCACGAACTCGTCCGGGTACATCTCGCGGGCACCCGGCGTGAACAGCACGTCGACGCCCTCGCCCTCGAGCAGGCGCCGGTCGCGCTCGAGCTCGCGCGGATACGCCACCAGGTCTTCCTCGCGGTCGAACTGGATCGGGTTCACGAAGATCGAGACCACGACGCGGTCGCCGCGCGAGCGCGCCTCGCGCACCAGCGACAGGTGGCCCTCGTGCAGGAAGCCCATCGTCGGCACGAACGCGATGCGGAGCCCGAGCGCGCGCTGGCGGTCGGCCCACGCGCGCATGCCGGTGACGCTGTCGATCGTCCGCAGGTGCGACGGCGCCTCGTACGGCTGCGGCGCCGCTCCGGCGAGCGCCGGTGCGTGGTACGACTCGGCATCGGACGGGAACGCGCCGCCGCGGACGTCGTCGGCGAACGACTCGACCGCCGCGGTCACCTGCGCGCCGAGACCTGCGTAGCGGCGCACGAAGCGCGGCATCTTGCGGTCTTCCGTCGCGAGCCCGAGGAGGTCGTGCATGACCAGCACCTGGCCGTCGCAGAACGGGCCGGCGCCGATGCCGACGGTGGGGATGTCGAGCATCTCGGTGATCTCGCGCCCGAGCTCGAGCGGTACGCCCTCGAGCACGACCGCGAAGGCGCCGGCGTCGGCGATCGCGCGCGCGTCGTCGAGCAGGCGCTCGCGGCCCGCCGCGTCGCGGCCCTGCACCTTGTGGCCGCCCATGCGGTGCACGCTCTGCGGCGTGAGCCCGATGTGCGCGACGACCGGGATGTCGGCGCGCACCAGGGCGCGGATCGTCGCCGCCTGGGTGCGTCCGCCCTCGAGCTTCACGGCCTCGGCGCCGGCCTTGATGAGCCGGCCGGCGTTTTCGAGCGCGTCGCGGCGCGACGTCTGGTACGACAGGAACGGCAGGTCGCCGAGCACGAGCGCATTGGTGCGCGCCTTTGCGACCAGCCGCGTGTGGTAGGCCATCTCGTCGATGGTCACCGGCAGGGTCGAGTGCTCGCCCTGCACGACCATCCCGAGGCTGTCGCCCACGAGTAGGACGTCGACGTTCGCCCGGTCGATCAGCTGCGCGAAGGTGCAGTCGTAGGCCGTCACCATGGTCAGGCGACGACGTCCTTTTGCTCCTCGAATGTCCGGGACGGTGATCTTCGCTCTCACGGATCAATCCTCCCGGACCGGTCGGAAGGCCATGAGCGCGGTGGACGCATGCACGCGTCGCGCTAGCACTCAGAACCCGACGGAGGCCTGGCCACGGTGTGGCGCTGCTCGGTCGCGTCCCCTGCCCGTCCCGGTCCAGCTCTGGCCGCGCCTCTCCGATGAGGAGTAGGCCGCGACGGTTACCTGGATCCCAGCGGTATGTAGTGCTGCACCCCTTTGCGGACGCTCCGGATCTCTCGAAGCAGGTCGACGAGTTCGTCGCCGTTGTCGAGAAAATCGATCTCGGAGCAGTTCACGACAAGGAGAGGTGCGTCCTCATACGAGTGGAAGTAGTTCCTGTAGGCCTCGGCCAGCGATTGCAGGTACTCCGGCGCGATTCGGCGCTCGAAATCCCGGTTGCGCTTGCGAAGGCGTCTCTGCAGCACGTCGTGCCGCGCCTCGAGGTAGACCACGAGGTCGGGCTTTCTGGGCTGCGGGTCGATGGATTGCGCCACCCGACGAGCGACCTCCCGGTACAGCTCGTACTCGGGCTTGCCCAGCGTGAGGCGCGCGAAGATCTCGTCCTTGGCGAGAAGGTAATCGCACACCGTCGAGCCCCCATTGGCCCGAGCGGCGATACGGGATTGCTGATCGAGACGGAGCAGCAGGAAGCGGAGCTGCGTCGCGAGCGCGTGTCGGTCGGGAGACTGGTAGAACGGCCGCAGGAAGGCGTTCTGCTCGGCCGGATCGAGCTCCAGCTCCGCATCGAACTCCTCGGCGAGAATCTTCGCCAGCGACGATTTACCGACGGCAATGGGTCCCTCGACAACGATGTAACGTCCGCGGCTCACCCCACCACCCAACGGTGCCGCATTACCACGCGGGCTCGACGGGGTAAACAAGGCTTTTTTCCTCTGGAGCCGGTCCGCCCGGCAGCGTCCTCACGCCCCCAACGAAGCGCCGGCGCGCTTGCGCTCGAGGTACCCGAGCAGCAGCAGGCCGATCTCGCGGACGTACGCCTCCGCGGCGGTGCGCGAGGCTGCGCCGGGCGCCCCGCCATCGTGCACCACCAGACGGTGGGTGAGACCCTCGGCGACCTGGACCGCCATCGCGGCCGCGGTGCGTGCGTCGGCGGGTGCGAAGCCGTGCCGGCCGAGGAGCCGCGCGACCTCGCTCGCCATCGCCCCCTCGAGCGTCGCGACGCGCTGGCGCAGGCGCGCCGGCAGCGGCGCCTCCTCGAACAGCACCCGGTGCAGGCCGGGATCGTGCGCGTGCAGCTCGACCATGGTGCGAACGAGGAGAGCGATGGCCTGTTCGAGCGTCCTGGCGTCGCGGTCGAGCGCCGCGAGCACGGCCGCGAGTTCGCGCTCGGCCTCGTCTAGATGGCGCTCGACCAGCGCGACCAGGATCGCGTCCTTCGACGGGAAGTACTCGTAGAGCGAGCCGATCGACACGCCGGCCTTCGCGGCGACGTGATTGGTGGTCGTCGCAGCGTAGCCCGCACGGGCGAAAACCCGAGCGGCCGCGGCGAGGATCACCTCCACCGTCGCCTGCGAGCGCGCCTGGCGTGGCTTCCTGCGCGGCTCGAGCCGCTTTCGGCGGGGTGTGGGCATGGCGTCCGGAACCCGAGTAGCGAATCCGAGCATTTACTCGATATTCTCCGCGGCGTCCATCGGGAAACGGACGCAGGGAGTCACACCATGCCGTACGCAGCACTCGCCGGTTACGTCGTCTTCGCCGCCCTCGTCTTCGGCTGGCGCAGCTGGGTGCACTGGAAACGCACGGGCAGCACGGGCTACCGCGGCGTGTCCGGACGTCCGGGCTCGCTCGAGTGGTGGGGCGGGCTGCTGTTCGTCGTCGCGATCGTGCTCACGCCGCTCGCCGCGCTGCTGCAGGCCCGCGGCACGCTCGCGCCGCCGGTCGCCCTGCCCGCGCCGCTCGCGCTCGCGCTCGGCGGCGCGCTCTACGAGGCGGGTCTCGCCGGGACGCTCTGGTCCCAGCTCGCCATGGGCGACTCGTGGCGGGTCGGCGTCGACGAGGGCGAGCGCACGACGCTCGTCACGCGGGGCCGTTCGGCGTCGTGCGCAACCCGATCTTCACCTTCTTGGTGACCGCGCTCGCCGCCCTCGCGCTGCTGGTCCCGAACGCGCTCGCGATCGCGGCGCTCGCGACGCTCGTCGCGGCGACCGAGATCCAGGTGAGGGCGGTCGAGGAGCCGTACCTCGAGCGCACGCACGGCGACGCCTACCGACGCTACCGCGCGCGCACCGGGCGCTTCGTGCCCGGCGTCGGGCGCTGATCCCGGGTCCGCGCGGGCGGGCCGGCGCGCGCTACCCGAGCCGCTCGCCGGCCGCGAGCTTCTGCTCGGCCGCATACTCCGCCGACTTCACCTTCGCGCCCGCACCGCGCACCCGGCCGAGCGCGATCGCGCCGGCATCGGCGCCCGAGCCCGCGGCGAGGACTAGGCCGCGCTCGTCGATCGCGAGGATCGTCCCCGGCGTCGCACCGCGCGAGTCGTCGGCGACGCGGCGCGCATCGTAGAGACGCAGCATCTGCCCGCGACAGGTCGTGTGCGCGCCGGGCTGCGGGTCGCAGCCGCGGATCAGATCGTGAACCTCGCGCACCGGACGATCCCAGCGCACGCCGGCGTGCTGGTCCGTGTAGAGCGGATCGTACGTCGCGAGGCGCTCGTCCTGCACGATGCGCGGCGGGTTGCCGGCGGCGACGAGGTCCACCGCGCGGACGACCCCCGCGACGCCCGCCGCGAAGACCTTGTCGAAGTAGAACGAGCCCGCGGTGTCGTCGGGGCCGATCGCGATCTCCTCCTGCAGGAGGATCGGTCCGGTGTCGATGCCGGCGTCGGTCCAGAAGACGGTGTAGCCGCCGCGTGTCTCGCCGCGGACGATCTGCCAGGCGAGCGCGCTGCCGCCCCGGTACCTGGGCAGCAGCGACGGGTGGAAGCACAACGTGCCCAGGCGCGGCGCCTCGAACACGGCGGGCGGGATGATCTTGGTGACGAAGGCGAGAACGCCGAGGTCGGCCCCCAGCGCCGCAACCTCGGCCGCGACCTCCGGGGTCTTGTAGCTCGCCGGCGTCCGCACGGTCAGGCCCGCCTTCTCGCCCTCGACCGCGAGCGGGTCCTTCCTTCCCTTGCTCTCCGGGAGCGCGTACACCGCCGCGATCTCGTGCCCCGCCGCGAGAAGACCCTGCAAGACGCTCTGCCCGAAGGCTGCCTGACCCACCAGAACGACGCGCATCCCGCCCGGCTAGCACGGCGACCGCGTGCGGTTCCATGGCTGCCGGGCGGCTGCCGGGCGGCTGCCGGGCGGCTTCCCTACGCCTCGCTTCGAATGATAGGGTCTGCCGCCGTACTTGAACCCTCTACCATTCCGGAGGACGAACGAGATTATGATTTCCATGCGCTCATGGTCGTGGATCCTGTGTGGCCTGCTCGTGACAGGCGCTACCAGCCTGCAGGCGTGCAGCCAGACCGAAGAGAAGGCCCCGGCGGCCGCCGCCCCGGCGGCCGCCGCCCCGGCGGCGGGCGTGCCCGCTGCCGCACCCGCAGCCCCCGCGGCCGGACAGCCGCCTGCCGCTCCTGCAGCCGGTGCGAACGCCGGCGCAGCCGCCATGGTGGTCGACGAGCTCTACGTCGACGCCGAGGCGGACCCGGACGAGGGTGCGCCGCCGCTGGCGGTCAAGTTCACCTCGACCGTCGAGGACGCGACCGGTGCCGTGACCTGCGACTGGGACTTCGGCGATGGCACTCCGCACAGCACCGACATGAACCCGACGCACACGTACCAGGCCGAGGGCGACTTCGTCGTCACGCTGAAGTGCAAGGACTCGAAGGGCATCGAGGGCGAGACCGAGATCGACGTCACCGCTTACAAGGACGAGTGAGGGTCGCCAGCGCGCGCGCGACGTCGCGTCCGAGCCGGACGATGCCTGCCTGCGACCGCAGGAGCGCATTGTTGATCTCCAGCTCGACGTAGGCGACGTCGTGCGCGACGCCATGGCGGCGTGCACTGTAGATCAGCCCGGCGAGCCCGGAGTACGGCTCGTTGTAGCGCACGCGCAGGCCGAGCCGGGCCAGCGCGCGCCCGAGGCGATGCGCGAGCTCGGGGTAGGCGTCGTAGAGGACCCCGATGTCGAACGGCCGCGGCACGCCGTTCATGACCGGCGTGAAGCTGTGCAGCGCCAGCAGCTGCACCGCCGCGTCGGGGTTGGCGCGCTTCGCGCGCGCGACCATTCGATCGACGGCGGCGTGATACGGCGCCCAGGCGAGCGCCACGCGCCGCGCCCGCTCGGCGCGTCCGACGCGGCTGTTGCCGGGCACGCGGACACCGTCGCTGACACGCACGATCAGCGTGTCGTCGTGCAGCTCGCGGTTGCAGTCGATCAGCAGACGCGACCAGCGCGACGCGACGGCCGGAGCCCCGAGACGGCGCGCGATCTCGCGCTGCACGGCGCGCGCACCGATGTCCCAGCCGATGTGGTCCCGGCGCTCGTGGGGCGACACGCCGAGGCCGCGGTACTCCCGCGGCAGTGCCGCGCTCGCGTGCTCGCAGGTCAGGACCCAGGCGGTGTTTCGCCGAGGGGACACGCGCCCCCTCGCCCCGCGCGGCGGAGCCGCACGGGGCCCCGGTCCACGCACTCCCCGCGCGCGCTGCGCGCGGCCCGCTCGCTGCCGGCTTCGCCGCCTGGACCGCTGCCGGTTGCCGGGCCTCACCCGCGGAGCTTAGTGTCGAACAGCCTGAGCAGGCGCCGCCACGAATCCTGCGCCGCAGCCTCGTGGTACGACGGCCGCTCTTCGCAGAAGAAGCCGTGGTCGGCGCCGGGGTACACGATCACGTCGGCGTCCTTGCCCAGCTGGGCGAGACGCTCCTTCACCAGCGAGCACTCCTCGGGTGGGATGAAGGCGTCCTTCTCACCGTAGAAGACGACCATCGCGGCGGCGATTCCTTGAGCCTCCTCGATCGGCGGGTGCGGGCGGCGCTCGCTCGGCGGCAGCATGCTGCGGCCGATGCCGCCGCCGTAGAAGGGCGCCGCCGCGCGAATCTGCGGAACCCGGCAGGCCGCAAGAAACGTCAGGAAGCCGCCCATGCAGAAGCCGGTCATGCCGATCCGGCCGCGGTCGGTCTCCGGCCGCGCCTCGACCAGGTCGATCGCGGCCCGCACGTCGGCGGCGAGCGCGTCGTACCCGGGCAGCTCCATCATGAGCTCGATGGCCCTGGGAAGCTGGTCGTAGCCGACGACCCGGTCGCCCGGTGCCCGGTAGTAGAAGTCCGGCGCGGCGACGACATAGCCCTCCCGCGCGATGCGGCCGGCGACGCCCTTGATGTGGTCGTTCAGCCCGAAGGCCTCCATGGCCACGATCACGCCCGCGAACGGTCCCTCTCCCTCCGGCACCACCAGATGGACCGGCATCGTGCCGTCGGCCGTCTTCACGTCGACCATTCTGCCCTGGACGTTCACCCGAAATCCTCCCTCGGCAGCGACCTGTTTGACATGAACGACGGCCGCGCCTAGTCGTAAAACGCCTTTTGCAACTGGTTCCCGCCGTGCCCGGCAGCGCGCGAACGAACGATCTTCTACCATGGTACGTCGAGAGAAGACCAACTACGTCATCCAGTCCGTCGCGCACGCGCTCGACGTGCTCGAGCAGTTCGCGGGCGAGACCGAGGAGCTCGGCGTCACCGATCTCTCGAAGCGCCTCAAGCTGCACAAGAACAACGTCTTCCGGCTGCTCGCGACCCTCGAGTCACGGGGCTACATCGAGCAGAACAAGTCGACCGAGAACTACCGGCTCGGCATCCGATGCCTCCAGCTCGGGCAGACGTTCGTGCAGCAGATGGGCCTGCTCCGCCAGGCGCGTCCGATCATGGACGAGGTGGTGCGGTCCTGCCAGGAGACCGTGTACCTGAGCCTGCTCCGCCGGGGCGGCGTGGTTCCGCTGCAGGCGGTCGAGGCCGATCGTCCGGTGCGGATCGTGTCGCTGCTGGGCCAGTCCCTGCCGCTGCACTGCACCGCAGCCGGCAAGGCCCACCTCGCGTTCGAGTCGGAGGAAGAGATCCGCAGCTCGCTGCCCGAAGCCCTCGAGCGCCACTCGGACAAGACCATCGTGCGCCTCGACGACCTGATCGAGAACCTGCGCGGCGTCGCCGAGCGCGGCTACGCCATCGAGTCGGGCGAGTACCTGCCCGACGTGATGGCGATCGCAGTACCCATCCGCGACTACACGCGAACCGTGGTGGGCAGCCTGTCGATCACCGCGCCCGAGTACCGCATGGCACCCGATCGCGTCGCGCGCGAGATCGCGCCGCTCGCGCTGCGCGCCGGCAAGGACCTCTCGACCCGGCTCGGCTACGACAGCTGATCCATCACGGCGACGGGTCACGCGCCCGGTGCGCCGAGGTCGTACCGCCGGCAGCGCTGCTGCCAGCTGAAGCGTCGCATTAGCGGTGCTTCGTTGACTGCGATTAGCACCGTGTTATCCACGAATGGTCGAGCGCGGCCGGTTTCCCGGCACCCGCGCCCACGTTTCCCCTAGCGAAGGAGCATCCGGCGTGAAGATCCTGGTACCGATCAAGCGGGTCCCGGACCCGCAGACCAACATCAGCGTGAAGGCCGACGGTACGGGAATCGTCACGGACAACGTGAAGTTCGTGATCAACCCGTTCTGCGAGATCGCCCTGGAGGAAGCGCTGCGCATCAAGGAGCAGCAGGGCGGCGCGGAGGTGGTGCTGGTCTCGATCGGCCAGAAGGTCGCTCAGGAGCAGCTGCGCACCGGACTCGCGATGGGCGCCGACCGCGCGATCCTCGTCCTCTCCGACGACGAGCTCGACGCCGCCACCACGGCGGCGCTCCTGGCCAAGCTGGTCGATCAGGAGAAGCCGGAGCTCGTCCTCGCCGGCAAGCAGGCCATCGACGACGACGCCAACCAGACCGGTCAGATCCTCGCGGCGATGCTCGACTGGCCGCAGGCGACGTTCGCGTCGAAGGTGGAATTCTCCGGCGACAAGAAGGACGTGACGGTCACCCGCGAGGTCGACGGCGGCCTCGAGACGGTCGCATTCACCCTGCCCGGCGTGATCACGACCGACCTCCGCCTGAACGAGCCGCGCTACGCATCGCTGCCCGGCATCATGAAGGCGCGCAAGAAGGAGCTCAAGGAGATCCCTCTCGCAGAGCTCGGGGTAGACCCGAAGCCACGCGTCAAGACGCACAAGCTGTCGCCGCCACCCAAGCGCGCCGCGGGACGCAAGGTCGAGACGGTGCAGGAGCTGGTGAACCTCCTCCACACCGAGGCGAAGCTCATCTGACCTCCCGTTCGGGTTCACCGAGGGCGAAAGATGAACCGGCAGGCATGTCGCATCGGACGTCCGTACCGGCTTCGCCGACCACGAAGAATGGAACCGGCACGGCGTTTCCTCTGACGCCTCCGTCGCACGCAAGGAGCAACTTCCATGGCTAAGGTTCTGGTCTACATCGAGCACGCGCACGGCAAGCTCCTGAAGAGCTCGCTGGTCGCCGTCAGCGCGGGTCTCGCGGCGTCGAAGAAAGATGGCGGCGAGGTCGCCGCGCTGGTTCTCGGTGCGGGCGTCGACGCGATCGCGTCGGAGGTCGCGGGCTACGGTGTCAAGCAGGTGCTCGTGGTCGACGATGCGCGCCTCAAGGACTACGTCGCCGACGTCTACGCGAAGGCCGTCGTCGTCGTCGCGAAGGCGCAGGGAGCGACGACCGTCGTCGCCGCAGCCACGGCGCAGGGGAAGGACTTTCTCCCGCGCGCGGCGCAGCTGCTCGACGCGGGCATGGCGAGCGACGTCACCGCCTTCAACGAGGACGGGACGATCACCCGTCCGACCTACGCCGGCAACGTGCTCGCGACGGTCTCGGTCGAGACGGCCGTGCGGGTCGTCTCGGTGCGCACCACCGCCTACGAGCCGGCCCAGAAGGCGGGTGCGGCGGCCGGCGTCGAGAAGGTCGCTCTGCCGCCGGAGGTCACGAGCAAGATGCGCTTCGTGTCGTTCGCCGAGACCAAGAGCGACCGACCGGCGCTCGGCGACGCGAGCATCGTCGTCTCCGGCGGCCGGGGCCTCAAGTCGGGCGAGAACTTCACGACCTACCTGGAGCCGCTCGTCGACGTGCTCGGCGCGGCCATGGGTGCCTCGCGCGCCGCGGTCGACGCCGGGTTCGTGCCGAACGACCTGCAGGTCGGTCAGACCGGCAAGGTCGTGGCGCCGCAGCTCTACATCGCGGTGGGCATCTCGGGCGCGATCCAGCACCTCGCGGGCATGAAGGACTCGAAGGTCATCGTCGCGGTCAACAAGGATCCGGACGCGCCGATCTACAGCGTCGCGGACTACGGCCTCGTCGCCGACCTCTTCAAGGCCGTGCCGGAGATGACGGACGAGGTGAAGAAGCTCAAGGCGAGCTGAACGGCTCGTCGGCGCGTGCTTGCTGACACCGCGGGCCGCCCGCGGCGGCAGCCCTCGCGTGACCGGCGGGCGCAGCGAGCTTCGTCGCTGCGAGAGCGGGGAGCTTCGTCGCTCCGGGAGCAGGGAGCTTCGTCGCTGCGAGAGCGGGCTGTGCGAGAGCGGGCTGATTGACGGGGGCGCCTCGCCCTCGTCGGGGATGACGCGGACATGAGCTTGCAGGATCCCAACCTCGGCGAAACGCGCGAGATCTTCTGGAACGCGCCCGACGCCTTCAAGGCGCACTACTTCGACCTGCTCGGCTTCTTCTACGCCGGCGCCGCGTTCTTCCTGTTCGCCCTCTGGGGCCTGACGATCCTCTATCCGCTCTTCCGCTGGTATCGCATCGTCCGTCTCGGCCAGCCGGCCAACCGCTTCGACAAGCTCGGGCTCCGCCTCTCGCGCGCGCTGTTCGAGGGCGTGGGCCAGGGCCGCGTGGTGCGCGAGCCCGCGGGGGTGGTTCACCAGGTCCTCCTGGTGTCCTTCATCATCCTCTTCGTCGGCACCTCGCTGATCACCGTCGAGGCCGACACGCCGCTCAACTTCTACTACGGGGCCTTCTACGGGCTCTACAAGTTCATGATGGACCTGGCCGGAGTCGGCCTGGTCGTGAGCTCCTCGATCTTCCTCTACCGCCGCTACCAGGAGCAGCCGCGCCAGCTGCAGCAGCCCGACAAGATGATCTCGAACTTCGAGAACGAGTCGGGCTACGGCTTCCCGCTGATCCTGCTGTGGCTGATCGGCGTCACCGGCTTCATGCTCGAGGGCGTCCGCATCGTCGCCGAGCCGCGCAGCTCGGAAGGCCTTGCCTTCATCGGCCCGATCTTCGCGGCCGGCTTCCGTGCGCTGGGTAGCGGCGCGGGTACGCACCGCGTGGTGTGGATCGTCCACCTCATCATCGTGCTGACCTTCCTCTACACGATGGTGTCGACGAAGCTCCGCCACATGTTCATCGGTCCGGTGAACATCTTCTTCAAGACCATCGGCGCCGGCTACGAGGGCGGCCACCGCGCAACCCCGATCGCCGACTTCGAGACGGCGGAGACCTTCGGCGTCGAGCGCGTCGAGGAGTACTCCTGGAAGCAGCTGCTCGACATGGCGGCGTGCCTCGAGTGCGGCCGCTGCACGCTCAACTGCCCGACCGTCAACACCGGCAAGGCGCTCAACCCGAAGCACCTGGTCATCGAGCAGCGCGAGCACCTGCTGGCGAAGACGTCCTTCCTGTGGGCGCAGATGGCGAAGTTCTCGGCCGCCCGGGCGGCCGGCGCATCCGCCGAGCAGATCGCCGCGCTCGACGAGCCGCTCACCGGTGGCGAAGGCGGCGACGTGGCGCTCGACGAGCTGATCCCGCGCGCGCGTCCGCTGATGGAGTCGGGTGTCGCGGGCGGCGCGCACGCCCTCCCGCACGCGGCATCGCTCGCGGGCAACGACGACCACGGCCACGGCGGGAACGGCCACGGTCACGCCACCGGCGACACGCGCGACTCGCGCTGGCTCGCGAACGCCGACATGATCCGCGAGGTCGCGACCGAGCCCGTGATCTGGGGCTGCACGACCTGCGGCTGGTGCGAGGAGGGCTGCCCGGTCGCGATCGAGCACATCCAGCGCATCGTCGACATGCGCCGCCACGCGGTGCTGGTGCGCAGCGAGTTCCCGTCCGACCTCGCGAAGTCGTTCAAGAGCACCGAGAACCAGTCGAACCCGTGGGGCATCGCCGCCGATACGCGCGCCGACTGGGCCGAGGGTCTCGACGTCCCGATGATGGCGGAGATCGGCGAGGACGAGAAGGTCGACGTGCTCTACTGGGTCGGCTGCGCGGGCTCGTTCGACGAGCGCAACCAGAAGACCAGCAAGGCGTTCGTCAAGATCATGCAGACGGCCGGCGTCCGGTTCGGCATCCTCGGCAGCGAGGAGCAGTGCACGGGCGAACCCGCACGGCGCCTCGGCAACGAGTATCTCTACTTCACGCTGGCGCAGATGAACGTCGAGACGCTCAACCGCTACAAGTTCGACAAGATCGTCACGCAGTGCCCGCACTGCTTCAACACGATCAAGAACGAGTACCCGGACCTCGGCGGCAACTTCCCGGTCGTGCACACGACGCAGTACATCGAGGAGCTGCTCGGCGCGGGACGCATCAAGCTCGAGAAGGGCTTCCTCGACAAGAAGCTCGCCGTGCACGACCCGTGCTACCTCGCGCGCCACAACAACGTGCACGAGGCGCCGCGCGCGGTGCTCGACGCGGTGCCCGGCATGAAGCGAGAGGACGTCGAGAACTCCTCGCGCCGGACGTTCTGCTGCGGTGCGGGTGGCGGGCAGTTCTGGAAGGAAGAGGAGCACGGCACACCGCGCATCAACAACACGCGTCTCGAGCAGCTGATGGAGGTGCAGCCCGACACGATCGCGGTCGCCTGCCCGTTCTGCACCACGATGATCAGCGACGCGACCAAGGCGAAGGGCCTCGAGGAAGAAGTGAAGGTCAAGGACGTGGTCGAGATCGTGGCCGCGTCGCTGGCCTGAGCGATGTCCGGAGCACGGGGCCGCCAGCTCGGCTCGGGGCTGCTGCTCCTCGTTCTGAGCGCCGGCGGCTGCGTTGCCCGCCGCGACGCGGCGCCGCCCGGCCCGTCACCCTGCCCTTCCCCCTCGCCGCTGGCGACGCCGAGCGCCAGCCCCACGCCCGATGGGCCGTCGCTGCCGGGGCCGAGTACGACGCCCAGGCCGCGGCACGTCGTCCTGCTCGGCGACTCCACGACGTGGGGCACGCCGAAGGAGCAGCTCGAGACCGCCAGGAGGGTCGCCCTGCAGAGCCCTTACGAGCCGGCCCGAACGCTGGAGGCCCTGCTCGCGCTCGAGCCGCCGCGCCGCGAGAAAGGCACCCCCTGGCGCAACGCCAGGGTGCACAACCTCGCCGTCGCTGCGAGCACGACCGACCTCTGGCTCGCCGACCCGCCGCGCTTCTGCGAGACCGCCTACGCCAGGTACGGGCTGGTGGCGAACGCGTGCCGCAGATCGATCCCCTGGGTGAAGGGCGTTCCGCTCACCGTCGACGGCGGCGCGATCGACGCCGTGATCGTCGACCTCGGCATCAACGACCCGCAGGTCACGAACGATCCGAAGGAAACGGTCGGGCGCCTCGTCGAGATCGGCAAGGCACTCGCGCCCGCACCGGTGATCTTCTTCCCGCCGATCGCGCCCCCCGGCGGGCCACGCGGCACGTGGCCGCAGGAGGTACGAGCGGAGATGGTACGACAGGGCCTGTTCGACGAAGCACAGCAGTATCCCGCGTACGTGCCCACGTACGACGGCCTCCACCCGACCGACGGCGGCTACGCCGCCAAAGCCGCGCTGTGGCTCGACGCGCTTCGCAGGCTGCCATGAGACGCGCCGCAGGCCGCGCGGCCGTCCTCGCGCTCCCGGTGCTCCTCGTGCTGCTCTCGGCCTGCCGCACGTCGCGCGCCGCGGGCATCGTCGAGGTCGTGTCGGACTCGGGCAAGGTCTTGCCGGTCGCGGTCGAGCTCGCCGTGACGCCCGACGCTCGCCAGCTCGGGCTCATGTACCGCGACCACCTCGATCCGGGAAACGGGATGCTGTTCATCTTCCCGACGGCCGCCCCGCAATCGTTCTGGATGAAGAACACCAGGATCCCGCTCGACATCCTCTTTCTCGAGGACACCGGCAAGATCGTGCGCCTGCACGCCCGGACCAGACCCTTCTCCGAGAGCGGGCTGCCCAGCGACGCGCCCGTGCGCTTCGTCCTCGAGGTCCCCGGCGGGTGGTGCGCGGACAACGGGATCCAGGAGGGCGACACGGTGCGCCTGGGCGACCTCGTCACCTACCCGGCGCAGTAGTTGGCGGACCTCCCGGACGTCGGGTAGGGAAAATCGCGTGATCGTCATCCTCAAGCCCGACACCCCCAAGGATTCCGAGGGCGTCCGCCAGGTCCTGGCGATCGCCGGCCGCTACGAAGGCGTCAGCGCGCGCCTGCACGTGGTCGAGGGCGCCACCCGCTCGCTCATCGAGGTCTACCTCATCGGGTCGACCGTGACCGTCCCGACCGACCCGTTCGAGGAGCTCGACTGCGTCGAGCGCGTCGTTCGCGTTTCGGAGAAGTACCGCATCATCGGACGCCACAAGGGCCAGGTCGACGCGGTCGGCTTCCAGTACCAGGGCCTGACCTTCGACCAGGACACGCTGCACGTCCTGCCCGGGCTGTGCGCCGTCGACACCCCGCAGCACGCGGAGATGATGTTCGCGGCGCTGCAGAAGCTGGGCATCACGACCACCCGCATGGGCGCCTACAAGCCGCGCACCAGCCCGTACGACTTCCAGGGCCTTGGAAAAGAGTGCCTGCCGTGGGTCTTCGAGCTCGCGGGCAAGTACGGCATCCGCGTGATCGCGATGGAGATCACGCACGAGTCGCAGATCGACGAGATCAACGCCGCGCTCGACGGCGCGGGCTCGCCGACCGGCGTGCTGATCCAGATCGGCACGCGCAACGCACAGAACTTCGAGCTGCTGAAGTACGTCGGCCAGCAGCAGCGCTTCCCGGTGCTCTTCAAGCGCGGCATGGGCATCACGCTCGAGGAGACGCTCAACGCCTGCGAGTACGTCGCGAGCGAGGGCAACGGCAAGATCATCATGTGCCTGCGCGGCATGAAGACCAACCTCGGCGACCCGCACCGCAACTTCGTCGACTTCACACACGTCCCGGTGATCAAGCGCCTGACGCGTCTTCCGGTGTGCGTCGACCCGTCGCACTCGGTCGGCAGGAAGGAACCCGCGCCCGACGGCCTCACCGACATCCACCACGCGACCGCGCAGGGCGTGATCGCCGGCGCGAACATGGTCCTGGTGGACTTCCACCCGAATCCGTCGAAGGCGCTGTGCGACGGGCCGCAGGCGCTCACCCTCGAAGAGCTCGAGCCCTACCTCGAGGACATCCGGATCGCGCGCGCGGCCTACGAGCAGCGGCGCGAGCTCGCGGCGCGCGGCATGAAGGCGAAGACCGCCGCCGCGGGCTGAAGCCAGCCTTGCGACGGCTGGCGCGCTGCCCCGCTGCGTCCGCCCACCTGGGCACGCCTCAGATTCGCGTGGCGCGCCCCGCCCAGTAGCGCTCGCGCAGCTGGCGCTTCAGCACCTTCCCCTGCGGCTCGCGCGGCAGCTCGGCGACGAAGTCGACCGTCTTCGGGCACTTGTAGTGCGCCAGGTCGCGCCGGCAGAACGCGATCAGCTCGTCGGCGGTCGCGCTCTCGCCGGCGCGCAGCTCGACGATCGCCTTCACCGACTCGCCCATCTCGTCGTCGGGCACGCCGATCACCGCCACGTCGAGCACCTGCGGGTGGCGGTAGAGCACCTGCTCGACCTCGGCGGGATACACGTTCGCGCCGCCGGAGATGATCATGTCGATCTTGCGGTCGGCGATGAAGAGGTACCCGTCCTGGTCGAGCCAGCCCATGTCGCCGACGGTGAAGTAGCCGTCGCGCATCGCGGCGCGCGTCTTCTCCTCGGCGCCGCTGTACGAGAACGACGCCCCCGGCGAGAGCTTGAGGTAGATCGTCCCGGTCTCGCCGGGCGCACACGGGCGTCCGTCGTCGTCGAGCACGCGGACGTCGAGTCCCGGCCACGGGCGGCCGACGCTGCCGGGCCTGGCGAGCCACTCCTCGGGGCCGATGCGCGTGCCGCCGCCCTCCGACGCACCGTAGAACTCCCACACCGTGCCGGGCGGGAACACCTCGAGGATGCGCTGCTTCACGGCGACCGGGCACGGCGCGGCGGCGTGCAAGACGCGCCGGATCGAGCTCAGGTCGTGGCGCGCCCGCACGTCGTCGGGCAGCGCGAGCAGGCGGAAGAACATCGCCGGCACCATCTGCGCGTTGGTGACCCGGTGGCGGGCGACGAGCCGCAGGAACTCTTCCGCGTCGAAGCGCGGCATGATGACGATGGTCGCACCGAGCGTGAGGTGCATCTGGCCCTGCGAGCCGGGCGCCGTGTGGTAGACGGGGCCGGGCACGAGGTGCACTTCGTCCGGTCCGTAGCCCCACATCTGGGCCACGCCGAGCATCTGCAGCGCAACCTTGTCGGGTGGCAGCGGTGCGCGCAGGATGCCCTTCGGGCGCCCGGTCGTACCCGACGTGTAGATCATCACGTTGTAGCCGCCGCCCGGGTGCGCGCCGTCCGGCGGCGTCGCCGGCTCGTTCGCGACGCGCGCAGCGAAGCTCGCGCCACGCCACGGCGCCGCGTCGCCGACCACCCACACGGCGTCCTCGGGCATCGGGTGCTCGGCGAGCGCGCGGTCGACCTCGTCGGCAAGCCGCGGGTCGGTGACCAGCAGCTTCGCCCCGGAGTCGGCGAGCATGTAGGCGATCTCCGGGCCCTTGCCGCGGAAGCTGATCGGCACCAGCAGCGCGCCGAGGCGCCCGAGCGCGTTGAGCACCTCGAACCACTCGAAGCCGTTGAAGAGCGCGACTCCGACGCGATCCCCCTCGCCGACCCCGGCGCGCCGGAGGGCGTGCGCGATCCGGTTCACGCGTGCGTCCAGCTCGCCGTACGTGCGCACGGCGTCGCCGAAGATCATCGCCGGCTTGTCCGGCGCCGTGCGCGCCGTACGCGCGATCCCCTGCCCCGGCGCGTCGCTCATCGTGGTCCCCGGGTGCTCAGCCGAGCTTCGCCGCGACCTGCTGGGCCACCTCGGCGAGCATCGGCACCGTCGGGCCCATCGCCGCGAAGCGCTCGTCCTTCGTCTGCCCGCGCACGTACCGGACGTAGATCTGCTCGATCACGACGGCCGTCTTGAACAGACCGAAGGTCTCGTAGAACGGTGCGGCGCTCACGTCGAAGCCGGTGCGCTTCGCGTAGCGACCGGCGATCTCGTCGCGCGTCAGCATGCCCGGCAGCCCCGTGACGTTGCCGCCGGTGCCGCGCGGTCCCTCGCCGGCTTCGCCCCAGTAGCTCAGCAGCGTGCCGAGATCGACCTGCGGATCGCCGAGCGTCGTCATGTCCCAGTCGAACACGGCGACCAGCTTGCCGGGGTCGCCGGCGTCGAACATCGCGTTGTCGAGCTTCCAGTCGTTGTGCAGCACGCTCACGCCGACCGGCTCGGGAATACGGTCGGCGAGGAAGCTGCAGAGATCGTCCATCGCGGGGATCTCGCGCGTCTTCGCGCGCAGCCAGCGGTCGTACCACCCGCTCACCTGGCGCTGCACGAAGCCCTCGGGCCGGCCGAGGCGCGCGAGGTCGGGGCGCTTCACGTCGACGAGGTGCAGATCCGCGAGCGCGTCGACCAGCGACTCGCTCATGCGGCGGCGCAGCGCCGCATCGTCACCGAGCTCCTCGGGCCAGGACGAGCGCACGACCACTCCGTGACGGCGCTCCATGAGGAAGAACACCGCGCCGATCACGGATTCGTCCTCGCACAGCAGCACCGGACGCGGCGAGGGCTCGTAGACCGGCGCCAGGGCCGCGAGCGCCCGGTACTCGCGCGCCATGTCGTGTGCCTTCGGCGCGACCGGCCCCAGCGGTGGGCGGCGCAGCACCAGCTCGCGGTCGGCGTAGCGCAGAAGGTAGGTCAGGTTCGCGTGGCCGCCGCGGAACTGCTGCACCTCGAAGGGTCCGCCGAGCTCGGGCCGCTGCGCGCCGAGCCACACCCGCAGCTTGTCCGCGTCGAACTGCTCGTCGGGACGAATCTCGCCTGCCGCGTCGATCATGGGTGGCACTGCTCGTATCAACGCAGCGGCTTTCCGGTCAACGCGGCGGCTTTCCGTACCGGCGTTCCGGTCGACGCAGCGGCTGCCCGCACCGGCTTTCCGGTCGACGCAGCGTCG